>Ga0209039_10001041_pt1 | contig 26951 bp, 23 predicted proteins | sample BogFormECP12_OM1_FD_188238 | JGI IMG/M metagenome (GOLD analysis project Ga0209039, IMG submission 188238) | Bog forest soil microbial communities from Calvert Island, British Columbia, Canada - ECP12_OM1 (SPAdes) (version 2) | ecosystem: Environmental > Aquatic > Freshwater > Wetlands > Bog ... | reverse complement strand
CAAAAGTTCGGTAAGGCTCAGGATACCAAAATCACCTCTGGTGGCCGCCAATTCGCCTCTTGGCCCACGTTTCGCAAGGGAGAATGCGCCGGAATCAGGAATTAGCAGCCGAGTTGTTTGCCTTGTTCATCTTCCAAACCGGGCGTCCGTTCGAGGACAGGCAAGCGGCCGCAGCGAAACAAGACTGGTCACAAGTCGTGTGGGACCTACTGGAAGCCGGAATGAAGAAGGTTTTCAACCGGAAGAACTCTGGAAGGCGTCACGTTCCTCGAACTGGTGGCGGCTCGCTTGAAATGATGGACGGATTATCGTTCAACTGGGCATCGTCCCTGCTATCCTGGAACACAGCCGCCGAGATCGTCGGCCGGGAAGGCGCTCGCTGCATCTATGGTCAAGACAACGACATCCCTCCCTACAATCTTGAAGGACGGGGTGACGCGGAAGAACCGGAAGGCGGGGTTTCGGTTGTTCTCATAGAGACCTCAGAAAGAGAATCAGAAGGATGAAGAACGGCCGACCATGGCCTGAACCGTTCCCGTGACCCACCCCGGTGCGCAACCCAAGCAGGCGGCGCGGTCCCAAGCGTGCTCCTCACACTCAAGAGCCTACCAGCCGGTCGTAATCCGAGTGGGTGCCGATCCAGACCCAAATAATCTTCTCGCCTGCGAGCCTGCCGATGGCGCGATAGTGGTCTCCGACGCGAATGCTGTAACGATCTTCGCTTCCCCGCAAACGACGGAAATGCAGGGAGGGATGATTAGGGTTCCGCCGCCATAGGTGATAATTCTTGACGGCCAAGTCTTGAACTTCAGACGGCAACGTCCGGAAGAGTTCCCAGAATCGCCGGGTGCCTGCGGATTTCACTTTTCAGACGGCCACTCGCGAAGGAGGCCCCTCGCCGATTCACTTTCAGCTTCGTCAAAAAGGAAATCGAGCTTGCCCGCCACGGAATCGGCATCCATTTGCTCGTCCCAACGTCTTTGTTCGCGCACGCGAAACCATTGGACGATGCGCCGGTATTCCTCCGGAGGCAAGCCCTCGATAGCGGCCTCGATCTCCTCAACTCGGCTCATATTTGGAGTCTATCACCTCGCGGTACAACTCCGTCTGCCGGCGCGCGATCTCATCCCAGCCGTACCGGTCTTCCACGCGGCGACGGCCCGCGGCCGCCAGACGATGGCAGTCATCCGGGGACGCCAGCAGTTTCCCGATGGCGGCCGCCATTTCCCCGGCGGTGTGAACCAGCATGAAGTCCTCGCCCGGAACCAGGTCCAGGCCGTTGACGCCGGCGGGCGTGGCGACCACCGGTCGGCCGCAGGCCATCGCTTCCAGAATCTTGAGATTGGTCCCGGCCGATACCACCAGCGGCGCCACCACAATCGCGGCGCGCTCGTAGGCGCCGCGCACGTCGGCGACGAATCCCTCCACCTCCACGCCGGGCTGGTCCAGGCGCACTTTCACCTGGGAAGCGTGATAGTCGAGGAAGTACTCGTGCCGCGCGCCGGCAATGATGTGCAGCCGGACGTCGCGCAGCCGCGGCCACACCTGGTCGAGAAAGAAGGCGACGGCCATGAGGTTGGGCAAGTGGGAGAACGACCCCACAAACAGCAGACGGCGCGGCTCCGGCGCTTGCGGCGCAAAGCGAAACCGGCCCAGGTCGACGCCGTTCGGCAAGACGGTCGCGCGGGTTCCAGTAACCAGAGCGCAGTCTTTTTCGGACATGGTGACGACGCACGCCATCTCGCGCCACGCGGCGGTTTCGAAGCGCCGCCACAGCTTCAATTGGTGGCGCAGGTCCCAATCGTCGCTGTTCTGGCGCAGTTGCTGGTAGAGGTCGAACGTGATGTCGTGTTCCACCAGGATGGGGCGGGCGGGCGCGCAGTCGGCGGCGTACTGGGCCATCTGCGTGAACTCCAGTTGCGCGATGGCGGGCCGCCACTTGCGCACAGTCTCCCGCAAGGCCGCGCGGAAGGAGGCGGAGTCGAACTGCTCCACCACTTCCGGCCGGCCCGTGCTCGGCGCCGCATGTGTGCCGGTGCGCCGCACCAGCACGACTTCCACGAAGCGCTCCAGCAGCTCGGCCGCTGGCGGCGCATCGGTGTCGGTGAACGCCACCAGGACCTGGTCCCAATCGGCGGCCGCCCGCGCCGTCAGGTTGTGTATCCGCACCGCGCCGCCATGGGAGAGCGGAAACGGCACGTAGGCGCTGGCCACCAGCACGCGTGGTTTCCCGGAGGCCGCCTTGCCGGGATAGACCGTCACCGTTCCGTTGGCCAGGGCCATGAACAGGTCCTCCGGAAAACTGCAGGGATGCCATGGGCCGCCGCGAAGGGCGATGGCCGGCGCCTGCCGCAGCGCGGCCCACGCCGCGTTCCCGGGTCGCGCCTCGGCGTGCAATCGGCCCACTGCCTCCTTCCAGAGGCGCCGAAAGACCTTGGGACCGGAAACCGCGCGCGCCAGGAACCTCAGGTGGTCGAGCGGTTCCTCGACCTCGGGCGCTGGCCCGCCCGCCACGGCCACCGTCGGCCACCCCCGCTGCCAGGCGCGATAGCAGAGGTCGAGCGAAGCCGCCTCGCCGGTGGCATAAGCGGGGTCTAGCCCTCCCAGCGCCTGGAACTTGGCGGTGTCGTACAGGGAACGGCAGCCAACGCCACACAGCGCATACCGCAGGCCATCCGCCACACCCGCCGCGGCCGTGGCACAGAACAAATCCGGCACCTGCTCGAAGGCACGCTCCAACCCTGCCCGAACATCCGCATCCGGATGCGGCCCGGGCAGCTCGGCGCCCTCCGCCAGAGGCTTCACGATGCCGTGCCGCGGCCGCAGCAGTCCGGCCATCCGCGCCGCAACGTACAGTACGTCGGCCCAACCCCGCCGCGCCAGATGCCATCGCCAGAAGTTCCGCGCCCGCCAGGCGAAGTGGCGCGCCAGGGCGGGGAGGCTGCCCGGCCGCAGCATGAAGTCGTTCAGGTTCTCATTGACGGCCAGAAAGTACAAAGGCGCCAGCATCAGGGCCAGCAGCCGCATCCGGCGAAACGGAACGTTGGGAACCAGCAGCACGCCCGCCAGGCGAATGGACTTGCCGCGAAACGCGCTGCGGCAACGCGCCCAGTTCTCCAAGAGGCCGCCCTGGTAGCGCACCCAGTGCAGGTCGCTATCCGCGGGGCGAAAATCCGAAACCACGTAGAGCGGCAGTTCGGGAAAAAGCTCGCGCATACGCGCGATGAGACGCGCGTTCAGATCGTCGGTTCCCGACGCAAAAGCCACCTTGATTTTCTGCTTCAAGAAGCTAGCGCTGCGCCGGCGCACCAGCCGGCCGTCCGGGCCGGCCGCCGGCTTCCGACACCTTGTAATCGGCGGGCGGCTCAAATAAGGAATTCGGCGGCTCGCTGCGGCCGATGTTGGTCACTCTGGATACGGTCTCGCCCATGCGCGGGTCCGTCCGCTTGGAGAGCACAAACATCTGTAAATCGGGTGAGTACCAGCGTTCCGTGACGATCTGGATCGGCTGTTCGTTGCCCCATTGGCCAGCCGCGATGGTCACCGTGGTTCGCGTGCCGTCGGCCGGCACACCCTCGATGGTCTGGCGGCCCAACGACTGGGGCGTGGGAGTTCCCGTCGCCCCTGCCGCGCCGCGGCCGCGGCGCCCCGCAATGGCCGCGCTCCCGTCCGCCGACTGCTGGCGCAGACGCGCCATCGGCTGGTTGGGACCCTGCGCCTGGCCACCCCTGCCCGGCCGAACCCAGGCGGACTTGGTCGCCGTCCGGCTCTGGGGATTCAGAGCGTAATTGACGCCCGCCACGGGATCGTTGATGAATACCACCTGCGGCAAATTGGAGCTGGCAGCCAGACCGCCCAGCGCGTTCAGCGATTGCTCGTGCCGCGTGCGCCCTTGGGAGTCGCGGTAAACTTTGACGGTGCTGGACTGGCGGATGTGGTTGCCGTCGGCCAGCGTCTGCGTGGTCTCGGTCACGATATCGGCCGAATACGGGGCGTTCTTCACCACCCGGCCCGGCATTCCCGCCTCGGCCCCCAGGAACCGCGCGCCGCCCGGCGCGGCGGCATCCGCGGCCGGCGGCCCGAAGCGCCCGCGCCCGCGGCCCGGTCCCGGATTCTGGGCACTCGCAGCCACGGCCAAGACCAAAAGGCCGGCAACCATCAACGTCGTTCGAGTCAACATTTTTCCACTCCTTCGATTACTCAAGAAAACGCACGGCGCGGGCCATGCCATCGGCGCCCAGCACCACTTCCGCTTCCACCGGTTCCGAGGCGCGGTCCTCGCTCACCGAATATCCCAACGCGATCATGGCAGACCGCGGCACCTCCACGCGCACCAGGTTCAGGTCTTCGTTGGGCTCGATTCGCGCCGCGTTCGGGAGGGGGATGAAATCGTCGTTCGCATCGGAGAAATCGCCCAGCATTTCGAGATCCGCCGGAGGCTCTACCACGGCCAGTTGCACACGGTTCGAAGCGGTTCTGTGCGCCGGAACCACCTGGCGGTCGCGCGCCAGGAACATCGCCAGCGCAAGCACCGCGGCGGTAGCCGCCGCCCAAGTCGCCACCGGCACCCACCAGCGGACCGCCGGACCGAGCACCGTCAGTCCGGCCTGGCCGAGGAACGCCGCCGTCAGCCTGGCTTCCACGCGCGCGGGCGCTTCCACCGGCCGCCAATCCGCGGCCAACCGGCGCAGCCCCGACGCCAAAGTTCGCTGCCGGTTCAGCAGCGCGGCGCACTGGGCGCACTCCCGCACGTGCTCGCCATCCCCGTCCTCCGCTTCGCGCGCAAGTTCCGGCATGGTATTCCAAAATTCCTGGCAATTCATATCGCACACCTTATCGGTTTCAACGCCATCGCACCGGATCGGTGCTGCCATCTCTGGCTCAATTTTTCAAGCAACAGGCCGCGCGCCCGATGCAACCGGGAGCGTACCGTGCCGATGGGGCAGCCCAGCACCAAAGCGGCCTCCCCGTAATCCACTTCCTCCAAATCGCACAGCACCACCACTTCGCGGTATCGCCGGGGCAGCGCCAGCACCGAGCGGCGCAGGGCCTCGATGCCCTCCCGGTCGATGAGGTCCGCCAGCGGGTCGTCCGCCACCATCATTTCCGGCAGCGCGGAGCTTTCCAGATCCGTCTCCAGCGCCACGTCCGGGCGGCCGCGCTCCACGTGCCGCAACACCAGCTTGCGGGCAATTCCAAACAAGTAGCCGGAAAGCGTTCCGCGCTGCGGATCGAATCCGCATTCCTCGCGAATCAGCGCCAGGAATACCTCCTGGGTGACGTCCTCGGCCACCGTCGCCGAACCGCTCATATGCAACACGAAGCGGTAGATAGCCGCCTGCCGTCTGCGGTAGAGCGCCATAAACGCCTGCTCGTCGCCGCTGCGCATGCGCATCAGCAGTTCATCGTCCGTTTCCGGATGATTCGGCGTCATTGGCTTCTCAATCATGATTCCTCCGCGCCGGGGAAAAGTTCCACAATTCGCGGCCGGTTCCCTCCACACCGCCATCTGTCCAGCGTAACATTTGGTATTTTGGTACTTTACCCCAGACAGATAGTAGCCTATGATCGTGGACTAAGGTGGAATCAGTGATGGCGCCCGCGAAACTGCTCGATGAAGTCGGTGAAATGCGTGAGAAGCTCGCCCGATTGGAGGGTGAGCTTCAACGTCACAGACAAAGCCAACAGACCGGCGAAGCGCACTTCCGTTTGCTGGCGGATGCCGCGCCGGTCATGATCTGGATGTTCGGCCCGGATGCTTTGGGCACATATTTCAACCGGGCCTGGCTCGAATTCCGCGGCCGTACCCTGGATGAAGAGGCCGGCAATGGCTGGACCGAAGGCTTGCACCCGGACGACCGCGATCTGTGCCTCGATACCTTTCTCAGGGCCTTCGGCACGCGCCAGCCCTTCCGCGTTCGGTACCGGCTGCGGCGCGCCGGCGGCGAGTACTCCTGGATGGAAATTGCCGGCGTGCCGCGTTACGGCGACGGCGGCGCATTTGCGGGCTTCATGGGTTCGGGCATCGACATCGGCGACCGCCAGCGCGGCTTCTTCACGCCCGACCAGCAATCCGTCCGCCTGGTCTTCTCGCTCACCGAGCGCGAGCGCCAGGTGCTGGTGCTGATCGCGCAAGGCAAGTCGACCAAAGAGACCGCCTCCCACTTAGGGATCAGCTACAAGACCGCCGATTCGCACCGCAGCCGCATCCTGGAGAAGCTGGGGGTTCACGAAACCGCCAGCATGGTGCGATACGCCATCCGCGCCGGATTGATCGAGCCGTAGAAAAAAGCTCTCAGCGGCCAGCTCTCAGCTTTCAGCTAAACCCCCGTGCGGCGGCGCTGTTGTTTTAGCTGAAAGCTGATAGCTGATAGCTGTTTTCAGTCCGAGCACCACCTCACACCCACAAATCCGCCCACCACTTTCCCGCGGAAGAAGTAGTCGGCTTGCGGCGACGTCTTGAAGTACAGCCCCTTCCCCCCCACTCGAATCTCGAAGCTGCCCACACGGTAGGCGGCAAAAACGTCGGCGTCTCCGATGGCAAAGTGGTGCGGAACGTCAAAGCCCGCGACATTCAACTCGATCCGGAGGTTGCGGGACGCGTACTCGGTGAACCCAAGGCCCACGGTCGGCGAAACAAGCTGCTTCGACCCGGTAGTTGCGTACGACGTCAGGTTGCCGTTGCTATCGGGCGTAACCGACCGGATGGGAGCATCGTAGTTCGAAGTGACCCAGAGGTAATGCACCTGCCACAGCGTCCTGAGGCGGAAATGCCGGCTCTCCACCGGATACGGCCACGTCAGGTATGCGAATGAGAGCTTGAGGTCTTGAATCTTGTCGGTGGTGGCGAGCAGGTCGCCCTGGTTGTAAGACTGGGCGAAGAGAACCACGGCGCCGGGGGCGTTGACGCTGCCACTGGCTTTGGTGGTGAAGTAGGTAAGATCCAGGGAATTGTGCAAACCGATCGCCAGGCCAATTTCCGCGCTGGGGGTAATTTTGGGTGTGCCCGGAAGGTGGAAATACGATAGGCCAGTCCAGTCCGCCGCATGACCTTTGTCGACGATGGGCGCCCCGAACGGCAGCCAGCCGATGACTCCCGCGTAGTAACCGGTCTCCCCGGGCATCTGCACATCCGGATACTTGGGCATTGGCGGCGGAGCCTGGATGATGCTTGTCCGCGGCTGGGGCTCCGGCGTTTCAGGGGTGCCCTGTGGGCCCTGCGGCGCCGGCGCCGGCTGTTGCGCGGCTGGCGGGGCGGGTGGCGTCTGCGGCGGCGGGGTGCCCTCTGGGCCCTGAGCGCGGCCCGGCGAGATGCACAATAAGGAAAGCAGGCAAAGACATAGAACGGCATTCAGAGAATTCTTCACGTACGCCTCATCAAGTTCAGATTCGCCGGCGAACCGGGCTGACCGAAGACCCCCGATGCACGAGTCGGTCCAAGACGCCCTTTACTGTTCCCTGCCCTTCTATTGTGCCTCAACGCCGGGCGCCGCCGCAGGGCGCGGCGCCGTTTCGATTGTAGCCTGCCTGGCACAGGTGTGAAGTTTCGCGTAACCTTTTTCCGTTTCGCCGGTATTCCATTATGTAAGCGGAGGCAAGTGGAAGACGAACAGGTAATGCTGGACGTCCGGTCGGGCGAACTCGGAAAGCTGGGATTGCTTTTCGATCGCCACCACCGGGCGCTATTTCGCTACTTTCTGCACCTCACCTCGAACCGCGCCGTCAGCGAGGACCTGGTGCAGGAAGTCTTCTTCCGCATTTTGAAGTACCGGCATACGTATCAGCCGGGGACACGGTTTTGCGCCTGGTTATTTCAGGTGGGACGTAACGTTCACATGGATCACGCGGTCCGCCACAAGCCCGAGGTTGCCATGCCCGAGCGCGGCTGGGACGTTCGCAGCCCCGACCTGCCACCCGATCGCCAGGCGCAGAGCCGGCAGGAGGCCGCGCTCCTGCGCCGCGCCCTGGCGGCCATGCCGCCCGAAAAGAGAGAAGTGATCGTCATGAGCCGGTTTCTGGATTTGAAGTACGACGAGATCGCCTCCGTCCTGAAATGCGAGACCGGGGCGGTCAAGGTGCGCGTCTACCGGGCGCTGCGCGAGTTGAACGACCGGTTCTTCGCGCTGTGTGGAGAACGAGCGTCATGATTTGCGAACGAGTTCGAGAGCAGATTCCGGAATGCCTGGCGGGCAGCCTGGACCACGCCGCGCGCGAGAGATTGGTCGCGCACCTGGAAACCTGCCCCGCCTGCCGCGCCGAACTGGCGGAGTTGAATGCCGTGTGGAGAGGCCTCGGATCGCTGCCCGATCCCGAGCCGGACCCTGCCATGCGCAGCCGCTTCCTGGAAGTGCTGGAGGCCTACCAGGCTGGACGGGCTTCGGGCGTCGTGGGGCAGGTCCCCGACCCGCCCCATAAGTGGCGGCACGCGGCCTTGGCTTTTGCTCTCTTGATGGCGGGCGTGTTCCTGGGGCGCTATGTGGTCCAGCCCCGCGCGGCGAACCCCGATATCGCGCAGTTGCAGGGACAAGTCGAAAGCCTGCGGCAATTGGTGACTCTGTCCCTCTTGCAGGAGCAATCGCCCAGCTCGCGGCTGCGAGGTGTCACTTACAGCTACCAGATGGCGCAGCCCGACGAACAGGTGGAGCAGGCCCTGCTTTACGCCGTGAACCACGACTCCAACGTGAATGTCCGGTTGTCGGCCGTGGATGCGCTCGAGAAGTACGCCGCCAATCCGCGGATCCGCCGCGCGCTGGCGGATGCCCTCCCGGTGCAGGATTCGCCCCTGGTCCAAATCGCCTTGATGGATCTGCTGGTGCAGTTGAACGACAAGGAAGCCGCTCCCGCGCTGCGCAAACTCGCCCAGGATGCGCAGGCCGACAGCCAGATCCGGCAGCACGCCGCCTGGGCCTTACAAAGAATGGAGGTGTCCCAGTGAAACCGCTGGCAATCGCGTCGTTGATTCTGCTCCCCGCTCTGGCCTGGGGCCAGCGCGACGAGAGCAACTGGAAATTCGAGAACCGGGAAACCATTCACCGCTCGTTCGACGTTTCGAGCGCTGCTACCGCGAAGAAGCTGCTGGTGGACAACATGAACGGCTTCATTCACGTCAACGGGTATGGCGGAAAAGAGGTCCAGGTGACGGTCGAGAAGCACATCCGCGCAGAGTCCGACGAAGCCCTGACCGAAGCCCAGCGCGACGTCAAGCTCGACATGTCGCAGCAGGGCAACTCCGTCCGCCTCTATGAGGACGGACCATTCCGCAACCACAGCCGCGGCGACCGGTACTACGGTTACCACGTGGACTTCGAATTCGAAATTCAGGTCCCGTCCGATACCGAATTGACGCTCAAGGGTTTCAATCAGGAGATCCAGGTCAAGCAGGTCGCCGGCGATTTCGACATTCACGGCTTCAATGGCGGAATCGACATGCAAGAGGTCTCCGGGTCGGGTTCCGTCGACACCTTCAATGGGAAGGTCCAGGTTGCGTTCAGCAAGAACCCCGCGCGCCAAACGCACTTCAAAACCTTCAACGGCTCGGTGGACGTTTATTTTCAACCCACCCTGGATGCGGACCTTTACTTCAAGACCTTCCACGGCGCCATCTACACGGATTTCGAGGTCAACGCTCTCTCCAGTGGCGAGAGCAAGAATGGAAAGTTTGTCTACCGGTCAAGCAACCGGATGACCGCCGGCCGCACCGGCAAAGGCGGCCCGCAACTGTCGTTCGAGACATTCAACGGCAGCATCCGCCTGCATTCGAAGGCTCTATGAAACGACTCCCGGTCCTTGCGAACCTGATGCTGACTGTTTGCGCGCTCGCCTGCGCGCAGGAGATGACGGGCGACCGTGTCGTGGTGCCCGCGCGAAATACATCCCATCCACGCGTGGTGAACGCCACCGTGCACGCTGGGTCGATCGCGGTGAAGACCTACACCGGCAACGAGGTGATCGTGGAAACGGACCGCCCTGGAGAAGCGCGCGGGCGCGCCGCCGCTGCGCCTGCCGGGATGAAGCGCCTCGATTTGCCCAGGGGCCTCGACGTCGAGGAAGAGGACAACGTCGTCACGGTCCGCGCGAACCCGGGAGGAACAGCTCACCTGGCGATCACCGTGCCCGTCGATACCTCGCTCAATCTCAAGAGCCACAGTGGAAACATAACAGTGGACGGTGTCCACGGCGAGATCGATGCCAGCAGCCACAGCGGCCAAGTCACCCTGACCAACGTTTCGGGGACGGTGGTAGCCAATTCTTTCAACGGCGCCCTGAAGGTCGCGATGGATCGCGTGGACCCGGCCAAGCCGATGTCGTTCAGCACCTTCAACGGCCCCATCGATGTCGCTTTCCCGGCGGACATCAAAGCCAACGTCAAGCTCAAAACCAACCACGGAGACATCTTCAGCGACTTCGACATCAAGCTCACGGGCAGCCGTCCGATCACCGAGAAGAACAACACTCCCGACGGAAAGTTCCGGCTGCGAACCGATGGAACCATCTACGGCGCGATCAACGGCGGAGGCCCGGAAGTGAGCTTCCAGACCTTCAACGGCAGAATCACTATCCGCAAGAAGTGATTCCCCCTACTGCGCCAGCTCCTGGCACATGCCGGGGACGCCGCGATCGAACATCGCCCCGCCGCTCATGCCGAGGTCCTTCAGATCGATGCGCTTGGCGGCATCCGCCGCCCCGCCGGCGCAGGCCTTCTGCACGCGCGTCCGGATGGCGGCCATGGTTTCGACCCACTTCGCCAAATCGGCCTTCCTGGCCACCGGACCGTGCCCTGGAATCACCACGTCGAAGTCGTATTGCAGCGCTTTCTCGATCGTCCCGCTCCATTCCTTGATGCTGCCCCCGGCCGAGCCGTCGATAAATGGCGCCCCGGAACTCACAAAGAGATCGCCCGTGTGCAGCGCGCGCTCCGACGGAAAATAGATCACCGCGTCTCCGTTGGTGTGCCCGCGGCCCAGGTAGCGCGCCCGCACCTCCTTGCCGCCCAGGAACACTTGCGTTTCCTCGCTGAAGGTGATGCGCGGCAATCCCGGCTGCTTGCCGGCCAGCATGTTGGCGCGCGCATTCTTCTGGATGATGATCTCCGCGTTGGCCGCCAGCAGGGCCTCGTTGCCGCCCGTGTGATCGCCGTGCTGGTGCGTGTTCAGCACGTAGCGGATGGGTTTGTCGCTGACGGATTTCACCTTGGCCACGATTTCCGGCGCGTCCTGCGCGAACTTGTCGTCCACCAGGATGACGCCTTCGCTGGTGGGCATGAACGCCACGTTTCCGCCGTCGCCGACGATGACGTACAAGTTGTCGCTGACCTTTTGCATGGTGAGCGGAGCCGGCGGGTTCTGCGACCAGGCCAGCCACAGGCCCGCCAATCCCAGAACCGCCGCGGTTACACGAAGCACGATTTCTTTCCGCATAAACATGGAACGAATATACCGCAGCCGGGTAGCGCCGGCGATCTTGTCGCCGGTGGGGTTGTCCGGGACCGGGAAGACACCGGCGACAAAATCGCCGGCGCTACCGCTCCAGGCTGCCGGGGCCCAGCGTAACCGTGAAGCGGCTGCCTCGGCCCACGGTGCTCTCCACCACGATGGCGCCGCCATGCAGTTCCACCAGGCGCCGGGTGATGGTCAATCCCAGGCCAGTACCCTCCCTGCCGTCGCCGGCTGGGCCGCCTACCTGGTGAAACTCGTCGAAGATCGACTCCAAATCCGAGACGGGAATGCCAATTCCGGTGTCGCCGACACAGAAAGCCGCGGCATCCTCCTGGCTTGCATCGGCAATCCACACCCGGCCATTCTCCGGGGTGAACTTTACGGCGTTGCTCAACAGGTTGTAGAGCACCTGCTTGAAGCGCGTCCGATCGGCGCGGATCGACATGCCGGCGGGCACCTGGTTGTCGATCGCAATATGTTTGATCTTCGCCAGCGGCCCGATCACCGAGAGCACTTCCTCCAAGGCTTCGGCCGCGCGGAACACCTCGCGGTTCAGATCGATGCGTCCGGCCTCGATCCTGGAAATATCCAGCAGATCGTTGACGATGTCCAGCAGGTGCCGGGCGCCTTCCTGAATGTTGGCCACAAAGCGCGGGTATGGGGCCTGCAGGGGTCCGGCGGATTGTTCGCCCAGGAGCTGGGAGTAGCCCAGAATCGCGTTCAGCGGCGTCCGCAATTCGTGGCTGCTGCGCCCCAGAAAATCGGTCTTCATCCGGTTGACGCGCTCCACTTCCCGATTGCGCTTCTCCAGTTCGGCGGCCGCGCGTTCGAGTTGCGCGGTCCGCTCCGCCACCCGCCGCTCCAGATCTTCGTTCAGCCGCAGGACTTCCTCCTCCGCCCGCTTGCGTCCCGTGATGTCCCGAGCCGCGGCAAATACGCCGGCGATCTCTCCTCCGTTGCGCCGATACACCGAAGCGTTGTAGAGAACCGGGGTAATGTGCCCATCGACATGGCGGATCTGCAATTCATAGTCTTGAACCGAGCCTTCGCGAAAGGCCTGCTGGTACCCTTGCCGCGCCCTTTCCCGGTCCGTGAAGTAGTCGCTGAAATCCGTCCCGATCAGTTCCTGGCGCGGCCGCCCAGTGACTTGCTCGGTGGCATGGTTCACGTCGGTGATGGTTCCCTCCGGCGCAATTGTGACCAGCGGATCCAGGCTGGCTTCAATCAGGCTGCGGTGGTAGGCGCTGGCCGCGGACAGTTCAACGGTCCGTCCCTCAACACGCGTCTCCAGTTCGTCGTGCGATCTCCTGAGCGCCTCTTCGGCCCGCTTCAGCGCGCTGATGTCGAGGTTGATCCCCGCCCAGCACGTAATTTGTCCCTGTTCGTCGCGGACCGGCACGCCGCGCGCCAGGATAGCGTGCCACTGCCCGTCCACGCCGCGATAGCGGTGCTCGATGTCCCAACTTCCTCCCGTGCGGACGCACTCTTTCCAGGCGGCAATGGTCCTCGCGGCATCATCCGGGTGCAGCACGTCCCCCCATCCGAAATCGGAACACTGCTGTTGCGTCATCCCCACCAGCTTCAGGAACGAATCGCTGGCATAAGTGTTGCGGCCGTCGGGGGCGCACATCCATACCCCGTAGTCGATGGATTCGCCGATGGCGCGGTACAGCCGCTCGCTTTGCCGCAGCGCCTCTTCCGCCCGCTTGCGCTCGGTGAGATCGGAGTGCGTCCCCACGATGCGGACGATCGGGCCATCCGGTTCGCGCCGGACGGGGAATCCGCACGAGAGAATGTCGACGTAATGGCCATCCTTGTGGCGCAAGCGGAATTCCAGCTCGTATTCGCGTCCCCCGCGCAGGACGGCTTCAACCGCATCGTGGAACCGTGCCCGGTCGTCGGGATGGAGAAGATTCTCAAAAACGCTGGTGCCCGGCTCGATTTCGGAATCCGCGTAGCCCAACATTTCCTTCCACCGGGAGGAATACCAGGCGGCGTCGGTCTCCACGTTCCAGTCCCACACTCCCTCGTGCGATGCCCGCAGGGCGAGGGCCAGCCGCTCCTCGCTGTCGCGCAACTGGGCGGTGCGCTCCCGCACGCGTTTTTCCAGCTCCTCATTGAGGTTGCGCAGCGCCTCTTCGCCCCGCTTCATGTCGTCGATATCGGTGCAGGTCCCGAACCACTTGACGATGCGGCCCGCGGCATCGCGCAGGGGCACGCCTCTCATCAGGAACCAGCGATAGCTGCCATCGGCCGCCCGCAGGCGGCTGGCGATACGGTACGTCTCACCGGTCTCGGTCGCATGGTTCCAGGCGTCCCACGCCGGTTGCTGGTCGTCGGGGTGGAAGGGGGTGTTCCAGCCTCTTCCATAGCTGTCCGCCAGGCTCATCCCGGTGTAATCCACCCACCGCTGGTTGTAGTAGACGCACAAGCCGTCGGGCGTGCATATCCAGACCATCTGCGGCACGGAGTCCGCCAGCAAATGAAAAGCGGTTTCACTCTCTTGCCGCGCCGCCTCCGCCTGCTTGCGCGCCGTAATGTCCTGGGCGATGCCGCGCAGCCCGGTGATGGCGCCGCTCGAGTCGCGCACTGGTTCGCCGCGCGCCTGCATCCACCCGTTGCTCCCGTCGGCGCGCACCGTCTCCAGTTCCAGTTCGTAAGGCACGCCGGTGCGCGCGGCGTTGTTTATCGCGGTGCTGAGCCGCGCCCAACCCTCCGGCGTGAAGAGCCGCCCGGATTCGGAGTATAGAGGGGGCGGCAGGGAGGGCTCGAAGCCCATCATGCGGTAGAGCTCGTCCGACCACTTGATCTGTCCCGTTTTCACATCCATCGACCAACTGCCGACGTGGGCCACGCGCTGCGCCGCTTTCAGCTCCGCTTCGCTGGCCCGCAAGGCTTCTTCCGCCTGCTTGCGCTGGGCGATGTCGCGGGCAATGGCGGCGCCACCCGTGACATGGCCTTCCGAATCCCGGGTGGGGAAGACGGAGAGCGACACTTGAACCTGCACCCCGCCTTTGCCGACGCGTTCGGTTTCGAAGTTGTGGATCGCTTCCCCGCGGGCGATTCGCTCGAAAAAGCCCGTTGTCTCGTTCGGACGATCGGGCGGCCACAGCAGCGAAACCGGCTTACCGACGATTTCGCCCGCGGAATACCCGAAGAGCCTTTCGGCGCCGGGGTTCCAGCTCAGGATGATGGCGTCCAGGCTCACGCCGATGATGGCGTCGTCGGTAGAGTCCGCTATCGCCGCCAGGCAGGCGCGCGATTCGCCGGCCACCTCGAGCGGCAGCCCCTGTTTGCTCATACAGACCTCAACCCAGCTACCCGAACCCTGTATTGTACAGGAAATCGCGGGAGCGGGACGACGGGCCATATCTTTATCGGTCCGTGTTACCCGTCTTGACATTGCTAATGAATTAGTACTACAACGCTAGCATGCGTACCCCGGTTCGTCGCGCCCTCATCGCGGGCTTCGTTTTGTTGGTGTGCTTCCTTAGCCACGCGGCGGATCGACAGGACGATCCCGCGGCCGGCATGCAAACGCTCATTCAGGCCGGTGACGCCGGCTACTTGCGCGGAGACTACGAAGCCGGACGGCAGGCGTTCGAAAAGGCCTGGCAGCTTGCCCAGGAGAGCCCGCCCGAGAACCCCCTCCGCTACGATATTCTGAAGCGCCTCGCCTCCATTCGCGCCGCGGCCGGAGAGTTCGCGGACGCCGACAACTATCTGCAACTGGCCATCAACTGGCGCGAAAACACGTTGGGGCAGAACGATCCCAAAATCGCGGACGACCTTCTGGTATCCGGGGCTCTCTGCCGCAACATGAAGAATTACGACCGGGCCGACGCCATCTTGAACCGCGTCCTCGCCATGCACGTGCGCGCCGTGGGCTACGACAGCACCGCCGTAGCGGACGATCTCAGCCGCCTGGCTCAGATCGATTTGGACAAGAAGGATTTGGCGATGGCCGCGATCTCGCTCAACGCCGCTTTGACGATCCGCAAGAAGTTGGCCGGGCCGCTCGATGTGTCGCTGGTCCCGGACCTCGATCGCCTCGGCGAAGTCTCCACTACCATGCGCAGCTACGACAAGGCTGAAGAAGCGTACCGCCGCGCCCTGGTGATTCGCGAGACCCTGTACGGCAAGGAGCACGCCGACCTGCTGGCCCCCATCGACGGCCTGGCGTACGCCCTTTTCGGCCAGAAGAAGTACGACGAAGCCGAGCCGCTGTACCAAAGGCTGATCGCATTGTGGGTCTGGTCGGTGGGCGGCGAGCACCCCATGGTGGCCATTACGCTGGATAAGGTGGCTGCGTTTTACGCCGACCAGAAGAAATACGATCAGGCCAAAGAGGCCTACGACCGGGCCAACGCCATCCGCGCCTACTGTCTCGCCACCGGGTTGGCCCAGCAGGGCGCCGAGCAGCTCGCCGAGAACAACAAGGCAAGCCCCCTGGCTCTCTACCGGAGGGCGCTGGCGGTGCTCGATCCACCCAGCCCGGTCTACCAGGAGCTGCGGGCGACAATCGAGGGGGTTCTGAAACTCCTCGAGGCTCCGCCTCCCAAGAAACAGCCCAAGAAAGCCGCGCCACCCCGCAGGGCGGAATGACCGGCGCGGTACAATAACCGCTTCGGGAGGATGGTATCGTGACAGAACTCGTCGTTCGGCCCACCGCGAAGTTTATCAAGGCAGGCGCAATCCTGGCGGCCCTCGTTGTCCTGGCGCTGGAAATCGCGTATGTGGCAAAGTGGCGCGACAACCAGAAGCTGACCTGGGTGCCGATCGTCGCTCCGCTGCTGCTGCTGTGGCCGGCCGAGCGCTGGCTTCGCCGCAATTTTATCAAGGCGGTGGTGACCGACGACCGGCTGCGCTATGAAATCGGAGTGGCCTCTAAATCCACGCGCAATATTCAGCTCTCCAAGGTGCAGGATGTGCGCGTGGACCAGCGGCTGGGACAGCGTATGTGGACGGTGGGCGATATCTCCATCGAGACCGCGGGCGAGGCCAGCCGCCTCACCATTCGCAACGTGGACAACCCTCAGGCGCTGGCGGACGAGATCATGAGCCGGGCGCAGAAGGGGCCGACCGGCACGTGAGCGGAAAGCTGGCTGGCAGGACCGCGGTGATCACCGGCGCCAGCCGCGGACTGGGCAAGGCCATGGCCCTGGCGCTGGCGGCGGAAGGCGCGCGGATTGCCCTGGTGGCGAGGGACCGCGAGCGGTTGCAGGCGGTGGCCGCCGAAATCGGAGCCGCCGGCGGACAGGCGGCCGTTGTCCCGGCGGATGTGACCAGCGAAGACCAAGTGCGCCGGATCGAGAGAGAAATCGCCGCCCAGTTCGCGAAAGTGGACATCCTTATTAACAACGCCGGGGTCATCGTGCGCAAGCCCGTCGTGGAATTCACACTCGACGAATGGCGCCGCGTAATGGATACCAGCGTCACGGCGGCATTTCTGATGTGCCGCTCCTTTGTGCCGCACATGCGCGGCCGCGGCTACGGGCGGATTCTCAACATGACCTCCACCATGGCCCGGGTCTCCCTGCCCTACCGTACGGCATACTCGGCCGCCAAGGCGGCGCTGCTGGGCATGACCCGCGCGCTGGCGCTGGAGCTGGCAGCGGATGGCATCACGGTCAACGGCATCAGCCCCGGCCCATTCCGGACGGAGCTGAACCAATCGCTGCTGGCGGACGCCGAAATGAACGCGCAGTTCCTCGCCAACATTCCGTTGGGCCGCTGGGGCCGCCCCGAGGAGGTCGGCCAACTGGCGGTCTACCTGTGCTCGGAAGACGCCGGATTCATCACCGGCACAGACATTCTGATCGACGGCGGCTGGTGCGCCCGCTAGGCGGCGGCGCTATGATGGGACCGAAATGCGCACGACATTCGCGTTCCTGCTGACCCTCGCCCTGGCTACGGCGGTGGGCAGCGCACAGAGCCGGCCATCCAAGACTCTGGACATCTATTTCATCGACACCGAGGGCGGCCACTCGACGCTCTATGTCGCTCCCACCGGCGAGTCGCTCCTGATGGATACCGGCAGCCCCGGGGGCCGCGATGTCGCCCGCATTATGGCTGTCCTCGAAGCCGCCGGCGTGACGCGGATCGACCACATGGTTTCCACCCACTACCACGGCGACCACGTGGGCGGCCTGGAGGAATTGGCATCGAAAGTTCCGATGGTGCAATTCATCGATCATGGCGCCACCTCGGAGCCGAAAGAGATGGTGCCGGGATTCCAGAAGATGTACGCCGAGTTGTACGCCAAGGCCAAACACATGGTAGCCAAGCCCGGCGACACGATTCCGTTCGACGGTGTGACGGTGTCGGTAGTGACGTCCAACGGCCAGGTGCTGAAGACGCCGCTTCCCGGCGGCGGCCAGCCCAATCCGGCCTGCGCCGGCTTTGTGCCGCGGGATGAGTCGCGCGTGGACCCCGATAACCCCATGTCCGTGGGCCTGGTGTTCACCTACGGCAAGTTCCGTACGGTCAACCTGGGCGACTTCACCTGGAATAAGGAAAAGGAGTTGATGTGCCCGAATAACCCCATCGGGCCGGTGGATCTGTACCTCACGTCGCATCACGGAATCGACCAATCGGGCTCGCCCGCGCTGGTGCACGGATTGCAGCCGCGGGTGGCCATCATGCACAACAGCACGCGCAAGGGCGGCGCCATTCAGACCATGCAGACGCTGCACACGTCGCCGGGCTTGGAAGACATCTGGCAGCTCCACTGGGCGTACGCCGCCGGCCTGGAGCACAACACGCCGTCGCTCTTCATCGCCAACGTGGAAGACAACGAGACCGTGGCGAACGTTCTGCTGAGACCTCCGCCCACGTTCGGACAGCCAGGCGCCGGCAGACCAGGCCCGGGAGGACCGCCGCCGCAGGGCGGCCCGGGCGGCGGCCGCGGAGAGCACACCGGTCCGGCATTCTGGATCAAGGTATCCGCGCAATCCGACGGAACCTTCAGCGTGACGAACACGCGCAATAACTTCACCAAGACTTACGCGGTAAGGAAGTAGGGGGTTTTATTTAACCACCCAAGCACGGTCTGCGCCGGGATGGGCCTGTTGGACGCCCGTGAGGCACAGGCTGGCGTCTCAGTGAAAGGCATGCGGTGAAAAGATGTCGACGACGAAGAGGAAGACCGTATCCCTGGTTCTCGGAAGCGGCGGCGCTCGAGGTTTGGCGCACATTGGCGTCATTCATTGGCTCGAAGAAAGTGATTTCAAGATCACGTCGATAGTCGGCTGCTCGATCGGCGCAGTCATCGGGGGCGTATACGCTGCCGGGAAACTGGATGAGTATGAGAAATGGGTGCGTTCCTTGACGAAAGTCGACATTGTCACGCTGCTCGATCTTTCGTGGGAGAAAAGCGGACTGGTGAGAGGTGAGAAACTCGTCAACACCCTGATTGGCCTGGTGGGGGAGAAGTTGATCGAACACCTCCCGATTCCATATACGGCCGTCGCCACTGACCTGAGAAGCCAGAAGGAGGTTTGGATACGGTCGGGCAGTCTCTTCGATGCCATGCGCGCCTCTTTCGCGATACCTCTCTTCTTCACTCCGTTCAAGTACAAAGGGGTCGATCTTGTCGACGGAGGGATTCTGAATCCCGTGCCCATCGCGCCGACGTTTGGCGATGAAACCGACATGACGATCGCCGTGAATCTGAACGGGCCCGCTGGGAGTCCGATAGAGCCGGTTGACGTAAGTGCCGCCCCGGAGTCCCCTTCGTCCCCGTTCCGTGAGAAGATCAATCGCTTCATCGGCCGCCTCCAACCATCCATGCCAAGCGGCGGCAGTCGGGATTGGGGTGCGTACGAAATCGCCATTCAGGCGTTCGACGCCATGCAGAGCACCATAGCCCGCCAGAAGCTGGCCGCCTATCCACCGGACACGGTCATAGAAATCGCCAGGAACGCGTGTCGGACGTTGGAGTTCGACCGGGCAGCCGAGATGATCGCATTGGGATACAGAAAGGCCACGATGTGCGACTTCACGACTTCGGCTGGCAGGCGCTAGCAGGCGAAAGGAAGGGCAGGCGACTTTTCATCCGTTTGAACTGGTGTAGACTCGGATCATGATGAAGTCAGCGTTGCGCCTGACCGCGATCATCGAACGTGAGGACGACGGCTTTGTAGCGTTGTGTCCGGACCTCGACATTGCCAGCGAGGGTGCTTCGATTGAAGAGGCGCGAGCCAACCTGATCGAGGCGATCACGCTGTTCTTCGAAACGGCGTCCCCGTCCGAAGTCGCCCGGCGCTCTCACCACGAGGTCTTCGTGACTCAGGTTGAGGTTCCGGTTGGGTAAGCTCTCAATCAGACTGGTACAAAATGCCGGTCGGGTCAGCCGGTTCGGAGAGGAGGTTCTATGAGAACTCACGTTGCAATTCTCCTTCTTTTTGGTTCATTCTCTATCTCGGCGCAAAGAAAACAGGGCAGCCCACTCGACCACCTGCCCGGGAACATCGAGATCCTGACATACTTCGGCGAACGGGCCGACTTCTCTCCCGACAACCAGCGGGTTGCCTTCATGGCGAAGAGCTTCGGCGACGCATTCGTCATCGACCTCAAGAGCAGGATCGTCCGTTGCCTTACCTGCGATGTGCCCGGCGCGGCTTTCCTGCGCGTCATGCACGCGGCGACGGGAGACTATATCCTGATCGGGCCGGAGCGCTTCAAGGACCTTTTCACCAGCCGCCGGGTGGAAAACGAGCTCTGGCTTTTGAGCAAGGACCCGGGGTCGAAGCCGATTCGTCTTGGACAGCGCATGAGCGAAGGACTGGCGGTTTCCAAGACGAGTCTCAAGATCGCCTATGCCGAAACCAGCAATCAGAATCCGGCGTTGCCTAAGGGCGCTTCGCGCCTCTTCACAGCCGAACTGGATCCGACCGGGCCGAAGATCGTCAATCGGAAAGTAATTCGCGAGAGCCCCGATGACAGTTGTACTCTGGAGGCCCAGGACTTCTACGACAATGACTCGAAAGTGACATTTAGCTGCTACCATCCCGGCAACAAAGCCTCCGTGATGTCGATGGATCTCAAGACAGGGCAGGAGGTGGACATGTCCCAGGCGCCGGGCACATACAACGAACCGGATGGCATTTTCCCCGACGGGAAGTACACCACCGTGCTGGCCGATCGGCATGCCTACCAGTACGGTGAGCAAGTCGGCTCCAAACAGATGGACATCTACAAGCTGCGGCTCGACGGCACGGGGAAGGACCTTCAGCGATTGACCTACTTCAACGACTACGAGACCTACAAGGCGTCCAACTCGGTAGTCTCCACGGATGGCCGGCTCATGGCGTTCCAGTTGGCCAGAAGCTTCGACGAGCCGGGGGTAGGCCACGGGATCATGCTGTACCTGTTCGGTGTGGCCCCTTGAATTCCAAGAGCAGGGTCATCGCACTCCTCTTCCTTGTCGGTTGCGCCAACGCCCGAGACCCCGAATGGCCTGGTTTCCGCGGACCCTCCTCGAACCCCTCCACCATCAACCGCGATCTCCCAGGCAAATGGTCGAAAACTTCCCATTTCGAATGTACCACCGTTTTCCGGAACGCGAATCCGGTTGTAACCGGGAGAATGGACCGGCGGCGGTCGGCCCGTAACGGCGCTACAGCGGTTCGCCGCCGCTCAACGTGAGGATGGTATTCAGAAATGCCTTCAGTTCAGAACATTTGTCAGCCGCCTCGGCAAGGTCTTTGCCGCGCAAGATGCGGTTGGCGTCGCGCGGCTTTGAGTAGCCGTCTCGACACGTTCCAATTCTAAAAATCTCGCGAATGTGGTATGACGGCGGACGGTTGTGGTTCACGGCTTCCGGGGTGCCCCGCGGTGCAGCTTTCTTATGCCCGGCCAGCGCTTGGATGTCGCTCCAAAACGGAAGCAACCAGGCTTCGAAGTCATGCTGTGCCGCGTGGGGATAGAACTTATTTTGATTCCCCACCCAGGCTCGCATCTTGCGTTTTGCATCCGCGGCGTCGACGAAATCGTTCGTACCCGTGTATACATCCGTTAGTGCAATCACGGCATCTGACGGAGCTCTTCCATTTCCCAGGAGCGCTTCGACCGTCCTTCGAAGCTTGTCTTCCTTGTAGATTCCTCCGTGGCATGGGAAGAAATCCAGGTGGGGCCGACGTTGACGTTCAGCGATCCTCTTCTCCACGAACGCCAGCAAATGAGGCTTAAACGCCAACTCCGTCTTACCCTCGACCAGAATCGTGATCTTCACGCCCGCGCCCCGAGGCGCCCGTTACGCCATAGCTCATCCAGAGAATAGTCTTTCAGCCACTGATCTAGATCAAGTTCGTCCGCTCTCGTCAGGGTCGTCATGCCCTCTTCGGTTGAGTCAAGGACAACCACTTCCGCCGGATCGAGGAATCGGATCAAGGTATCCGAGTGGGTCGCGACAACGATTTGAGTACGCTGCGAAGCCTCTCTCAACTGGTCGGCCAGCAAACTCAGCAGTTCCGGGTGCAGACTCACCTCAGGTTCGTCGAGGAGAGTGAGCGCCGTAAGTCCCGGGCTCTGCAGCAATGTCGTTAACCATAGGAACCGCAGGGTTCCTTCCGACAATTGGTGCATGTAGAACGGCTTTGAAGACCCCCGCTCCCGCCACGCCAACGCAAGCGTACCCGCCGCTACGGGCGGGAAATCCAGGCGCTCAAATCTTGGGAACGCCGCCCGGAGTGAGTCTTCAATTGCCTCGAACCTGTTGCGGTCGGTTTCTCGAAGATAGAAAAGACATGAAACCAGGTCCTCGCCGTTTCTTCCGGGCAACTCCGCTGGCCCCATAGCTTGCGGCAAGCGGACCGGTGACCGGGGATCGACATTAAGGACGTGATAAAAGGTTGAGGAAGCGAGCCGTCGCCGAAAATCCTCTGGTTCCTGGAACATTTTTGGGACCTGCGCCAGCGAAGTCTCCAGTGGGTTGTGCTCCCATGTCGGAGGCAACAGCTTCTTCTTCACCGGGTCGTAATATTTGACGTCCTGTTCATACGAACTGATATGGAGGAACGGCGTTGGGTGAGCCTTCCTGAGCTGGCTAAGCGACTCCTCGCGGATCACGTGGGCGATCCCCTGCGGACGAAGCCACAACCAGTATTCGAGGGGTTCGTAACCTGGAACCTCCATCGTGATTCCAAGTCCGAGTTCCTCAGCCTTGCCCCAGGTCAGTACGCTCGCAAGACCTGACAGTTCCGAAATCGACGAACCCAGTCTTGCCTGCGCGGAAGAGGCCAGAAGAGACAACACATCGAGCACGGATGTCTTCCCCGTTCCATTTGCGCCGATCATCACCGATAGCGGGCGCAAGGGAAGTCGAACGTCGCACAGACGCCGAAAGCCCTGAACGGAGAGTTGGCCAAAGCGTTCCGAAGAGTGATCCATTGTTTTCCGCGGCCTGAACAAGGCGGCCGTTCATTCAGTTTACCCCTGGTGGAGCAACCCTGAAGCAGCGGCTACCGCCCGCCCCCTACCCTTCCGACTTCTTCCTAACCTTGATATCCAGCCGCTTGATCTTCTGGTTCAGCGTCGAGAGCGGCACGTGCAAGCTCTCGGCGGCTTCCGTCTGGCTGCCGCTGCAATGCTCCAGCCGCTCCATGATCACCCGCCGCTCGAAATCGTTGACGATTTCGAAAAGCGAAGCGTCCGCCGGCAACGGGGCGCCGTCGCCGCGGCTCCGCCGGATGCCGTTGGCCTCCAGCAGCGCGTCGGGCAGCACCTCCACCGGGACCGATGGCTCGGTGGCCAGCACCACGGCGCGCTCCACCACGTTCTCCAATTCGCGCACGTTGCCCGGCCAGGCGTGCTCCATCAGCACTTGCAGGGCTTCGGGCTGGAAGTGCAGAATCGACCGGCCGGCGGGGTCCAGGAACTTGCTATTCTCGCGGCAGTAGTAAGTGAAGAAATGTCCGGCCAGGAGCGGAATGTCCTCCCGGCGCTCGCGCAGCGGCGGCAGCGCGATGTTGATCACGTTCAGCCGGTAGTACAGGTCCTCGCGGAATTTGCCTTCCCTGACGAGCTGGTGGAGATCGGCATTGGTCGCCGCCAGAATGCGCACGTCCACCTTGATGGGGTCCGTCGAGCCCAGCGGCGTGAACTCCTTCTCCTCGAACACGCGCAGCAGCTTGATCTGCGTCTCGGGCCCCAGCGTGCCGATCTCATCGAAGAAAATGGTGCCGCGGTCGGCTACCTCGAAATATCCCTTCTTGGTTTGAATGGCGCTGGTGAAGGCGCCTCTCACGTGCCCGAAGAGGGTCGATTCCAGCAGGTCCGGCGGCAGCGATCCGCTGTTCACCGCCACGAACATCTGGTCAGCGCGCGGCGAGTTGGAGTGGATGGCTTTGGCCACCAGTTCCTTGCCCGTGCCGGTCTCGCCGGTGATCAGGATGGTGGAGCGGCTGGGCGCCACCTGGGCCACCAGGTCGAGCATGCGCACCATGCGCTCGCTCTTGCCGATGATGTTGGGGAAACTGTAGCGCTGCTTGAGGGCCCGCTTGAGGTGCGTGTTCTCGTATTCGAGCCGCCGCCGCACGATCATGCGGTCGATCTCGATGAGCAGCTTCTCGTTGTCCCAGGGCTTGGAGAAATAGTCGTTGGCGCCGAGCTTGAGGGCGTTGACCGCGGCCTCCACCGAGCCGTATGCGGTGATCATGAAAATCGGGGTTTCGCGGTCGCGCTCGCGGACCTCCTGCAGCACTTCCATGCCGGAGCGGTCGGGCATCATGAGGTCGAGCAGCACCAGGTCGTAGCCGCTGACCTCCATTCTTTGCAGCCCTTCGGCCGCGTTTTGCGCCTGATCGACGGAATAGCCTTCGGAGGAGAGCAGGATTTCCAGGCTTTCGCGGATATCCAACTCGTCGTCGACTACCAGCACCTTGCCTTTAGCGCCGGGAGCCGTGAACTGGGCAGCGGTCATGTCAGGCGACACTCACCGGTTTCCTCGCCGAGCCGGGCACGGCCAGCGGCAGCTCGAGCCGGAACGTAGCGCCGCCGCCCGGCCGGTTAAAGACTTCGATGGATCCCCCATGCTCTTGAATGATACCGTAAGTCACCGAGAGGCCGAGCCCCGTGCCCTTGCGCACCGCCTTGGTGGTGAAGAACGGATCGTAGATGCGGTGCAGGTGCTCGGGGGCGATGCCGTGTCCCGTATCGGCCACTTCGGCCCTGGCGCCCGAGCCTTCCGCCCAAGTGCGCACTTCCAGCCTTCCGCCCGCCGACATGGCGTCGCGGGCATTCAAGAAGAGGTTGAGAAACACCTGTTGAAGCTGGCCGGCGTTGCCGCGCACGGGCGGCAGGTCGGTGTCCAGATCGGTCTTGACCTGGATTCCCGACTTCTGAAGCTGGTGCTCCAGCAACGAAAGCGTCTCCTGGATCACGCGGTTCAGGCTGATGTCGCCCAGAGAGGTCGTCGAGGTTCGGGAGAAGTTGAGCAGCGAATTCACAATCTCGCTGGCGCGGAAAGTCTGCTTGGCGATCTTGTCGAGGATCAGCGACTTTTGCGAATCGTCGCTCACCTGCTTGGCCAGCATCTGGGCGTAAGTTGAGATCACCGCCAGCGGAGTGTTGACCTCGTGCGCCACGCCCGCCGCCAGCAGGCCGATGCTCGACAGTTTGTCGGCCTGCACCAGCCGCTGCTCCAGCTCCGCGCGGTCGGTAATATCGTCGAAGATAATCAGCCGGCCAATCTGCTCCTGGTCCTTGGAAACCAACGGCGCGATGGCGACATTCAAGGTAGTTTCGCGAAGATTCGCCGGCACGCCGTGACCGTTGCCGGGCCCATAGGGCACCCCATTGCCGGGCCCGGAGGGCACCCCCGCCGGCTTCAGCACGAATTTGTAGATGTGATGGATGCCCGTCTCGCCGCGCACGCGGTCGAACTCCGCCGCCAGTTCCACGGGGAACAACTCGGTGAGCGTCCGGCCCACGGCGTGGTCGCGCGGAATGCCGCTCAGCCGCTCGATCTGGGTGTTCCAGCTTTCCACTCGATCGTCCAGATCGGCCGCCAGGATGCCCACGTTGATGGATTCGACGATGTTCTCGCTGAATTCCTTGAGCCGCTCGTACTCTTCCACCTTGCGCTGCAGCGAGCGGTAGAGCGAAGCGTTCTCGATGGCGATGGCCACGTACCCGGCCAGCGTGACCAGCAGTTCCACGTCCACGCTGGAGAGATATTCGCCGTCGGTGGTGCGGCTGACGCCCATGTAGGCTATGGTCCGGCCGCGGACCATGCAAGGCAGGTAGTAGGTGAGATCCAGATCGGCGATGGCGCTCCGCACCGAGGCCGGCCAGGCGCGCGAGATGGCGTCGAGTTGGTGGCGCGTGCGCTGGAAGAAGAGATACCCTTCCGGCAGCTTCCAATTGAGAAAGCTGAGATCCAGCTCCTCGCGGCCGGCGGCGGCCAGGCGGGGGTTGCCTCCCATCGATTGCTTCAGCCGGAATTCGGGACCGCTGGCGCCCTCCTCCAGCAGGAAAAACGCCATGTGCTTGATGGAGAGCGTCTGCCGCAGCCGTTCGCCCACCGAGGCCAGCATGGCGTCGAGGTCGGTCTCCGAGCTCAGCTCGCGCGCGAACTCCACCAACGTGCGCCGGTAGTCGTAGCGGTCGCGGTAGAAGTGCTTGTCCAGCCGCTCCTGAATCCAGTTGCGAATGGGCTGGAACAGGAAGGCGGTGATCAGCATGACGGTGACGATGCCGATATTGCCCAGGTCCTTGAAATTCTTCTGCACCAGGATGGCGAGCGAGGAAATGATGCCGTAAAACGCCGCCAGCACGCAGATAGTGGCCAGCGTATAGGCGTAGCCGCGCCGGAAGATGATGTCCACGTCCATCAGCCGGTAGCGCACAATGGCGTAAGCCAGGGTGAGCGGAATCAGCGGCAGCGAGAGCACCGACATCTTCAGGTAGGCGTTGGGAATCGCGCCCATGGCGTAGGGCAGCACGTAGAGCAGGGCGAACGGCAGGATTCCGCAGAAGGCGCCGTTGCGCAGCCACTTGAGCTGCTGGCGCACAATGGGGTCCTCGGCCTTGCGGTATTCCCAGCTCAGCGCAAACCCTCCGACGATGTAGGGGACGGTCCAGAACACCATCCACACGCGGTCCAACATCCAGCGCAGCTCGAGCAGCGGTATGGCGACCGTCAGCGCGCCCGTGGCGAAGGCCACGAAGACCGCGAACAGCAGCGCCGCGGGCACATACAACAACGCCACCCGGAAACGGTTCTGGAGCCACCTACGCGGCTCGGGGAAGGTCAGGCAGAAATGCAGGAACACCACCGGCGCCAACAGGCCGGCGGCCAGGTTGCCAAAATAAATGACCTTGTCGAATGCGTTGAATTGCCCCGTATAGTGGAAACAAAGAAACACGAACGACGCCAGGCACAGCACATAAAAGTGCCGCGCCTTCTGCGCGCTGCCGCGGCGGAAATAGACGAACAGGCCGATCACCAGATACGCAAATCCCACCAGGTACTGGTAGGAGACGGCCGCATCCAGCGGCACTTCCCCCACGATG
>Ga0209039_10001039_pt1 | contig 26973 bp, 26 predicted proteins | sample BogFormECP12_OM1_FD_188238 | JGI IMG/M metagenome (GOLD analysis project Ga0209039, IMG submission 188238) | Bog forest soil microbial communities from Calvert Island, British Columbia, Canada - ECP12_OM1 (SPAdes) (version 2) | ecosystem: Environmental > Aquatic > Freshwater > Wetlands > Bog ... | reverse complement strand
TTGACCCCAGCACACACCCACGGGCAGCGTCGTGAATTGAGTTTATCTGACTTAAAAAAGCTCGAAATAGGATTTGAAATTGAAGTGCGGGGGGTGGGAACCCCACCCGACTTTACCGGTAAAAATACACGATAACACGCGAAAATTAGCGCACCTGTTATCAATGCGCCAAGAAATTGCATTCTAGATTGTAGTTCAAACTAGCTAAATCTCTATCGAGGCAACCGTATACATGCAAGCACGCGCAGTCTAGCTATTAATGAGGTTGGAGGCTTAAAGAACGTCGCCTCCTACGCGCTTTGCAGCATACTGTGCGTGGTTTTAAATGGAGAAGCAGCAGAAAACATCGGAAAACCAGGCGAAGCAGTCTCCTCAACATAGTTCAGCATATAGTTCAGGGACAAGCCAGCACGCTAATGTACATGCTATCACGCAACAAGCTAGAGCACGCGCCAGAACATTCACCGGTCAAAAGTGTTAAGTCCAATCGCTGTCTATCTGTGCAAAGGGAAGAATCATTGTCATCGCACTCAGTTGATCTTGCGTGGGATAACGCTCTCATCAGAAGTACATCGCAGACCGTCTTTGACAACCTGACAAAGATCCAGAATTCTCCCAGCGATTTTAGGAATCGTTGGCTTTGGGAATTGTTTCAGAACACAGTGGATTCGTCCGACGGAAAATCGGTTTCCATAGAGATTTCCCTAAATCGTGATAGTTTTGTATTCGCCCACAACGGGCTGCCCTTTACTATAGATGAAGCCGTGCAGCTGATATTGAAGGGATCCACCAAACGAATGCAGACCGGGAAACTGGGCCGATTCGGTACCGGGTTCATCACTACACACGTACTTTCTCGAGTTGTGATCGTGGATGGCTTACTGCAAGGCGGCGACACGTTTAGCTTTAAGATGGATAGGATATGTTCCTCCGCTCAAGAACTCGAGGAGAAAATGACTGCCTCCAAGGAGCAATTCAAGAACTCAGTAAAACCGTTGAAGGGGAAATCTCCCGATTTCAGCACGAGGTTTACCTTCGTCCTTGAAGATGAAAACAGCAGTAACCTCGCCACCGTTAGTGTTGAGAATATGCAGAGAGTGCTCCCTTACGTTCTTGCCCTGAACACAGAGATAGAAGAAGTGTCTGTTTCAATCAATGGAAAAGCATTATCTTGGCGAAGAGAAGATACAGAGAAATTGTCCGAGGAACTCGGCATCGTAAGAATCGGTGTCAAGGATAATGGTGGTCAACTGAAACCCGTCTACATTGCAGTAGTGACGGGGTCTAAAGTATTCTTAGCACGGCAAATCGAGATTAATGGGAACAAGAAATCTATCATCCGAATAAATAATATTCCCAAGCTATTCATCGCATTCCCCCTTTATGGAACTGAGATTTTTCCTGTTTCGGCCATCATAAACAGCAGAGAGTTCGAGCCGACAGAAGACAGAAACGGAATATGGTTGCGGGAAGCAAGCACGGAAGAAACCCAGAGAAATCGAGGTCTAATTGCCGAGGCTCTCGAAGCATTCCTGAAGCTAGTTTCGTTTGCTTCGGAAGAATCGTGGCAATCACTACAGGAATTCGCTCGGATTTCCCAAATGCCATCGATCGAATGGGTTGATGGTAGCTGGTTAGCTTCTTACCTAAGGGACAAAGTCGTCTCTACGCTCTCAGTTCTCCCTTTGGTGCATGTGGTCAATGGCGATCTGGTTAAGCCTATCGACGCACTCATCCCATATGCAGAAGATGAAGAGTCAAGAAAGAAAACCTGGGCCATCTCTTCCAGGCTATTCCCTGCGTCAGTTCCGAGAGAAGAGGAACAGGAAGAATGGTCAGTGGTTCTTGACGAATGGAGCGACGTACTCGAATCAGAAGTTGACAAACTGCAGCAATGCTTCACCGTGAAGAAACTGGCAAAAAAGATCGAAGGAATGGGCTCAGTCGCGAACTTCAAAGCTGCGCTGAAGATTGAAAAAGACGAAGAAGCGGTCTTGACTCTGAATGATTTTCTCCAACTTGTATTCAACAAAGACAGAGACCTTCTCGATACCTTGAAGTTGCTTCCTGATCAGAATGGAGATTTTCACATCCGCAAGGATCTATTACGTGACACTGGGATTGATGAAACTCTAAAGAACTTGTCGAAGAAATTAGGAAATGATGTCAGAGCGAAGTTTGTGTTACCCGAAGTAACCGGAGGAATCCAGGATCTACTCTCGCCAAGAACTGAGGAGGACGCCATCAGCGAGATTCTGACACTGATAAACCAGCAGAAAAACTCGATTTCGGAACCCTACAAAGAAGCAAATTCTGGAATGCTGGCGTGGCTGATAAAAAGATCAAGATTCGACCTCCTAGAAGGCTATCCTGTCTTGACTTTGAAGAGTGAAGCAACAGAAAAGGTAGACATAAACGAATTGTCCTCTGCTGGCCCCTTGTTGGCTCCTCCGAAACAGTGGGATGAAAAGTTCAAAGAGTATAGTGTTTTCTTCCCCGCAGGATCCATACTCTCATCCATTTATGAGTCGACTGTAGATACAACTGGTTGGCAATCACTCGGTAAGAATGGGCTCGTCTTGCTAAATCCTGTCGTTAAAACAACTGTGGATTTGGACAAGGAGAAACTAGATTTGCTTCTGGCAGAAGGTGAACTTGAGTACACGGTTGAGCACCGAATTCGGGCAGAGGTAAGCTCTCTGGCTTACTTGCAGGAAGAAGCTGGAGTAATGGATCTAGTTCGAGACAGTCAGGAAAGGGCCACTAAATTCCTAGAATTCCTTCTCAACATCTTGATTCACCATGATGGGAGCTGGAACAACCCTGTCGACGGACAATGTGAATGTCAGAAAATCCACAAATTTTACCCGTCTCTATGGCTGTACGCTGTTAGAAGGAGGCTCTGGGTTCCCGTGTCCAGTAAAAACAGACGTCTTGCAGATGCAGAGAGCCTTGCGAAACTCTTTGAAATGAGAGAGGACCTACAGGGCAAGCTAATGGAAGAAGAAACATCGCGTTTCATGAATAGATTGAAAGTGCCTATTACCGACATAATGAAGTATATCGGTGCCAAAGACGAGCAGACTAGACTTAATCTTGAGAAAGCGTTGGCAACCATATTCTTGGCAACAGGAAAATCAGCAAAAGAACTGAATAGTCTCGCTGCGATATGGAATGATGCGAAGTACAGAACAGAGATTGAAGAACTGGTCAAAAAAAGAGAACTTGTGCATAGAAATCAAGCAGTCGGAGAGCTTGTCGAACAAATGGTCAAGGAAGCATTTGCGTCAATTGGTATGGAATTGCACAAAAAACATAGAGGTAGGGATTTCGAATATGAATATGAAAATGATTACGTGGGGCCGGAAGGTCAAGTGATCCTACAGGTGGGAAAGTATCTATTCGAGGTGAAATCTACCTTGGTGGATTACGTGAAAATGACCCCCGCTCAAGCAGAGGAAGCTGTCAACCATGGCTCCAACTACATTTTGTGTGTGGTGAGGTTGACAGGCGGCGATATAAATCGAGACTTAATCATCAAAGAAGCTCGGTTTGTTCCAAATATTGGCAGCAGGCTTGAGGATTCCCTTGAGGCTTCTAAGCAGGTCGAATCTATAGAGCAAAACGCGACCTCGATTGGAGGAGACATCGAACTGTCGATCCAGGGAACTGTTATTCGTTTTCAAATCAATGAACATGTATGGTCACACGGAGTTGACATAAACAAAATCAAGCAAAAATATGGTGCCAATAAAGGGTAATTCACAAGTCTTCGGCGCGGGCTAATTTCTCCCAGACTGCGATCACCTAAGCGCGCGCGCTAGTACTCAGAGCATGGCGGAACTGCCCGTCCCTGAACCCAAAAGGATTCAAAACCTAAATTTCAGATCGCTTCAGGTTTTGTTTTTCTCTCGATTTTTGCTCTGAGCGAGCAGGTATGAGTCTGACCGGAGCGCGCGCGAATTGCAAGGCCGGTAGATGAAGCTGGAAAACTGGTAAAGGTAGAATTTTAGTGTCTCACAAAGATCGACAGTGTGAAGGGTGCTTAGAAAGCGAAAGTAAAAGCACGTTTGCCCCCCTGATGTTCTTATAGTGAAGCGCGCGCGAAGCAAGCGCGTACTACCTGTTTATTATGACTTCTCTGCACCTTGTGGGGATTTCGTGAAGAAATCTTGATGGGTTGTAGAAGCTTTGACCCTTGGCAACTGGTCCTTTTCGCACATATGAGTGGCACAGGAAGAGCTCTTCTTTCGCTCTTGTCATTGCTACGTAGCATAGTCGCCTTTGCTCGCATTCATCTTGGTGTGGGTCTGGCAAAATACCCTCGTCCATTCCCAAAATAAAGACAACCTTATACCCAAGGCCTTTTGCAGAATGAAGACTCATGACTGACACTGCCTCTTCTTCTGTATCCGGCTTTGGCCCTCCTCCAACAAGGTCGATTCCCCTATTCTTGCTTACTTCAGCAAGCAGATCCTTAATGGTGGGCTTGTCTGGCAATGACTTTGCAAGATCTCGCAATCTGCTAACGTTTACTAACTTCGCAGTACCCATTCTTTTTGCAAGCATTTCAACGGCTTTTTCGGGGTTGAGTTTGAAGCACTCAACCTCCATTTCCTGAATTTCACTCTCGAATTTTTTAAGTTGATCTTGCCATCTCGGAAGGCTCTTGTATTTGGAGGCGTTAGTAACGACTTCCCACAAAGAGGATTTGGTCTGTTCTGCAATTTGGCGTAGCCTTCCCTGGGCAACATCGCCGATGCCGCGGCCAGTCAGGGTTGTTAAACATCTGCGTAGTGCGAGATTATCATCTTTGTTCACAATTAATCGAGCATGGGCTAAGATGTCTAGAACGTCTTTGTCAGTCATGAAGCCACCGGATCTCCAAAAGGTGACTTTGATCCCAGTACTTGCTAGTTGTCCGAACAGAAAATCTGCAAGGCTCAAGGCCTTTGATAATATCACGATGTCGCTGGGTTTTGTGTTGCTCTTCGAGAGATAGTTCTTTATCCATTCAGTTATCCAAAAGGTTTCAACCGACCAACTTTTCGAGAGTATGATGTGGATAGGAGTGCCATCACCTTTTGACGAACATAACGACTTCTTAATGCACAAAGGGTCTTTTGACACTATCGCGTATGCTCCTGCAAGCACATGTCCCGAACATCGGTGAGATTGTTTAAGGACTCCGATATGCCCATTGCTGAAGCCATTTGCGAAACTGCGTATAATTCTAGGGTCTGCGCCACGCCAGCCATAAATACTCTGATCATCGTCACCAACTACAAAGAAGCTGACGGCTTTCGCTGCCAGTATCTGGATTAGCTTGAACTCAACTTGATTTATGTCTTGATATTCATCCACTAGCAGATGCCCTTCAAAAGGCCTATAGGTTGTTGGGGTACTAGAAAGCAAGGTTCTCACGACTTTCAGAACAAGTCCATCAAGATCCATAGCGTTGTTGAAATCAAGAAGGTCTTCATATCGTTGATAAAACCTTCTGAGCGGCTGTTCTTGAACTCCATCAGGGGTTATGTTATTTGCTTTCAACAGGTTCATTTTTCTGGAATAGAAACCTAACGTTTTGGCATTTGGAGGTAGGCCGACGTCTTCTGCAGCATCCTTCATCAGTAGCATTGCCTCGTCATCAGCAACAAGAAACTTGCGTGCAACTCTAATCCTCTTGAGAAGCTGCAATGATTCAGCGTGAAGTGTTGAAACGTGGAATTCGGTCCTTTCTAGCCCTGGAAACTTGCCTAAGCGATCTTTCATTTCGCCAGCAGCTTTTCTGCTGAAGGTCACTGCCAGTATTTTTTCCGGTGGTGTATTCTTTTGAGTAGCAAGGTAAGCAATTCGATGTGTCAGAATCTCCGTTTTGCCTGTTCCTGGTCCAGCAAGGACAAGTATCGGTCCCCCATCGTGTTTGACAATCATCTGTTGTTCCGGATCCAGCTTCTCAAATGGAACTGACAAGGCGGGATTCTCCTCTATGACTGTATGTTAATTTCTGGATATGGTAAATAGCGAGCAAATAGATAAGCACGTGTTAGTAATTGTCTGGCGCATCAACCAGCTAATTCGCCTAGAGATTTCTTTGCAGAACACGCAGAGCACTTAAAAGATTATGATTTTCCTCCTACGAAAGATCAGCGATGAATTGTGGTTGCCCAAGAATGCAGACAAATTCATCCAGACTAGAAAGATGAGAATCATAGCCTGGATCAAGCAGAATTGTCACGCAGAAGTAGGGCCTTAGGCGCACGCTAGCGCGCGTTTGGTGAAACCAAAGGAAAATTCATAGGTTAGTTTTTGAATAACGATAAGAATAAAACTATTAATGATAAATTAGTAAAAGTGATTTCACAGGAGAAAGAAATGAAAGCTCTTTTGGATACTAATATCATAATACACCGTGAAACAAAAGACCCTCTCAATAGGGATATTGGGAAATTATTCCGATGGATAGATAAACTAGGATATGAAAAGTGCGTACACCAGGTTACAATCAGTGAAATATCAAAGAACCAAGATACAAAGGCTCGTGAAGCATTTCTCATAAAAATTCAAAGTTATCATCAGCTTCCAACTGAAGCCCCGCTCAAGCCTGAAGTACTCTCCATTTCAAGAAAATATGATACAACAGAAAATGACAAGAACGATACAATTCTCATAAATGAGGTATTTTCCTATCGCGTAGATTTACTAATCACTGAAGATAGGAAAATCCATTCGAAGGCTGTTGAATTAGGGATCGACGATAAAGTATTCGCGATAGATGAGTTTCTGGAAAAGGTAACTGCAGAGAATCCCGAACTAATAGATTACAAAATATTATCCGTGAAGAAGGAATATTTTGGAAAAGTCAACCTGGATGATGAGTTTTTTGACAGCCTTAGAGAGGATTACATTGATTTTGAAAAGTGGTTCAACAGAAAAGCTGATGAGCCGGCATATGTCTGTCTGTCAGATCAAAACATTGTTGCTTTTCTTTATTTGAAGGCCGAGGGTACATCTGAACCTTATTCAGACATAACTCCGACATTCAGCCCAAAGAAGCGCCTTAAAATAGGTACGTTTAAAGTTCGGTTAAATGGACTCAAACTTGGTGAAAGATTTTTGAAGATTATTTTTGACAACGCATTACATTTGTCAGTCGATGAAATATACGTTACCATTTTTCCCAAGCGTCTAGATCAAATCCGCTTGATCAACATATTGACAGATTATGGTTTTAGATATCATGGAAAAAAAGAGTCTCTTTCTGGAATAGAGGATGTATATGTACGAGATTTTTCCCGAAAAGCATCTGTAAAATCACCAAAAACGACATATCCATATCTATCCAAAAGCGCTCGCAAGTTCCTTGTTCCAATACGTCCAGAGTACCACACAGATTTACTCCCTGATTCTATATTGCGGACAGAATTGCCTCTTGATTTTGTTGAAATTGAACCATTCAGGAATGCTATATCCAAAGTATATGTTTCCAGGTCTTTGAACCGTGACTTGAAAACAGGTGATATTATAATATTCTATAGAACAGGAGGCTATTATAAAGCTGTAGTCACGACATTGGGCATAGTAGAAAATATCTGTACCTCAACAAGAAACCAAGATCAATTCATTAATCTATGTAGAAAGAGGAGTGTATTTTCTGATGATGCACTCAAACAACAATGGGATGCTTCTCCTCCTAATAATCGACCTTTTGTTGTGAATTTTCTTTATGCGTACTCATTTCCGAAGAGAATAAACTTAAAGCGCCTGATCGAATTGGGTATAGTCCGGGATATATCTTCGGTGCCCCGAGGTTTCGAAGAAATATCAGATGATTCATTCAAAAAAATAATTCAGGAAAGTGGTAGTAATCAACATATTATTGTCGATCAAGTCTGAGTATACTGAAAGAATATTTTCTGGAGGAAAGAAATATGAGTTCAGAAAGCAAAAACCGAAAAGACCGATTAATAGAGTATTTGTTTATGAATGTGCTCCATTAAAGAATATTGTTGGTTGGTTTAGCGTCAGAAGAATAATCTCTGGATCCCCTAGAGAAATTTGGGAGAAATGCAAAGATTCGAGTGGTATCGTGCAAGAAGATTATTTTGCGTATTGTAAAGGTAAGAAAGTTATTCATGCCTTTGAAATTCACGAGACCTATCAGTTTCATCATCCAGTAGATCCACATGAAATTGCTTTCGATTTCAATCCTCCACAAAATTTTACGTATCTTGATAGCTCAAAAATAGCTAAAACACTAGGGAACAAAGAGGGTGTTCATCGATGTCTGGATTTAGGATAGACCGAATCCTTCAAGAAGATGAAATACATCAACTGGAAGATTTATTGGTACCTAAGCTCAAAGATGATTACCCTAATTTTGAGGTATGGCTCGAAAAAGCTCAGAAGGAGATATCTGAAGGAATACGAATAGCTATTGGCATTTGGAAAGAAAAACTGATTGCCACATCGATTGTAAAACTGACGGCCAGTAAAACCGCAGAGCTAAAGAGCTTTTTTGTTGACCCGGATTTTCGTGATCAAGGTTATGGCAATTCTCTTTATGAAGAAACAGAAAAACAATGCAGAAAAGCTGGGGTAACTCGGATTATTACTGATGCATTTACTGAAAACACACCGATGGTTGAATTTCTAATTTCAAAGGGGTTCGTAGTTGCAGGAAAAGAAGACCTTTATGGAAATGGTAGATATTCCTATATCCTCTCCAAATTTCTAAGTCCGGAATATCTTGGAGATCCTTATGACTGGGAGGAGATGGGTGAGTGGTATCTCCGAACAAAATTGAATGCGGTCAAAATTGAAGACCGCCCCCTCGTTAATGACAGGCGATTTGATAGACATATGCGAATCATCGTAGAAAATTATCCATTTGAAGTATTGGTCGAAATGAAAGATGAAAAAGTCGATTTGGATATGGTCGAGATCCTACATAAGAAATGTACTGAATCTAATTATCACTTGGCGGTTTTTCTTGCGCGTGAATTTACCGTAAGAGCATCGAAATATGCTAGGAGTCATGGAGTAATCATTTTTGATAGTAATGATATTGCCAGCATTCTTGGTCGAAAACCTCCTCAATTTAGAGAGGGACCAATAAGCGGAATGGTCGTTTCAATCAAACAAGAGTATTTAGAACGAATTCTCAGGAAAAGACCTCCGTATTACTATATCAAAGGTGGTCCAATAGGCAAATACTTGGAAAAAGGAGACATAATTGTTTTCTACAGTGTAGAACCTGAAAAAAATGTTACCACTCTAGGTAAAGTGGAATCTGTCACACTTGGAACTCCAAGAAAGATTTGGGAATCTGTAGGACAAAAAACTGTATTTTCCCAGGAGGAATTTTTCCGCTTTGTTTCGATAAAGGAAACCATACTCGCCATTGAGTTGAGTGAAGTCTGGAAAATCTCTCCTATTGAAAGAAATAATCTAGATATTATAATTCCTAAGAAAGATCGAAGCGGCTCTTACATAGATGAGAAAACGATAAGTAGGATCTTAGGAAAGGAAAAACAAAACCTACCGCGCGCTCTCTTGAGACGGTGAATGAAATGTTGTCATCAGTGTTCAGATCAATCCTTTTTGACAATCAACAGAAAGTATACTCACACATCAAACCAATAAGCGTCCTAATTGACTCTATGGTAGGAAGCCCCGAAAAAGACATAAACCCTGCGATCGCCCAAAAGATAACCAAGTCTCTGAATAATTTGAGTCTGGGCTCCACAAACTTCAAGAACCATTACTATATCGCCACAATAGCAACAGAAGCAGTTGTTTCACATCAGAAATACTGCAACATGAACCTGCCACCTCCATACCCCAAGAAGAAAAGCGAGTTAGGCGACATAGTGATAGCTGTCGACTACGTTCTAGAAGACCTACAAACGAAAACAAAGAAGATAATCAACGGAGCAGCCTCAGTCATAGAAACTAAGAAGGAAAAATCCTACAATAATGGCTTAACAGCAGCCCAACTCTATTTGATGACGCAATGGCCACCATTTGGTTTTCGAAGCAATCTAGATTGGAAATTGAACGTCTTCCCCGATAACTTCGGGTTCTACTTGATTATTCTGGATGAAACACTGCCGAAAAGCGAATGCAGCCGTGTCTTGTCGGCTCCCATGATAACTCACCTATCCAGAATCGATAAATCTCAGCTGCTTAGCAAAATCGACGGGACCGTAAGTGTCCAACCTGATTTGCTAAAACTTGACGCATGTGGAAAATCCATACTCATGCCTTTAACCTTTGGAACCTATCTGTACCACGCTCTACTACTTCTGTTTGGTTCACCGTCTATGAATTTTAGAGCATTATTGAAACAGAAGTTCTTTCCCAAAATGGAAGAGACCGAGGATTGTGATCCTGACGCAAACATGGAGGAAATGATTAATGAGACACCGAATCTACTCGCACTCGAGGGCAACTCTAATCCCAACCCGGCAGACAGCCCATTCGAGAACGAGAAGGATAATAGGCTCTTCGCGATTAGAATCAAAATGATCTTAACAAAGAAAGAAGGATGAACATCGCGAGGGTTTGGAAACAAAGACGCAGGGTATAATAGTTGGCAAACGTTAACGTAAATCCGATAATAAGATGATTAACTGGAATAATGTAGTCAGGTACGTGCTTTCAAGACCTGTCCATGAAGACTTGGAAATAGCAAAATCTGATGTCCAGCATCCACTAAAAGAAGGGTTCACGACGAGAATAGGTGATCCCCAAGGACAAAACGCAGATTATGGCATGTGTTTGCCAGACGGAAAAGGCATTCACATTCGTGAGTACCAAGATAGATACCTTGTCCACTGGGACAAAGTGGATCCTTCACGTGATCCAATAGGCCATCTGGTTAATGATGCACCGCACTGGATTGCTATTGGCGGCTTGGTAGGTGTTCTTGCCTTATCGGCTGCACTCTTGCTCACTGGAGAAGACTAAGCATTCGAGTCTTCTCTGACACTCATTTTGTAACGTCTGCAAGCGTGTGCTAAGCTCAACAACAAAGCGAGAACGCGCGCCGGTCAAAGCCAGCAGACTTTGCCAACGTGGTGTTCCACCTGAACTATTGTCAGGCCATCGACGAGGCCACAAGCGAGCAAACACTTTACGCAGCTGTCAAGAACTTGAGAGGGTTCAGAAAAGTAAACGAGCAAAGGAATATGAAATAGGGGTCAAATCACCAAAAGGTCTGAAGGCTCTTTTACGTTCTTAACCCCGATCATAATCAGTCTGCGCAAGACTTCAGCTTCTTTCAAATCTGTCTGCTCAATCAAACACTGAATTTTACGTTCAGTGTTTTCGTCAAGCCGAGTCGACCAAGTCTTCTTGCTCAATAGTCACTCACACCCGACATGTAGTGTTTCTTAGAATTATAAGTCTTGTCCCAAGCAAAACGCTTAAATGTGTGTTATATGTCTTATACTAAGACAGACAAGATATACAAGACAAATGAGTGAAAGAGATGGATTACGTTAGAAGCACTTGCACGCGCAAATGTCTGGGTAGAGAGGTCGCCTATGACACTACTGCTGCAATTTATGCAATTTTGCCCCCTCCAAACCAAGGACAGGATACAAAATTACGAAAACAAATAAGCAATTGCTGGGACTTCTGCAACGAAAAGGGTTGGAAAGTCAAATACGTCCTCATTGGTCAGTGCAGAAGCGGAGACGCATCTGGCAAGTTAGAATCTCACGAAATCTTGAAGAAAGCCATCGCAGAAAATCTGGATTTCGTCGTTTTTTGGGAGTTACGGTTCACTAGGGTAGATTACATCAGAGTTAAAAAAAGTCACTCGCTCAAGCAGCGCTGCATTACGTAGGCAAATAGGGCTGGAAGACAATTGATGAATCCAAGTAACACGGAAGACTATTCCCAAACCTTGGAAGATCATACTGGAAAAGACAAAAATCAGGGTCAATACACAGTTCGCGCAGCAATATATGCCCGTGTGTCATCCCCCAACCAGAAGTTTAACAGCAGTATTCATGAGCAAATTGCCTATTGCCGAAAGTACATCGACCAGAAGGGTTGGTCGACGAGATACATATTCTTTGATGAAGAAAGCGGCAAGACTATCGACAGACCGAAATTTCAATTGATGCTTGAAAAGGCCGAGCAAAAGTGCTTTGATGTAATAGTTTTTTGGAAACTGGATCGCTTTTGTCGGTCTCTCGTAGATCTGGTGAATGTGGAGAGGTCTCTCCGTGAATATGGAGTGGGCTTGTCAAGTGTGACTGAATATGTTGACACCACGAGCAGCATTGGAAGGTTCAATTTCAGATCAATTGGATCAGTAGCGGAGTTGGAACGTGAGCTTATTGGAGAGAGAGCCAGATTAGGATTGCACGCCCTTGCGAAGAAGGACCGATGGCCAAACCCTCACCCCCCATTGGGTTACGACAAGAAAGAAGATGGGAAGCTTGTGGTCAATCACGAAGTTGACCTAGTTTTAGAAATCTTCGAAATGTACCAGAAAGCCTCCGCATTACCTCAGGTAGCATTTGATCTAAACAAGAAGGGAGTCCGAACAAAGCATGGAAAAAGATGGAATGCCACAACTGTACGAGGCATCTTGACAAATGAGATTTACGTAGGAAGATATTCAGTCGCAGGTGTGAGACACCACGTTGAAGATTATAGAATAGTGTCAGATGCGCTTTTCCTTCAAGTCCAAAAGACTCTCATGCGATACAAGGCCAACAAATCCCAAAGGCCACCAATGCCTGAAAACAGAAGAAACGCCGAGATTGACAATATATTCAATCAATTCCTAACGAGTATCAATTCAGTCGAAAAGGATACCAGTGAAAATGTACGTTACAAGATTGTCACAAGCGAAAAAGAACTCTTTCAACTCTTCTCCAGTGGTTGGGATCTTGTCAAGGTTATCGGTGACAAATTCACTGTCAGAAAATCCATGACCAAGCTGCGGCGCCGCTTAACAGGCTTCGTTCCTAATGTAAGCTTGTCTCATCACAATGACCAAGTTTTTCGATGAATCTTGCAAGATTTTGAGTAAACTGCCTATTTGAGGGCGGATTTCTTTTGCTCTTATCTTTTGAATGTGGCAGCCCATTGTCAAAGACGAGCTCTCCCAATGAGTTCTCTCTAGAAGTATTCCGAAATTGACTTTCGTTCGGTTGCCTGATGGGAGGAAGCCGCCACTCTGCTGGGCATGCTTTGCATTTGAGCAATTGTTGCCATCGGCCTTCGTCATTTGTTGTCCCATTCTTTGTCACTGTTCCTCCGCAACCCCTATGATGTAATTCGAAAATCTCTAGCATCTCCATGAAAGCAAGTGATTTCGAAATGGCCAATTGTTCTAATGGACCAATCCTGTTGGGTTTACATCGATCGTGGATTTTGGCAAGAATCCTGAGACTGTTTTGAAATGCTGCCTCATCTATGAATGCAAGGGAAGGGTCTGCAACGATTTCCCCTAAATGCGCAGGTCTGCCCACATAAACGGGATCGGAAAGTATACGTCTGATCGCACTTCGTTTCAGGGGTTTGGCTAATAATTGAGCGAACCTTCTGTTGATGTGTTTTCGGACACATTCAATAGATCTTGTGCTTGAAAAAAAACTGTGTACTTCTTTGATTAGGGGTTCAAAACTTGTATTCTTCTCCAACCAAACTATCTTTAGATAGCCTAGAGGCACTGGTTTGTTCCATCGTTTTTGTTTGAACGCTTGCGCCTTGCCCGCGACAGCTGCAGCAGTCCTATCTTTGTTAGCCTTTTCAGCTGAATGAGCATCTACTATGAATGTAATTAGGCTCGCAAGATCTTTTAGACTGTATTCACTCCTAGGGGTTGTGATTTTTGCGCCATTATCACAGAAATCCAGAAAGAAATAGAGTAGTCTTCTGCATTCCCTGCCCATTCTGGATACATCCCATACCCAAAGTTGTTGAATTTCTCCTCTTTCTCTCAGTTGTAGGATATCGTTCATTTTCCGTTTGTCAAAATCTCTGCTGGCTGATTTTCCAGGATCGATAAACCAGTGAATACAAGAGGGCTTGAGCGAATTTTTCAACTTACAGAGCTGTTCATATTGAGCCTCCAAGCTGAAGCCTTCCTTAGCTTGCCTTGTTGTGCTGACCCTCAAATAGGCTGCAACCTTAGGGCCATCTCCACCTAGATTCTCGATATGGTCTTTCAATTGAGATGCTTCAAAATTGTTCTTTCCTTCAGACAAATTGGTGGGAGAAACATTCAAGCTTACAATGAAGAATAGAATTGTTGAGAATTCAGAGTATGATGACGAGTCTGCAAGACCAATCGTTTTCCAAAAAAAGTATGCTGCAAATGCTGCCAGAAAAGCGAGAATAACAGGTTTGCGCAAACTATTTATTAATAGTATGATATGCTCAGCCAAGGCTGGCTTCATCATGCTTTGCATATTTGGTTTGCGCAAAGACTTTATGCGAGGATGATTTGTCACACTATTCACCTCAGAAAGTCAACTTGATTGACAAGACCCACTGTCGTAATCGCAAACGCGTTTTATGATTCTGACAACGATTATCCTCAGTGGATCATCAGTTTTCAAAATCCCGATCTTGTTGCCTTCCCATTTCTTGGCAGCCGCGCTGGAAATGTGGGCATTTTGCGATATAGGTTGGATGACATCCAATTCTTGGCCATGGACAAGCAGCTGGATGATGATGTTTTCTTTTTCGATAGACAGCCCAACACATTCTCCAACCAGTTCTTCCCAATGACGAAGCGGCACCGCGTGATGGTCCAAGGGTTGATTGGTTTTAAAACGTGATATCCTCGGTTTTTCCATTTGCAATTGACTCCTTCACAAAAAGCTAAAAGCACGGGGAGGCGGATGATACCCTGTCGGGTCTCACTGACTTTGTATGATCTTCGGGACTTTCGCAAACAGGCTCGGAGATGATCCTTACTATTGGTGGTTCCTGCGGGTCATCGGTTTTGAGTATCGATATTTTTCTCCCGACAAGCTTCTTGGCTTGTTCTTCAAATTTCTCCTTCTTCAGAGACCTCTCGTCGATTATGAGGACTATCCGCTTTTGGACCGTACACGTTAGAAGCATAACAGTCTCGGTATCATTGGTCTCTATGTCCGTCAGAGTGCCGACAACTTCATCCCAAGGTCGAAGATGAACGCATTCTGGGGTCAGATTATGTTTGCTCCTTATCATATTTCTCTGAAAATGGAATATTGACCTCTGTCCAAAAGGCGAGGCGGATGAAATGACATAATAACGTAGTTATTATGTAATTATCCACAGAAGGTTATTATATCGGGTCGTTGGCTTGCGACGAAAGCGTTTTGCCGAGATATCTGAATGTCCCCTTGGACAAGAGTGCTCACAGTGTAGATCTAAAGCTGTCGAAATAGTCAAGGAAAGAAACGTCATTTTTTCGAATGATTTGAAGCGCGAACTGAAGAAGAGGTTTTGGTGGAGAGAAGGTGCAACCAACAGAGCTCTCAGGTTTCTGCATAAAGTGCAGACGGACAAGAAGAATAAGAATATCAAAAGAGATGTCTTCGGATGTAAGCACATTGAAGCGTGGCGCAAAGTCGAAGAACGACGAACTGAGAACGAAACCAATGTAATGTACTTTGGGGAGAAAGGCGTCAAAAGCCTAAACAAGCTATTTTTCCTTGCAACAGAGAGCCCTGCCTTAGCGCTGAATGAAATCCGTAAACGGCTATCTCATGTCCAAGAGTCGCTCCTAAACTCTTTTGAAAAGCAACGTTTCGGCACTTACTATCTTTCTTCTTTCGAAACGAGGAAGCTGACACCCTATCCTGAAGGTCATATTCGCGACTCCTTAGATAGATTGCTTGACATTGGTTTTCTCAAGGTTGTAAGTAAAGACATTTCACGAGTTCATCACAGACCCGAGAAAATCGAAATAACTCCAATAGGAGATATTTTGAATGAGCGGAGGAGACTTAGCGACGCTGCGGAGAAACGACTAGAAAAGTTGGAGAAACCAAATGAGCCTTTGTCCGGATATAAACTGGATTTCCTGACCACACCTGAATTCAATAAGATTCTTGAGAACTCGATAGATTCTGCTGTTCTGGAAGAGCGCGTTGAATACAAAATCGTCAAACAGATTCATATGAGGTTGCTTAAGGGACATAGAACCTCGGTTGAACGCGCCGCAATGAGAACGGATACTCTGAAGGAGATGTCTCGTCTAACGAGGGGCTATCACTTTGACAGTTACTGCATTCTTCGGGATGGGAGCAGACTAGGCGTTGACGTTTTCAGTCGCTTTGCTCTGTCAACTGTTGCAGTTGGCGTATTTGCCCGAAAGGTCGAAATCGCGGGATGTAGGGGTCGGATCTATACTCGTGAGTCGCTGTCGAACGAGGTTGATCGACTGTGCAAGGAACGTGGCATTTACCTCGTCTATTTGAAAAATACCAGTATTGATTACGAAAAGGTTCGCCAAGAAACTAAGAGGGAACTTATGGAAGCAGGTATCTGACGTTCCAGCAAATGTCATTGGAGAGAGACACTTGGCCGCGAGCTACAGTTTGCCAGACTTCCTGTGAAAAATTGTGGGTCGTCAAGACGGCACGCATTCAAAATTCCATCATGGTAGTGACATTATGGCTACGCAAGAAATGTCTTGCTGAATGACGCATCCTGCGCTTGACAGTGGTTTAGGCAAAAGATATATTCCGCCCTTTCTTGCGCCTCTGAAACGCAACTTGAAGTCAGAGAAAACGGTAGCGCTTTTCCTCGAATATTCGTTAGGCATATAGAGGTTACGCTTTTGTTGAAGTCTATTGCGTAAAGAAAACCTGGTTTATTGGGATAGCAGCGACATCGCTCAAGCATTCCTTGTAAGTCTTTGGGGCTGATTCGCAGTGAAGGGTAATTGTTTACGAGCGCTGTGACTGTTGCGTCGAGATTGTCCCATCTTTCTTGGCGGATTCGGATCAGAAGATCTTGCTTGGTCTGATCGAAAAAAAGGAGCATTACAAGGCGGTTAGGTTTACTGAACTCTAACACTTCCGCTTGGATTGGTTTGGTGAGCATTTGCTCCCTTACATATGGCTCAAAACATTTGGTCTCTTCCAGTTTCAACTTGCTTGCTTCGTATCTAAAGCCGTGAACAAAGGCGAAAACCCAATCCGTCAACCTCAACTCAACTCAGACCTCCTTTACCCAGCGTCCGTCAACACCTGCCTCAATAAAGAAATACAGAACATGCAGTCCAAACCACTTTCTCTAGCGCCGTCAACACACGTAGCCTCGGATCGCATCTGATACTAAATCCTCATTGCTTTTTAGCGCGCGCGCTTTTGTCGGAGCGTTCTTCTTTGCCAATTCGCCATATTCGCAAACTTCTGTTAGCTTTCCTCCAACGTGGATTATGATTCTCATGTGCTTAACCTCTTGTCTTTGGTTCCAAATCTTGGGGGTCTTTCCTTGGACCCAAAATGCTATTTAGCGTTTATCGACGTTTCACTATCACATTCCTTCAGGTGTCAAACTTTTCTTTTACATGAATATGGGTTATTGATATCGGCGCGCGGACACCCTTTGGCGTGCGCTGGGAAAAGCACTTTATTGCGCGCGCGTTGTTGGGGCTCCAGTGCGTGCTTTTAATAATAAATGCTTATACTGTTATATTTATTGAAATATCAGAAGGAGACGTAAGAGTTGCCGAAACAAGATGAGAATAAGTTCGAATCAATTGACAAGACTCTACGCGAGATTCTGAAGTGGACCCGGTTCGCAAATATCGCCAAACTGAGAGAAGTTCTTCAGGTCGAGCTGGACAGCGACGAAAAGAAACTTGCGTTTGAGAACAGTGATGGCGTCAATGGACTTATGGAATTGTTTGCGATTTCCGGCGCTCCACACGATACCATCTATGGATGGTGGCAGAAATGGTTCCGTTTAGGATTGGTAACCGAGAGCGAGACTCGGAAAGGTAGGATGACAAAGATAGTTTCGCTGGACGATGTGGGGATCAAAGTTCCAAAAAGAACATTAACCGCGCCCATCCCGCAACCGGCACCGGTACAACAAAGCGGAGCAGACGAACCAACTCCGGTACAGGGCGAGAAAAGGGAGAATATATGACCGAGACGATCGGAGAGAAAGTAGATTCAGGAGAAGACTATCGGAAGGTGATACAAGCAGTCAGAGATTTCATTTTTGAACACCACAGCTTTCCTCAGGTAAACGACATTGTAGACATCACAAGTATACAGAGGCAACGATGCAACGAAGTGGTTGATCAGCTAGTGCGTCAGAAGCAACTCTACGTGTCATTTGAGGGTGAGGGTCTTCCGACCATCATTCTTCTTTACGATATGATGCAAGGGGTATTGATGACTCAGAAGAAACCTGATTGGCTTGCCGGCTATGGTTTCTCAGAAAAGACTGCTATATCTGAACAAATAGAAAAGCTGCAGAAAGACGCAATCAGATATGAACAGTTTGAACGCTTGCTTTATGCGGCCGACATTCCTCTGGAAGAAGCGATAGCCTACGCACTCGATTGGTTGGGCTTCGATAATGTCGTCCACCATAAGGATGACCCAGACAACCCAGACGTCACCTTTGAATACGATGGTGTGAAAGCATTGCTTGAAGCAGAGGGAACAACTAAAGCAGGAACCAAAGACAAAATCGCACAGTTGAACGGATGGATTCAAAGGGAACTCAGCCAAGGAGCCGAGGCATCAAAGCTTTGCGGTCTCTTTGTTGTGAACCATTTCAGGGATATCGAACCACACAAGCGCGGAGAACCGCTGACTCCAAAGGCAAAAGAGTTCTTACGCTATTATGCTAGCCTAAGTTATTTAACATCAACATTTCTTTTCGATATCGTCAAAAGAGTCGCTAACGATAAATTACCGAGGGAAGACGCGCGAAAACTTATTTGGGAAGGTGAAAAAATAGAGTGAGCACGAAAGAACCATATCCTCAACTTTCTGAGATATCCAAGAAACTTGATGCGCTAGTGAGGCTTTCTGCAATCAACGTTACCAAAGGGTTAAAGTTCAAACAACAAGTGGCAGTTCTTTCAGATGCTGGCTTTCAGCCTAGGCAGACAGCCGATATGCTTGGTACGACTGCGAATAGTGTAAGCGTTACTCTTCATGGGATTAGAAAGGAGATAAAAGAGAAGGAAAGCAAAAGAGAAACCAACCCAAAAGAAAGTGCAGAGACTGTTAAAGCGGAGAGCGAACCGGAGGTAGCAGAAACTGCGAAGAAAACCTAAAGTTCAATCGAAGACAGACTCTAGCGCGAGCTCATGTTTTCCCTGCTAAATGCATCACACTCTCTCTAATTTCAAATGGTTTCCTTTTACTTAGAGCCTCAGAAAGATAAGGAAAAACCGAGATCGCTTTTGAAAATTGCTCCTCCAGATTGATTTCTGTGCAGCGTTCATCTTTCGGGAATGGGATTTCGAACTCGCTCCCAGAGAAATAAGCCGATGTTACTAAGGTATCTTTCATGACGGAAGCTTTTTCCTCCAACTCGCGCTTAAGCGCCTGCAACGCTCTTTCTTGGGATTTCAGCCCAAGTAAATCTTTGTCAATAGAAACGATTTTTCCCTCCAATTCCTTTGACTCCTTGGGTTCTAGACGCTTGGCGCGCGCGCGAGCGAATCCATCGACTTCAATCCCTCTCTGATTACACGAGAGGCCCAGTTTTTCCGTTAACAATTAATCTGGGTAAGTGCTACCATAACGAGATATTGAGCCGCACGAAGTTGATGTTGCGAATTATGTGCTTCAATCATTGGATGGAAGGGAGGTCTGTCTGATTGAGTAGCCCGATAGACAATGCTGAGACTTACGAGTCGTACAGCAGGATCGCCCGCGATTATCAGAAAGTCGCTGAACTCCTGATCCTGCTCACCCTCATCTCAGCGGTTTTGATAGCTTTGATTTCCGCGTTGATTCAGACAGAACCGCCGATATTCAATCCAACAGTTGGTCTGCCAGTTTTCATCCTCCTCTTTCTAGCAGGGACCGGCGCACAGCTTGCCCTCCAAATTACTCGCTACGAGCAGCGTTGGTTTCAATCGAGAGCAGTCGCGGAGACTGCCAAAAGTCTTGCGTGGCAATATTCGACGGAAGCAGGAGGAATGGAGTCAGTGGATGCTGAAGTTCAATATCTTAGCCTGCTCAAAGATGCAAGAGAAGAGTATTCTTCTTCGCTCGGCATTATGAAGGGCAGGTATGCTCCAGAAACCGAAATCACCCCTAGAATGCGGCAACTTCGTGGGGCTGTGTGGGAGGTTAAGAAAAACGAGTATGTCAAGAACAGAATCATGGACGAGTACGAATGGTATGATAGGAAGGCACGAGGGAACAAGCGATTGTCAAGGATATACGGTAGTGCGGCCATAGCCACTGAAATAGTCGGCGTAACTGTTGCGATGTACGCGTTCTACGTTGGTACGATACAGGCAGCTGCCCCACTCGCACTCATCGCAACGTTCGTATCTAGCTTGGTTGGTTGGACGCAAAGCAGGAGATATGCTGAGTTGGTGGAGGTTTATTCCTACACAAGACAGATTCTGAAGGAAATTCAACCGGACTTCGAGAAAGTCAAGACTGAACCCGAATTTAGGCAACTAGTGGAAGTTTCAGAACGGGCTATCTCCCGAGAACATCAGATGTGGAAGGTCAGGCGCGGCCTAGGAGTTGAGAAGCATCTGCGCCGAACATAGAATAGTGCATTCCGAGGCCATAGAGATTTTGCTCAGCCCTGGACTTTGTTTGGTGTGAGTCATTCAAGAGTGCCATGGAATTTCTCGAAGATTTGATTGAAGCTTGACTAAGCTGGGACACGAATTGCTTAACCTCAAACTTCCGGGTAGACTTGTCGAAGTATTAGAGCCCTCGCAGTACATTGGGTTGGATGAATCTGCGTTAAGAAGAGATTGTCTTATTGTAGTAATCACCAAGGACAACCCGAGCCGGGCTACACGCACTTTATCGCGACTTTCGTCAACTCCTTTCCAAGTCCTTCTAATCGACGATTCGACGACAGATGAAACCAAGTCACTCTTCCGGGTCAAGTTTAGTCAGAAACCCTTCAGATATCATGGAAGACGAGAACAGCAGGAATTGATAGGAAGAGTTCTCTCAAAAGAAGTTCTGAGCTTCGCACCAAAGTTAGGAACTAAAGGACGAACACTTGGATTGGCGCGAAATTACGCAACTCTTCTTGCAAAATACGAAGGATACCGATATCTACTGATGATTGACGATGACATCGTGACAAGGTCGTGGTTAATCCCGAGAACATTTGGTCTTCTGCGCAGGTTTTGTTTCGTTGGTGCCAAAACAATAGGAATGGCCGACGATTCTGTAGTTGGGCACCTTTTCAGAAAGGTTGGCGTGAAACAGTATGACTATATTACGGCGCAGTATCTTGGAATCGATCTTGGATGTGTGCACTATTACTTCCCAAACGTGTACAACGAGGATTTATTGTTTCTAGCCTTTGAAGGAATGAGAACGAAGTTCGCGCGGTGTGGTTCAGTCTCACAGGAGTATTCTTCCCCCTTTACGGATCTGACTAATCGACTACCATACCAAGAATTCGGAGAGACTCTCCTGCTGGGGGTTTCTGTATGCACCGTACGAAGAAGAATGGGCAGTCTTCTGAAATCCTCCTTCTGGGAAGGAGTCATAGCGTCAAGAACGAGGCAGCTTGATTCGCTGATGAGTTTGGCGAAGAGTCGAAGAAAGAAGCCATTCGATTTGGCACTAATCTCAGAAATTCGACAAATTGATGGGCAATTCAAACCTGGAGAGTTTACTAGATTCTGTTCTGTTTACCTTAAGGGGATCCCAAAATGGCAATCCCTTCTTCGAGACCCTCGACGACCTTAGTGCCGCGGGCCTAAAGGTGCATCATACCATGGTGGAATCAGGGCCCTCCAAAGCGCGCCGGCAATTTCGAACTGCCGTCACACCGAAGTGACGAGTTCCCCCAACTTGAACTCGAATTCATTCGAGACAATCAACGCAATAACGTATGGTAATGCGTTTTCTTGATACTCTCACGAACTCGCGCCAGCAAAGGATCGTCCAAAGGCTTCCGGTATGCGATTTGGTAGATGTCTTCCACGGCCCTTGCTAAAAACGCAGACGGTAACCTGTGCCTGTAACTCCTAACCAATGGCGAAAATAAGAGAGTGAGCGAGGTGATTGTATCTTCGCTTGAGATTCTGGGATGTAACCACTCCATCGAAATTGGGAACGTATTATTCTGCTTCCAAAAATCGAATGTGTGATCATTCGGATTATGCGGTTGATCCTTCCTAACCTCGCAGAAGATACCAGTAGGTGCTAGGGATTGCCTTTGAAGCCCGTCTAACTTAATTCGGCGCTTGACGACAGAGTAAAGTCTTGAACCATACCCCATGCCGCGAAATGCTTTCTTGACAGCGAGGAATGAAAGCAACCCCGAGTTTGAATTGCTCATGTAGTGGTAAACAGCGATGGCTTTTGTGTTCCCAGAAAACTTAGCGCCGGTTCCGAAGACGTCTATATGAAGCGCATTTGGTCCCGCAGCGGACTCGCTATCAAGGCGTTCGGCGAGAACCCTTACGGGTTCGCGGTCCTGCAATGAAAAGGTCGAGCAGTAAATCTGGGCCGCGGCTACGAAATACTCCGAGCGTGAACTATCCACCTGGACGGTCCAGACATGCTCAGCGTGTTTCATTGTCATCGTCGTGGAGGCGGGAGTTGACCCACAAACTTCGGATTAGGTGAAATTGTCCATCCGTTAAGAACCGATGGATGTTTCCAACGCTGGCTTGGATGGATTTCGTGAAGGTGCTTCAAGTCAAGCAAAGTAGGAAATAGGCTTCTGCGGTCTCCAGTGGCATGAACGATAGAAACGAAGTTTGGGTCATCGCCAAACTCTTCTACAACCGTGCGGGCGTTGTTGTAAGGTCTTGTTTCGTTCTTACGTTGCCAGTTGAAGAGTTCGGCGGCACCCAAGACCCCCCACGTATGGCACCCTCCAATGACAATCAGCTTAGTCCGGGGGTTCGAAGGCATCGGTTGCTTTAGAAAGTATCCCCAGTCGGCTACGCTTTCCTCATTACTGTCAAACTTGAACCTGGTCCGAAGCAGTTTACCCGAATATGAATCGAAAATCCCAATGTCCTCATACTCTTGCCCGTAGTAATACGCGACTGGTGAGTAATCATAAAACCTTGTCACGAGTGGATTCACATCAGCACCACCAATTAAGATAAGTGGGTCATTCTCCCAGCCACGCGGCAAGTCACCCTCTGATTTAGCGTGGACCGTTCTGACTTCTGCTTCGGGGTATAACTTTAGAAGACTTTCTCGCACCACCTGAAGAGCGTCCAAGTCTCCGAACTCTCGGAGGTGAACATAATCCTCGAAGTTCTGGACGATAATTGTTTCTGGGATTCTCGAACAGGCGATTGTGATACGCTCAGCCTTATCTAACCCCCAAAGCGCTCGCATGAAGTACTCAGGAGGGTGTTTTAACGTCAGAAAACCTCTGACTGCTCCATTGACCTTAGTAAGAGTCTTATCGCCAACGAGTTCCTCGTATCTAGTGCAAGCCAGTCGGACGAGGTGAGCCAAGTCCGAGGGTATTGAATCATCGGCCTTTTCAGTTACACCTTGTACTTTGATTAGAAACACCTCTTTGTTCTGAGCCTTTGCCCATCCTGACTCGATTAGGACGTTGTGATTATTACTGGTGACATCAAAAATGCAGATGTCCGCTGAAGAGATTTCGTCGCGGACCTTTTCAAACACCACGTCACCAACCTGGAATTCGCCATATCTAATTTCAGGGCTAACTCCTCCGGCCCTTAGAACAGCCTCTAGTCTTTCTCCGAATTTGTGAATACACTCTCCTGCTACAGTTATGCTGTATCCTATGAAAATCCTTACCTTCAGTCCTCGTCTCGAGTCAGGCTTTCTTCGTTTTGGCAAGGTTGAAACCCAGCCTACCGCTCCATTTTGCTATTGGAGTGAAATTGTTCGTTCCGGTGGCGATATGATTCTTAGGCACGTTCTTTGTTACAATGGCCCCAGAAGCCACGTACGCGTTGGCTCCGATTCTGACGTTCCCAATTACCAAAGACCCAAATGCTATCACGGCAAAATTGTCGACCACCGGGGCTTGCTCGACTTGCTCATCCCATGGAACGCCCGGTTGTCTGTATGCATGGAGCAACATTCCGAAAACACGGCAATCTTTGCCGATCTTTGAACGTTCAGCGACGAAGCCTCGAATGACCGAACTATTGTCGATTATTGCTGAGGCTTCGATTCTTCCACCCCTCCCGACAATACACCCAGTTCCAATGGTAACTTTTTCCTCGACAGTGGTTCTGTCTTCGATGAGAGTCCCAGCCCCGATGGTGGCCCCTGCTTCAATCATAGAGTACGGTCCAACGTAGACCTTGTCCCCTATGATTGTCTCCAGCTCCTCAGGCTCGGTTTTGAGATTCCCAAGGCTTGGCCTGCTTGGCTTACCCACAATAGCAAATTCCGAAATGACGGCCTCTCCAAGAAAACGAACTCGTTCGTAAATCTTCGCCGTGGGATCGACAGACATCATCAAGTCTCCTAGTATTGCTTGAATACCTCTAATTAGTTTTTGCACATTTCCCGCTGTCATTTCTGGCTTAGGGGTAAGCTTTTTTCGATGGACGCATAGAACGATGAAGAAGCGTAGAGGAAAATCGGTCATGAATGTGCACAATGCAAGACTTCTGGCGGCGGAGCCACGTTTTCTCTGCTTCGAAATATGATATATGCCCACCACACCTTGCTATTCAGTTCTGATCGTCAATTTCTTGGAATGAGTCTCTAACTTCCTTCATGTGCTCTATTTTGCCCGAAAGCACATCAATTCTTTGTGCGTCCTTAGGACCAGACTCTCTCAGAACTCTGAATAGGCTACCATTGCAGCCTTTCTGAGCCTTCCATATCCTAACGACAAAAGAAATCCTCCGCATTCTCATATTCACAGAGGCTATTTTAGCCTTTTAATCATTTGACGCTCGAGAAAAGAAGGCTAGGCTCTAAACCCTTTGGGTACGTGGCTGGGGCAGCCCACTCTTGAGAGTCAGAAAATGGACTTGACCCCGTTTGGGGCGTAATCCCGCCCGACCCACTCGTGATTTAGGCTTGGATCTTTTCGAGAGTTGGATCGAGTGCTAAGGTGCAAATAGAGAGGGAAGACGGATAATCTTTCCAGTATTGAAAAATAGCCCTCTAAAGAGTTGAACTGGTATCACGGGCTTTCGTCACTTTAAGTCTCAAATCAGAGTTCAGATCCCAAGGTTGGGTATGCAGGTAAGATAGGCTCGTCTCAGTTCTTCCCGGTCTATGTGATCATATATGTCCATGGCCTCTTTCCGTCTGTCTCCCCTCAACTCCTTGACAAACTCTCGTGGCATCCCGTTTCTGCGGAGCCACGTTGTGAACCAGTGTCTGAAACAGTGTGGGCTGAAATGATCTTCCAATTTTGCAGAATCTGGTTTGTGGAAACCCAAGCTCGTTGCGTATTTCACTATGGCCGTGTAGAGGCCGTTTCTGTCGAATCTCCTTAAACTCTGATAGCTGACAAACAAAGCCAGTGTCCGTGGATTCAGCTTCTCTCTAACCTTCAGCCATCTCTTCAAAGCGATGGCACATTCATCATCAAAGAAAACAACTCTGTTGCTTCTCTTGGGCGTGCGTTTCAACGTAATAGAGTACTCAACCCAATTGATGTTGTCAACGTCTAAACTTAACAGTTCGTTTCTTCGGATTCCCGTCTTCGCAAACAACACGGCTATTGCTCTGTCTCTAGGATCCAAGATGGAGTTGACCATCAAGCTCATTTCTTCAACGGTCAGAAGTTTTCTTCCCGGATCATTAGCGTCATCCTTGTAACTTCTTAGGTATCTTTTTCTGAACGGTGCCACGGGATTCATTTTCAGCAAGTCCTCAAAGATGAGATAATCATAAAAGGCTGACATGGAGGAAAAATAGTTTTCAACCGTTTTCTCTTTCACGCGCCTGTCAAACCTGATATGCTGCAGGAACTCCTTCAGAACCTGTCTGTCAACTTCCTTTATGGAGACTCCCTTGTTTCTCAAGAAGGCTCCGAATATTGACAGGCAGGACTTGTAACGTCTGATGCTTTCAGCAGTCATGTTTCTTAGTCTGCAATCATCGCAGAACTCTTCGACAAGCGTCTTCAGATCGGAAACAAGTACTTGGCTCAGCCCTTCCATCTCCATCCGCGTCCACTGTACGAAACCAGTCCGTAAGCTTCCAGCAGTTCGAGCTGATTGTTCAAAGCCTTGGCCAAGTCGACATTCGTTCGGTCGATGCCGAAACGAACTAGTATCTCCTCTGAACTGTAAGACTTGCCACTCTTGAGCAGTTCGATAAGCTCCTGATCATACTTTCGAGTTCCCTCAAAATCCTTGGCCAGAAAAGGTTCAGACCTGTAGCGCTTCAGTTCGATCTCCTGGTTCTCAACAAGCTTCTTCAACATTCTATTCTCTTTGGTCAATCCGTTGAGTTCTTCCTCGACTTTCTTCAGTCGCTTGACCAATTCCAGCCGACTCAGATATCCTTCTTCTCCTTCATTCCTTCTGATGGAATCCTCAACTCGATCAATCACAAACTTTGACAGAGAAGTCTTGGCAGCCTCAGATCGCTTCCTCCAGTCAGTAACCATTTCAAACGAAGGTAAGTAGATGTAAACAGTCCTTTTCTTGATAGTCTTGGTCTTGGGGAGAGCTCGCTCGGACATATCTCATCAATGGCATAAAAGTCATGGGACCTATTTAAGATTTACCGGTAAATTAGTGCGGGGGGTGGGATTTGAACCCACGAACCTCTACAGGATAGGCTCCTGAAGCTTCCGTGCCTTTTTCTTCTTAGTTAAGGCTCTACGCCTTTGGCC
>Ga0209039_10001035_pt1 | contig 27041 bp, 20 predicted proteins | sample BogFormECP12_OM1_FD_188238 | JGI IMG/M metagenome (GOLD analysis project Ga0209039, IMG submission 188238) | Bog forest soil microbial communities from Calvert Island, British Columbia, Canada - ECP12_OM1 (SPAdes) (version 2) | ecosystem: Environmental > Aquatic > Freshwater > Wetlands > Bog ... | reverse complement strand
CTTGAAGCAGCAGTTCTCCAAAGAAGAGTATGATCTACCGTTCTTTCATCAGCACAGTTATGTCAGAAAGCTTTGTCCGAAATGTAAAGAGTATTACTGGACTTTGCGGCCCGACCAGAAAACATGTGGAGAAGCGAATTCGGAAGGATGCGCATCATACACATTCATAAATAACCCTCCCACGAGTAGGAAGTACAGTCTCCGTGAGATGCGTGAGGCTTTCCTTTCCTTCTTTGAGAAGAACGATCACACCCGCATAAGGCCTTACCCTGTGGTGGCAAGGTGGAGAAACGACATCTATCTTACGCATGCGAGCATTATAGATTTTCAGCCGTACGTAACCGAAGGAATAGCGCCTCCACCTGCAAATCCATTGGTGATCTCCCAGCCATGTATAAGGCTGGTTGATATTGACAACACTGGCCCTACCTTCGGCAGGCACTTGACGCTTTTTGAAATGGGAGGTGCACACGCCTTCAATTATCCGGAAAAAGAAGTGTACTGGAAAGATCAAACTGTCCGTTACCAACACGAGTTTGTCACCGAGAGGCTCGGTATTAAACCTGATGAAATCGTGTACAAAGAGGCAGTTTGGTGCGGTGGAGGAAACGCGGGACCATGCGTTGAATCCATTATTCGAGGAATGGAAGTGGATACACTGGTCTTTATGCAGTTCAAAGTTGTAAATGATGAATTCATAAAGCTGCCTATACGCACTGTGGACACGGGCTACGGTATAGATCGTTATGCGTGGGTTTCGCAAGGCGCACCCAGCGGTTTTCACGCGATATATGGTGAACTTCTCGAGAAAGTCTTCAGTATGGCAGGCATAACCGATATCGACTACGGGTTTCTGAAAAAAGTGGCCGAAGCCTCAGGACTAGTGAATCTTGACAAGACTACCAGTAGGGTTGAAACGAGAAAGAAGGAAGCAGAACTTGTTGGGGTGAGCGTGGATGAACTTGAAAAGTTTGTTGTGCCGATTGAGAATGCGTTTGCCGTTGTCGATTACGCTAAGTGTTTGAGCTTTATACTTTCCGAGGGCGTGGTTCCTTCAAACATTCAGGAAGGCTACCTGGCACGTTTGATTTTTCGAAGAGTCTACCGTCTGCTCAGAATTCTTGGGATATCCGATAAACTCTATGATATTGTTGGGGCCCAAGTGAATATGTGGTCTAAGGATTATCCACAATTAATGGAAATGCGAACCGAAATAATGGAAATGCTCAAGGTCGAAGAAGAGAAATTCGATGAAACCATCATTCGCGGCGAAGGAATGGTCAGCCGCATCTCCAGCGAACTCAAGAAGAAGGGAAAGAAAACGATTCCCGTTGAAACTCTGACGGAGCTCTATGACTCTCACGGGCTTCCGCCCGAAATAGTGAAGCAGGCGGCAGAAAAGGAGGGATTCAAAGTAGAGCTTCCAGACAACTTTTACAATCTGATTGCACAAAGACATATGCAGGTTGAAAAGCCCTTAGAGCAAGAGGCAACACGTGAGCAGAATCTGAAGAGTGAAATCGACGACCTTCCTTCGACTGTGGCGTTGTACTACGAAGATCAATACATGAAGGAGTTTGAAGCTAATGTCGTTAGGGTCATAAACAAAGAGTTTGTCGTGCTAGATAAAACGTGCTTCTTTCCTGAAGGTGGTGGACAGCCTGCAGATAGTGGACACTTAACATTTGGCGACAAAAAAGCTGAAGTTGTAGACGTTCAGAAAGTTGGCAAGGTCATCGTTCACAGAATCAAGGGCGACGTTCCCAAGACTGCGACGATAGTCAAGGGTGCAATTGCCTGGGATAAACGATACAGTTTGATGAAAAATCACACTGCAACCCATGTTGTAGGCGGAGCCGCGAGACGAGTTCTGGGTCAACATGTCTGGCAATATGGAACACAGAAGGGCGTTGAGTCATCCAGACTTGATATTTCCCACTATAGAAGATTAACATTGGAAGAGCTTCATAAAATTGAGACTTTGGCGAACGAGGCTATTATGCGTAATATTAGAGTAGATATCAGATGGATGCCACGAAACGAGGCTGAAAGTCTCTACGGCTTCAGGCTCTACCAGGGCGGAGCAGTTCCAGGAAAGGAAATCCGAGTTGTGAGAACTGGAGATTGGGACGTTGAAGCTTGCGCCGGAACACATTTGAAAGAAACGGGCGAGATCGGTTTTCTCAAGATCATCCATTCGGAAAGAGTTCAGGATGGGGTTGAAAGACTCACATACTCAATCGGCATCCCAGCCATCAAAGCAGTTCAAAGAAGCGAAGAATTGCTGCTCAAGGTTTCAGAAACTCTGAACGCCCCCCTAGAAAAGCTGGATAAGACAGCGGAGAAAGTGATGAAAGAATTGAAAGAAGCGAACGCTGAAAAAAGAAAACTAGTCAAAGAAATAGCCGTTCAAGAAAGTGCCAAATTGAAGAATAATGATGACGACCAAGAAGCCAAGAGCATTGAAGGCATTAAACTGATAACCAGGGACTTCCAGGAATCGATAGATGTTGATCGCATGGTTCAAACTGCAAACGAAATAATCAAACGAGACGAAGCCGCAGTCACGATATTCTATGGGTCGGATGGAAAAAACGCGAGAATGATGGTGATGGCTGGGAAAACTGCCGTCAAAAAAGGCGTTAAGGCCAACGAAGCAATCAGAGAGGCAGCCGCAATCCTCGGCGGAGGTGGCGGCGGCAGACCGAATTTTGCGCAGGGTGGCGGAGCACAAACTGAAAGGCTAAGCGAAGCCATTAAAAAGGCTGAAACATGCGTTCGAGATAACTTGAAGCATTGATGACACTACGCGTGTTCGTGACCAGCTTAATTGACGATGCTTTCGAGATCTTTTAAGAAGCGTTCGTACTGTTTTATGCCGAGTTTCCAAAAGTTCGGGTCGGTTATGTCTAGGTCGACTATGTCGCCGATTTTCTGCGGAGAGACGCTGCTTCCAACTGACAGAATCTCTTTGAATTTTGGCACGAATTCGGGTCCTTCTCGAAGGTATTCCTGGTAAAGCGCATAGACGAATAGTTGAGCATAGATGTATGGGTAGTTATAGAATCTGAAGTTCGACATGTAATAATGCGGCGTAGTAGTCCATTCTGCTCTCATTTCTGGGAACCAATCTACAGAGTTAACGAAGATTCTTTCTCTTGCTGAGGTCCAGAGTTTGCAGATGGTCTCAAAGTCGAGGAATTCTTCATGTTTGATGGCCTCGTAGAGGCTTTGTTCGAACCATGCTCTGGACGCTACTTTGAAGATGACGTTTCCAGCTGAATCGAGGACAGAGCAGAGTATCGTCTTTTTCTGTTCCTCCGATTTGGCTTCACTTATTAGGAGGTCCGTAAGGAGAAGTTCCCCGAATATCGATGCTGTCTCCGCCACGATCATCGGAATCCTTAGATTGAGGATGGTCTGCTTCGGCTCGGAATAATAGTCATGAGTCGCGTGGCCGAGTTCGTGGGCCAAAGTGTAGACATCGCGCAGCGTTTCATTGAAGCTGCTTAATATGAAGGCGGATTTGCCATTGTACCATGTCGCGCAGAAGGCACCGTTCTGTTTGCCAAAACGGGGCGTTGAATCCAAGTGATGCCTAGCGTACATGTCTCTTACTGCGGAAGCATAGTCTTCGTCAAACTTGCTGTAAGCTTTCGTAACTAGTTCCTTTGCCCTCTCATACGTGAACTTGGTGCGTGGCGTGTTCGGCAGAGGAGCAATCACGTCATGGCATCCGAGCTTCGGCAGTCCCATGAGCTTGGCTTTCAACTTGAGATATCTTCTATAAAGACTACTGTGATCCTCCACGGCCTGCAGGAGGCTACTTATTACTGGTTTCTCGATATCGTTCTCTAGCAGACTAGCATGCACTGGAGAATCGTACTTCCGTCTTTCACAGACATTTAGCCAATCGTTACAGGTGTTCCTGAGGGCAGAAGAGAATATTTCTCCATGTTCACTAAGAAGCCCATATACTGACTCGTACGCTGATTCACGCGTGGCCCTGTCGGGGTGAGAAAACAGTCCACCTACTTTGCCAAAGGTAAGAGTACTCTTCTTGCCTTCCACTTCAACTTCAAACTCGCGTGTGTTAAGCCATTTGCTTTGAAGCTCTTCCCAAGCCTTTATACCATATTGGTCCTTCTCGATTATCAGCTGCTCCTCAACCTCAGACAGGAGATGCTCAGCACGACCCTTGAGTCTCTCAAGAGTATGCTTGTAATTAGCGAGTATCTTCTCTGAGATTAATTTGGGATTCTTGGACACGAGAGCCCCGGCTTCCAGTTCAAAGAACGCCAGCATCTTGCCCAGTTCCGCACCCAGCTTCATTGTCTTGTCGTGAAGCGACTGGGTTTCGGGCAAAGTCATGTTAGCTGCAAACGATAGATCGGAAAACGTGATAACGTCGTCAAGCTTAGCCTGAAACGCTTCGAATTCACTGATGCACTCTGCAAGTTGTTCTCCCGACAAACCTGCAATTTTTCCTTGATACTTTTTTGCAAAACGCTCCGCCATCCTTCCAAGATTATCAATGGCTTTTTGAACAGATGGATCTTTGGTACCAGGAAATATCTCAGAAAGATCCCAGGAAATGTCTGTTTTTGTCAAAACAATCATCTTTGCTCAATATCACTCGATTTGATATTTAATGTTTCTATAAACCAAAATGTTTTTGGGCAGGCACTTGCTTCATCATTCTTATTTGCAAGAGCGCGTGCCTTATCAGGAAAGTTCAATAGGCTAGAATAATAGATTAACAGGGGTAACGTAAAATGGGTCAGGAAATTGAAATCCCATTTCAACTCTATGAAACATATTGCTCCCGCTGCATCTACAAGTTTGAAATCTTAACGCCCCTCGACGAGAAATTGAAGCAACGCATTCTTTTAGGGAAGAAACGAGGCAACATCAAGCTGAGATGCTCCAAATATCCACCATGTTCCACAACAGGAAAGTGGGAAGCTGTTTTGCTCATTCGCAATCGCGAAACTGTGACCTAAACCAAACATCCAAACGGAAGCCCGAAACAGACCAAAAAAGAGATTCGATTCCCATTGTTGGGGTAGGCAGCAGCATTCTTTCACTTTCTTCGCTGTGACTTCTGATAGGATTTTCGCATGTCATTATTTTTTGGAAGCTGCGTCTTTGATATTTGATTTGATAAGTTCGATAGCCGCTGTCTTCGCTCCCAATTCTGCCTTAATCTTCTCGTCCGCACTACCAATTATTACCACGTCTCCTTGCCTGAGGTCCAAGCTCGAAAGTGCAGGGAGAAGAGAAGGATTGCTTCTTGAGACATCTTCACCCGTGCCGGGCATTCTGAGTCTTGCCTTGGCTAAGATAAGGGTAGTTGCCCCTTTTGCTCCAGCCATTATCGCCGCATCTCTCTGTTCCAAACCATATTTCACGGAGTCTCCCAAGCCCCTCACTCGGACGGCAATGTTGAATTTGCTGACGGTCAATGAAGTAGGAGGTATTTCTATCTGCTCACTTAGAAGAGTCCTCAAGCTTGAAAGCAGTCTTGTTCCTTTCATTGACAGCGAGATCCCTGCCTTCGATATCTGGATTAATCCTTCGTTCTTCATATGTTTGACGAGAGTTCTTGCCTCGCCTTCCCCCAAACAAAGATCTTTCGCCAATTTAATTCGACCAACAGTCTTTTGGAAACCAATATCTTCCAAGGCTATCACAACATGAGCCTCGGCGAACGAGGGCAATCGTCCAGGGGCTAATTTTGAGGCAACTCTCTCAGCAGTTTTGAGAGCTTCCAAGCACACTTCTCCAATATACAGTCTGACATTAGTTATTCGTGGGAATTCTTAAATATGACTTGGATGGATTATCTAACCATCAATGGGAAGCAGATGAACACAAGGAAACTTGCCCTCCTCATAGTTCTAGCAGCCCTATGTTTAGCCATTCAAATCATTATTCCTAGGCCACCAAACGTGGAGTTCACTTCCTTCTTCTCTTTTGCTGTCGGATTAATTGAAGGAGCCGCAGCCGGTGCGCTTTTCGGTGGCTTCCTGATGTTCGTTAATGGATTCCTGTCTCCAGCTGGATTCGGCGGCTTGAACATCCCTTTCCAAATGATCGGCATGATGATCGCCGGAACTCTGGGCGGCATATACAGAAGATACACACATGACATCAGTTCTTCGGCAAAGTTCTTTTCAGAAACCGCCATTCTGGGCGCTTTCATCGCTTTGATATACGACATAATCACGAACCTAGGATTTGGCTTCTACCTCATCTTAGCAGGTGAGGGCTCATCTATGGCTTTCCTAACCGCCCTAGCCAATGGCGTCCCATTTTCCATATTGCACGTCGTGTCCAACACCGTAGTTTTTGGAACTCTGTTTCTTCCACTCATGAATGCATTAAGCAGTTTGAAAATTGGTGAATTTCATTGGTCGAAAAAAGAACGTTTGTATTCGTGATGCTTTCCATAATCGTGTGGGCAAGTCTAGCCTCGGCGCTTGCAGGATTCTATTACCTACAGAACAAAAACAGCGCTGAACAACTTAAAAGCGCTCAAAGCTCGCTAAACGAAGTCGCGTCAAACAATGATGAAGCAATCAACAAGTATGATTTGTTGCTAAGTGAATACGGCTCGCTGTATGGTAACTACACGTACTTCTCGGGCAGTAATTACGTTTCTTTGATGCCGACTTTGGGAGGATTGATAACAGATTTTGGCGAGAACTACACCAACTTGTTAGCACAGGAAGACATCAATAGAACGTACGTTCAACTCTCAAGCGACTATGAAGCACTTCTGAGTGGAGGTAACGTAACAGAAACGCAGTTCGGAGGTCTTCTGAACGAGTATTATGATTTGTTCAGTCTTTCTGCACTTAGGGAGCAAGAACTGTCGATCAGCGAGGCTACGACGTTGCCCGCAAACATTGAAGTCAATTATGGAAATGGAACTGTGGAATGGTTTAATGAAACGGATGTGCCTGCTGGTTATACCCTTTTTGGGCTCACACAGAACTTAACCTTGACCACATACAGTTACTATGCCCTCGATGAGCCAGGCCACGTTCTTATTGATTCCATTAACAATGTTACATCTTATACTGACCCGTCCTATGCTTGGGGTTATTCGTGGATATGGTACTATTGGAATAATAATGGGAAAAACTGGGTGAGCGGTCCAGTAGGTTGCGATGCTTGGCTGCTGGAAAACGGCGGAATTTATAGATGGAACTATGAGCGTTGGTCGTACCCCTGATCGTGGGTGAAAGCCGCTACTCAGAATATAGCACTCGCCGTTCAGCATGCCTAGGCTAATGGACCGACATTCCATCTAGCACGATATTGAAGAGCTGTGCCATTTGAGCCCCAGATGGAAGGCCTAGAAGCAAGCTCTTGACTGAGATGGCATAGTAATGCGCCATATTGCGTTCAATGCCTTTCTTGCCAACCATCCATTCGCAGAAATCGTTGACCTCCACTTCAACTTTCCTTTCCAGTTCCCTCTTTTTTTCGAGGCTCGCCAGTTCATACAAGGATCTGCGTGCTCTGATTATCTCGGCAATGCGGTTCTTGCTGTATTCCTGGTACAGGATGAAGTTCCTAGGTATACTCTCAGGCTCAATATTCCCCAGTTCGGATGTGACTCTTCCTGTCTGTGACTGCATGAGGAAAGCTTCATGTGCTGGCGATATTTCATTTGTGAAGTCCCTATCAATATTCAGCATTCACCACAGATTTCTGAAGCAGGCCACAGTAATCGTGAGACCCGTAAGCCATTTTACTTGTTTTCTCGGGGTTTCAGTTGTTCTGAACAGATAATTGAATTCGGCGTCAAATTAATTTGGAGAGTGAGCGTATTTCATCGAAGCATTTTGGGCAATACCTGCTCTTGGAATAGGTTCTTGCACATTTGTCGCAGACGAGTTTTCCACATCTCTGGCATATTTGATGTCCCGTTGACGGTTCTCCGCAGAGTTCGCATGGTTCCTCCACGACCTCCAAGGTTATTTTTGCCTTTACCGCGTGGTCTTCGTCGATTCCGATGCTCTCAGCTAGATGAGCAGGATCCAACAGCTTAGATGTGCTGGCTTCTACGCCCATCAGTCCAAGTTTGAAAATGCCTGTTACGCAGACCACTCTTTTCTTTCCCTTTGACACTCATGTCTACCTCGTGAAACGCAGCTTCAGAAGGATAATAAGCTTATTTTGTTTTCGGTGAATAATCTTTCTAAAAGATGACAGAACTCATAATTCACTGTGGCCAAGTGAATTGTTCAATAGTGGACCGTAGTTTTTCGCTATATTTCTTTTCGTCATATTCCCATGCGTTGTTTTTGAAGTATTCATACGAGATAGTTTGTCTTTGGGTTCGAGCCAAATCCTGGATGACATATTCATAAGTTTCCAAAAACCCTGATCTCACCAGACCAGAAAGAGCCCTCAAAAAGCCTCTCAACTGCGCCTGCGGCAAGTATATCTGAACGAAAAATCTGTTCTTTCCGTATTCTTTCCCCATATATCTTGCAAACGGCTTACCCGTCAATGAATTGGCGAGTTTCGTCAGGGTCTCTCTTGTTTTGAAATGCAACTGGAAGAAATACGAATTCGAGCATTCGTCAGTGTAGTGTTCCGCAATTACTTGGTAGCCTTCAAACATCCCTTTGCCTAAGACATGGTTTCTGTAATGATATATCACTCGTTCCAAACTCGCGCCAAGCTTTTTCGCTACCTCTGTCAGCCGAATTGTGGAGTCTTTTTCCAATTCCTTCAATATCATGATGTCAAACCAATCAGCTTTTTGAACGTATGCATCGGGTTCCCTGAGCGTGTAGGGCAGTTCTCCTTCGTTCGTGCGAACCTCTTGCACCCAAGCATCCCATGGAAACTTCCATTCTTCTGACGCCTTGTCAAACCATTTACCAGTCGTATTTATGACTTGTATGCATGTCGACCAGAGAAAGCTCACGTTCCGAACTGGATTTAATTCTTGAAGTTCGTCTAAGAATCCTTCAAAAGCTTTTTCCTTCTCTAAGGGTATTCCATAAATGGCCAAACACTTGGGCAGGCTGATACATTGGCTCATATAGAGCCAATAATCGTTCGATTTCATACATTCATAAACGAGCTCTTCATATCCCGGTTTTGCATCAGCGAAAACCACTGCTTTTCTCAGGCCAATGAAAGTGTGATATATATTACCATAGAGATTGAGAGAAAAATCGGAGTGGAGTTTCTTGATTCGGTAACGCAGCGATGGTCTCGGAATTTTCAGTTTCAGAGCAAGATCGGACACGTTTCGAGGGTCGTACAAGGCCATACCTTCTAGCACAGCGATGTCTTGAACACTCATCTTTCGTTTCCTGTGTCTCACTTGCCCAGGCATCCTGCAACCCCCGAGTTTGATAAGAGTCCGGGTTTTTTAGACTTTCGCTTAGACTGTCTGGTTGCCGTTGAGTTGATTTTGGGGTACTCCACCACCTACTGGATCTCCAAAGGGCAATACGACGCATGGAACTCCACCGCCGACTGGATCGCCTGCAACTACTGCGACGTGTGTAGTCGTGTTCGCCTTCGTTTGCATTAGGAGCATTGGAGCTGCAGATAGCATTGCAAATAGTATTGCAGAAATGAGCAGCACTCCCGAGATTCTGAAATTCATCCGCTTTCACCTCCTTTAATTTTCGGTCAAGAAGATACCATAAGTCGAGCAAAACCAAAACCTTTCGGTTTATTATTCTAGAAGAATTCTCCAGACGATCCGTGCATCAATCGGCGCCGTTGCCAAGACAAAGTGAAGCCGGCCGCACAAAACCGGCTGTTGAGCCGATCTACGGAAAAAGATTAATGCAGGCTTCTCATCTTTACTTTTGGTGTTAAAAGTGAGGAATCGCCTTCTCCGTTGTTAAAGACAAAACATTTAATACTCTACAAAGTGACTCAGAAAGTTTCATGGAGTTTTTGAAAAAAATCGAGGGAAAATGGCAAGAGAAGTGGAGAGAAGCCAGAATCTTCGAGACAGACCCAGACCCTTCTAAACCCAAATGGTTCATAACTGTGGCGTACCCGTACCCCAATTCTCCGCAGCACATAGGACACGCAAGAACCTACACCATGGCAGACGTGCACGCAAGGTACATGCGGATGCGCGGCTACAACACTCTGCTGCCCATGGCTTTTCATTACACTGGCACGCCCGTTCTTGCAATGGCCAAACGCCTCGCGGACAACGACAAGGGCCTCGTCAGTGATTTCGTCAATGTCTACAAGATTCCAAAGGAGAAGCTGAAGGAGCTTACGGAACCTATCGCAATGGCTCGATATTTCCATCAAGAAATCAAGACTGGAATGAAAGAAATAGGCTACTCAATCGATTGGAGACGCGAATTCACCACTGTGGATCCCCACTATAACCGCTTCATAGAGTGGCAATTCCAAAAACTACGCCAAAACGGCTACATATCACAGGGAAGTCACCCAGTAGGCTGGTGTCCCAGAGACGGAAATCCAGTAGGCATGCATGATACCGTAGGTGACGTAGAACCCGAGATAGGCGAGTTCACACTCATAAAATTCACACAAGACGGAACAATTTACCCAGCGGCCACCCTCAGACCAGAAACAGTGTACGGAGTGACAAACATCTGGCTGAACCCAAACATAAAATATGCCAAAGCAACAGTCGACGGCGAAGAATGGATAGTAAGCCAAGAAAGTGTCGAAAAACTCTCACATCTGAACCGAAAAATCCAAGTTTCCAAGACATTCGAAGGAAAGGAGCTGCTGGGAAAAAACGTGAAAAACCCAGTGACTGGAAAAAGCATCCCTCTGCTCCCAGCAGACTTCGTTGATCCAAAGAATGCCACAGGCGTCGTCATGTCAGTGCCAGGTCACGCACCGTACGATTATATAGCTCTTGAAAATATTCGAAAAGAACCCTCAAAACTGAAACCATATGGCATTGCAATCGAAGAGTTGCAGTCGGTTCAGCCCGTATCGGTCATTGAGGTCAAAGGATACTCTGAGTTTCCAGCAGCTGACGTCATCAACAAAATGCACATCCAAGGACAGTCAGATCCGAAACTTGAGGAAGCCACCAAAGAGGTCTACAGGCAAGAGTTCCATGGCGGCAAAATGAAAACGTGTACAGGCAAATATGCAGGTATGCCAGTGGCTGAAGCCAAAGATAGAGTCAAGGAGGATCTAATCCGCCAGGGAAAAGCAACTACAATGTATGAGCTACTCAACAGGCCTGTCTTCTGTCGCTGCAAGACTGAGTGCATCGTGAAAATCGTCCAAGACCAGTGGTTCATTGACTACGGCAAGCCTGAGTGGAAGGCACTTGCTCATAGAAATCTGGACATGATTGAGATACTGCCTGACGAGGTTCGCTCGGAATTCAACAACGTCATAGACTGGCTGCACGAAAAAGCTTGCGCCCGAAAATCAGGCATGGGCACACGTCTGCCTTGGGACAAGGAATGGATAATCGAATCACTCTCGGATTCAACCATCTACATGGCTTACTACACAATAGCAAAACATATCAAACAACACAATATCCAGCCCAACCAACTAACCGATGAAGCTCTCGATTACATATTCTTGAGGCTGGGAAAGCCAGAAGAAATCAGCAGGGAAACCGGCCTTGACCTCGAGATATTGAAACAAATGCACGAAGAATTCATGTACTTCTATCCGCTGGACAGCCGGCACTCTGCGAGAGAACTCATCCCGAACCACCTGACCTTCATGATATTCAACCACACGGCCATTTTTCCAGAGAAACTGTGGCCGCGACAGATAGTCACAAACGGCATGGTTATGATGGAAGGAGCAAAAATGAGTAAATCCTTCGGAAACATCATACCGTTGCGTAAAGGACTTGCAAAATTCGGCGCAGATCCGATAAGACTAAGCGTCCTCTCCACAGCCGAAACACTACAAGACTCTGACTTTAGTCCTACGATAGCCAAAGCTATGAGCGACAGACTAGAAAGACTCTATAGATTCGCGTCTAAAATCGCCAAGACGCCTCGCACAAAGAGTCTTGAAACAACCTTAAGCATGATAGACAAGTGGATGCTCAGCAGACTGAACAGACATATCAAAGACGCCACAGAAGCAATGGACAAACTTGCAGTCAGGAAAGCCGTTCACACCGTGCTTTACGAGTTGGATCAAGATTTCCAATGGTATCAGAGGCGAGAGCCAAACCAAGAAGAAAAACCCAAAAGAAAAGCTGCAACGGCCCATGTTTCAAGAGAGGTCCTGGAGACGCAAGTCAAGATGCTCACCCCAGTAGCACCCCATACATGCGAAGAAATTTGGGAGACTCTGGGAGAAGAAGGCTTTGTCTCAACCAGTCCGTGGCCAATACATGACAAGTCAAAAGTGGACAATGAAGCCGAAGAAAAAGAAAACCTCATCATGAATTTGCTCGAAGACACTCTTAACATACTAAAAGCCACGGGTGCAAGACCAAAGAAGATATGCTACTATACTGCAGCTACCTGGAAATGGAACACGTACCTGAAAGCCCTTGAAAACTCTGCGTCTGCCAAGATTCAGCAGAAAGATCTGATGAAAGAACTGATGCAAGACCCAGAGTCAAAAGCAAGAGCAACGAGACTGGCACAATTCACGAGCCAAATCGTCAACGACATCAACCGAATGTCCGAAGAAACCAAGAAGAAACAGACAGAAATAGGGGTAATTAAGGAACAGGAAGATTTGGAAGAAGCAAAAAGTTTCCTAGAGAAAGAACTAAAAGCAGAAATCGTCGTCTACGACGAAGAGGATGAGAGACGCCACGACCCCAAGCAAAGAGCACAACTTTCCAAACCCTATCGCCCAGCAATATACATAGAATAAAATATATCAACCAAACCCCCTTCCTTTTATTGTCCGGAAAAAGGATCCGTAGCGCAGCATGGATACGAACTAAGCCACAAAGCGCGTCGGCCTTCTAGGGAACAACCCGAAGAAAGCCGAAAGTCCTGGGTTCAAATCCCAGCGGATCCGCCACTATTTGGAGCAAACTCTCACAGAAATCCGAGCCGGTTTGGGTTCTAATCCACGTTTGCGCCCTAGAGTTACGCAAGTTTAATAGTCTTCCGTACTTCTATGCAGCTTAATAGGTGAAGTTCTTGAGCAATCTGATCATTGGAAATATGACTTTAACCAGTCTGCTTGTGACCATAATTGGCTTGATTATTCTGTGGATAATAGTCTCAATACCCGTATGGTTAGCTGGCAAAGCAGTAACTGGCGGAAAAGCAACCTTTGGCGAAGCTATGATCGCTACCCTGTTCGGCCCAATAGTTTACGCTGTCACATTGATCATAGTGGGTTACTTTCTGGGAGCGGTAATCGGCTCAACCGCATACATAATCGCACTAGTTTTAGCTCTCATAGCTTGGCTATACGTCTACAAAGCAAGCTTCAGAACGGGCTGGCTCGGCGCCATAGCAATAGCCATACTGGCATCGATAATCTTCATCATAATAAGCATAATATTCGGAGCCATCTTCCACGTAGCAGTTCCGGGAACATTCTTCCCCCACATCTAGAAAAACATAACCAAACACTGAACAGCGCCCGTGTATTGCTTAGATCAAATATAGTGCGCACTACAAGCATGCAATGGCTAGCTGATGCCGCATGCATATGGCAGGAGTCTGAGGAAAAATTTAAAGCTCGGGCGGTAAATCTAGTTCAAAGTCCCTTTGGTCTAGGGAATTTGTAGACTCGGGTAACGGGGTAATATGATGGCTGGCTCCTTGCGGGCTTGTGGCAGGAAAGTCGTCAGTTTCTTGCTAATTTTCAACTGTCTCCTAGGCATAGTTTTAGGCATAGGGATTCTGACTGGCTTTTACACGGCTCACTGGAAAGTCTACCAACCATATCTTTTTAATGTTAATCTATTGTGGGTTGCAATTTTAGCTGCGATCGTTAACTTTTTTCCGACCGCAAACTTTGGGCACGTGAAAGTCCCTAGGTTCAGGTTTCATCACTTCGTTTATGGATTCGGGATCTTTGCGGCATCGGCGATGTTCCTTATGTTCATGTCCTTTTCTCTACTCAGTCTATTCACAGTGAACATACCTAACGTAGATTTCAATGTTGGACGAGTCTTCATCTTGATCGGCTTAACTCTGATCATAGATGATTTTGCAGACATCTCAAACAAAACAACCGAGGCACTCCGCTTCATGAGATCAAAAACTTACCAAAAACGAAGAATAATCCACATAGTCCAATTTCTCCTTTGTTGCGTGACCTTCTTTATTTTTCTAATCATCACTTTCTGGTTCATACAGACCCCCGGAGGAATGAACGTGAAGAACCTAGCGATGGATAGCAGTTTGCTGATCACATGCCTAACGGGTTTTGGAAGCACATACAAAAAGACATGGCTGAAACTCACACCATAAGCCTGAATCGAGAAATTCATAGGATAAAGTGAGCGTGCGAGTGCTGGTTGAAAACTAGCGCGTCCTCAACACGTAGAAAGCTCATTTGACTGGAGGATTCTCACGTTTATTGAGGAAGATGCCCAAGTTGCGAGGAAGACGGTCAAAATAGTCCACTAGACTCAGATGCTTCAGTTTTTTCAGCATTGTGGCTGGCAGCTTGTCACGTGGCATTCCTTCCAAGAGCAGAGCCGTTTCTTTTTCGGAGAATTCTTCTTCCTCTCCCGTCCATTGTATGACTCCCTTGTTCTGTGGACAGACTCTCTGACAGTGCATGCATCCAATGATGCAGTTGTGCCAAGAAGTTGCCATCCATTCTGGGAATGGGACATCACCCTTTTTCTCATTATGGTAAACAATGCATCGCTCAGCCCGCAAAAGAAAACGGTCTGATGAGATAGCACCAGTGGGGCAGGCTCGGCGACATAAATCGCATTCTTCACAACTCTTCATCATTGTCGCTTCTTGCCAAGAATCTTCTTTACAGGGCATATCGGAATAGACGGCCACGAGTTGGAGAAAGCTTCCCAGTCCAGAGACATAGCAAATATTGTTCCTGCCGTATTGACCGAGACCACTTCGAGCTGCTAACAATTTGAGGGGCAGCGCAGTTTCTGCTGATTTGTAACCTTTTTCGCCGAGTATTTTTGCGAGTAATTTTCCAATTTGTTTTGTTATATCATCGTATGCTGTGTAGGTAGGAGGAAGAATCAGTGGACGTCGTTTTCCATTCCAAGTGAAAATCGCTCGAGTCTGTGGCCTCGGAACGGCTACGACAATCAAGGATTGTGCCTTCTGCAAGTCTTCAGGAACTTGAAAGTTGAACCAAGCGAGACGGTCATTATAGAACTGACTGTCAAGCAAGGCATGGCTGCGAAGGCTTTCTATCTTCTTTTGCAACTCTTGCAGATGGGAGACGGAGACAATTCGTGCCCGGAAACCATGCTCCGTCAAGCGAACAAACAAGTTATCGACAAAACTATCCATGATTGATGACAACCTGTTCATTTTTAATAAGAGTTTGGTCAACGCGCGTCTCAAACAAACGAAAAGTTAACAGAATCCACAGCCGAAATCGGAAGCTCGCCCTCTGAGAAACTAATAAATTAGTCTTTGCCGTACCTGAATGGTAAGGCGTCAAATTTGGTTACTGAAAAAGTAAGGCATTTTCACGCGTGCCAGATGGCTACTACTAATTCCGTAAAACAGCACAAGCTGAGGAAGTTCATTGCGTGGTTATCAGACAAAGAGGGAAGAGGCATGGAGTTCATCTCGCTCTACATACCTCGGGAGAAATCAATTGATGAGATAGTCGCAATCCTCAAGGAGGAGTCTGATTCTGCTGCCATGAAATCTGAGAACGTTAGGCATCGCTTTCAAGAAGCTCTCAAGAATGTTATCCAGCGCCTAAGGCTGCAGAAGGAAATCCCAGAGAATGGGCTCGCGATATTTGCTGGAACTTTCGTCGCGAACGATCAGGAAAGCGAAATTTTGAACGTCGAAGAGCTTGTCCCTCCAGAGCCTATCACCGCGTATATTTACGAGGTTGACGACCATTTCCGGTTAGAGCCGCTAAGGGAAATGTTGAGAGCCCAGAGGGTTGCGGGGCTTATAGCCATGGATGCAAAGGAGGCCAGCTTCGGGATACTCAATGGTGAACGCCTCGAATTAATCGAGAATATCACGTCTGGGATTCCCGGAAAGTCTGGAAAGGGCGGGTGGAGCCAAAGGAGGTACGAAAGAGAACGTGACATGGAACTCGCATACTATTTCCACAGGGTTTCGGAGCATGCTACAAAGGCATTTCTCGAGAACCATAAAGTGACGGTGCTGATGGTTGGAGGACCCGGTCAAACGAAAGAGGATTTCTTAAGGGGTAATTACCTTCATTATGAACTAAAGAATATGCTTCTTTGCACAGTTGATACGCAATCTGCCGACAGAGAAAGTGTGAAAGAGGTGCTCGACAAATCATCTGAAGCACTGAAGAACATGTGTGCACCCGAGCAAAAGAGGACCGTGCAACGCCTGCTGTCAGATATGGGCAAGCAAAACGGTTTGGCTATTAGCGGCCTAGATTCAGTGTTGAAAGCGCTCAAGAATGGTGAAGTGGAAGTCGCGCTAGCGACGGATAATACAGATATGATTGAAATCGTCGTAATGTGCAAGAAATGCGAACTATCAAGAACGAAGATAATAGAAAAGGAAAAGAAAGTTCAAACTGTACAGGAAATGATATCAAACCCATGCGAGAGGTGCAACGGGGTTGAATACGAGGTGGAGGAGAAGGACATAATAGATGTCTTAGAAGATGTCGCTTCACAAACCGACGCAGGCGTTGAGGTATTGTCTCCAGAATCGGAAGAAAAAGCAAAGCTCACAGCTTTAGGAGGCTTTGCCGCTCTCTTGAGATACAGACCTAATGAAGAGGAATGAGAATCCCGAGATCCTTTTAGAAGGCATCAGAGCATCAGCTAACAACCAACAAATGACTTGAACTATGATGGAAAGGTGGATCTGGCAGATCTTGTTTTGTCGGCTGCTTCAGGTTTCCAAATCCGGAGCTGCCAACTGAAATCCGCTGGGAAATATAGCTCCACTATACGGATAATCACTCTCACAGATCTGGTGACACCTAGCTCTACACGACGGCCAACAACACAGCCTATAATTCCTTTCTTGGGAGGATTTCCCGCCTTCTTCTTTTTAGGCAGTTTCTCTTGAAAAGCCTCCATTAGCGTGGCTGTCCAGTTTCTAGAACAAGCTGTACTAATGCATGGAATAAAATGGGACGTCCACACGTTTGAATGCTAGATGTTCAAGAAGGTTTGAGAGAATGAATAATTATATGCATATTTCGGCAAGAAAAGCGCTAGCACTTCTCTGCATTCTGGCAGTTTCCACGGTTGGAGTTGTCTTTGCAGCGTCAGTGTTGAACCAGACAAACTCTATCAGCGCCTCGACGGGCACAAACGATAACGCGGCAGATGTCGTCACCGTTTACGGAAACGGAGTCACATTCATACAGTACGCGCAGACGGTTACGGTTGGGAACGGCAATGACAATATTCAATTTTATCTTCCATCCGGCGCCTTAACAGACACATTAACTGTTTCGGGAATCAACGTCCTCCAAGTTACCACAAGCAACGCAAATTACCCGTTAATTGACAGTGGCGACACGATAACCGTCACAACCCAAAACGGAGAATACACTGGCAAATTCATCGACTGGGACACAATGCTGCTCTTAGAAGTCAACAATGGAACGATCATGATTCCAACCGCAAGCATAACAAAAATAACCCTGAACGAAGTGGTCCAAGTGCAAGGACCCAGCATACTCGTCAATGTCACGACGGACTCGCCTCCAGGAACGTACCAAATGAACGTCACATACCTCATGCGAGGCTCACAATGGAACCCAACATATCTAGTCGACCTAGACACATCCCAACTCCAATGCTGGGCGACAATAGAGAACGTTGAAAACTGGAACAACTTTAACCTCATCCTGGTAAGCGGCGGTCCTCACATCGTCTACTACAACCCAACAATCGAATTGAACTCGTACGTTCACCAACCAACCATCACAGCCTCCGACTTTGCACTCGACTTTTCACCAACCACAACAGACGAATACCACGAATACACATACAGCTCAAGACTCTCGTTCCAACAAGGCACAACCGTAAGGATCCCTCTGTTCAACGGCACCGTCGGTCTCCGCCAAGAATACTTCTGGTCATCAGATGATGTGCAAAACCGTTATCACCTAAATGACACGACAAGTCAACCGCTTGCAACGGGAAACGTCGAATTTTACCGTGGCAACGTCTGGGTCGGAGAAGACGCCATCACCTACACGCCCGTAAACGCGGAAAGCATCCTCGTCGTCAGCAGCGCGCCTGACATCCAAGTCATTTCGACAGTGACAAAATCGATAACCCAAGGCAATTACTGGGACCAAGGAACAAACCTAACAATCACAAACTACAAATCTACAAACATTCAAATCCTGATCCAACAAGAAATCTACGGCAGCAATCTAGTCACTTCTTCACCCCAAGCAACGGTAGTAGGCTCCACACTTTCATGGACAATCACCCTCAACCCAAACGAAACAACCACCATATACTATGAGTATCAAAACAACTAGCAAGATCTTCCCCTCCTTTTTCTCTACATCTAACATGCGTCATGTCTCTACATGATGCGAAGGTTCCAGGTCTTTGTCTTAGTGCGCGCTCTTCTGCTACTCTGGCAATCTCTCCTGAGAAGCTTCCATCAGAGTTTTAGCGCATGGACTTCCAATTCATAAACTGTTTATCAGATTGCGCCGTGCTATTCTTGATGGTGGTAACATGAAAAAAAACAAAAGCAATAACATTGCAGATTCTATCCTTTGCGACAGCGTTTTTGAGGAGAGGACTTATCTGCTTTACAAGAATCTGGCGGATAGAGTGGATCTTCCATTCATCAAATCTCTTTTGCTTCACATAGCTTATGATTCTCAGAAGCACTCGGCCATCCTTAACGGTATAAGTCAGAGCATTGGAGGGTCGAGAGTGAAGGCAAAGGATTGTAACAAGAGGCTAAAAGACTCTTGGACGGTGATTGATGGTATTTCAAATGAAATTGCCAATAAGAAACCGTTAGTAGAGAATTTGCCTTCTCTCGCCAAGAAACTTTCATTATTGGAAAGTACTATGGGTGAAGAGTATTTTGCCCTTGTTCGAATGAAGACGCTTCAGCAAATGACCGCGCTGATTCGCGAGAATTACAACGTGGATTTGGAAGACTTGAAAAGCGTTTTTGATACGATAATCAGGGATGAGGAAACACACTTAGAACTCCTAGCGAAGATGAAGAAGTTCATATTGGGGCAGCATACGAAGGAGGTGGATACAGCGCCCACCTTCAGATATGAAAACCCGGATGCGTGGCGAAGACCTATGCCTAACTCGGTCTATGAAGGCGCATTGTAGCCCACTCGATTAACCCAGTCCATGCAAGATGCGCATGAATGTTTTTGTCCTATCAACCTTGAAAAATGGATCGTATCCAAGATAGTCCCTTTATCTTAGTCCGATGGCGCCTAACGCTCTTGGTCTAAGAATCTAGCGTTTTGGTGTCATACTTCCAGATTGTGGTTTCTTGCGTTGAAACGGGAATTGGCCTGTAGTAAGATTATGGATAATGTTGTCGTACTGGTTGGCCTTGCATGCAGGCAACTCTACTCCGCCCGGATCATAGAATATGATAGTTTTCTTTTCCGTTTTGGTTAGTCTTAGGTATCGTTAATGTGAACAGGACTCCCTTGCCCGTTTCACCTTTCTCCTGTATGGTCCAGCCGTAAACTTCAATCATCTTTTTGATTAGGTACAACCCGTAGCCTGTGCTTCCTCCTGTGCTGAATCCTTCTTTGAAGAGGTGCGGCTTGTTGGCTACAGGTATGCCCACGCCGTCGTCTTCGTAGCATACTTCCAGTCTGTCTTGTTCTGTTTTCTCATAGTGCAATTTTATCGTAGTGATTTTTTGCCGTATTTTAGTGAGTTGTCGATTAGGTTGTAGAAGAGCTGTCTTAGCAGCGAATCTGCCAGAACCGTTAGTCCATGGCAGTCATTGACTACTTTCAAGTTAATCAAACCTGAAAAAAGCGATGCTGCTTCACTGAACGTTTTTTCCACGTCAATGCAGGTCAAGTCTTCGACACCCAGCATCTCATACATCTTAGCAAAATCAAAGATTCTTACGATCTCTGTACAGGCTTGTTCCATATCTTTGAGACCACCAACAATGTCCATGTGATCAGCATACTTCTTTTTGAGCAAGAAAGCATTTCCGGTCAGCACCCCCAACTTGTTTCTCACATCATGCCTAGTCAATCCGCCAACGACTTGGAGCTTTTCGTTCATCGATTCAAGTCTCTTCTCAGCATCCTTTAGATCTGAAATGTCCTTGTACATCGCAACAAATCCTACGGGTTTACCTTCAGCTACTATTGGAGCTGCAGAAACAGCCACAGAAACTAACGATCCATCCTTTCTTCGCCTTTTCGTATTGTGGTAAACATATCCACCCAATGCTTTCCTATCCAAAGCCTCCGCTTCATCCATATCACTTTTCGGCACTACTACATCATTGATGTGTTTCCCCTTGATTTCCTCAAGAGAATATCCAAAAAGTTCTTCAAAACGCGGGTTTATTTCCAAAACGCGGTAGTCTGGCCCGACGTACGCAGCGGCTTCAGGATTGCCCATAAACAAGCCCCTAAATCTCTGCTGGCTCTCAGAAACTAATTCTTCATTCTTCTTGCGTTCAGTGATGTCTATGACCAGCCCTCTAAGCCCTGTCGCTTTGTTTTGGGAGATTATTGGACTGGTAGTCACAAACGCGGGGAAAGTGGTACCGTCTTTTCTGAGGAGCGTGTACTCGTTATAACCAAAGTTTTCTCCGGTCATCGACTTCTTTATGCTTGCTGCTGCCCTTTCGCGTTCCGCAGGAAAAACGAACGAGAGCATGTTCAAGCCGCTTTCGAGCTCCTCTCGAGTAAAGCCAGTTATATCCAAAGCTCGTTGGCTAAAGAATGTAATCTTTCCAGTTATATCAGTCTCAAAAACAATCTCCGGTAAAGAGTTGGCTAGTTCTCGATACCTCTCCTCACTTTTTCTCACGACTTCCTCGCTTTTCTTGCGTTCGGTGATGTCTTCCATGATGATTACGAGATTTGCAGGATTGCCAACAGCATCTTTGACAACACTTGATGAAATCCGCGCAAGACGTTCACGACCATCCTTGGTGACAATGGCATATTCAATGTCTCTTAGTAAGCCTTGCTTCAGAGTCTTCTGTATATCTTCCATTATCCTTTCTCTGTCTCTCTCTGCAATAAAATCAAGACCACTTCTGCCCCTAACTTCATCCTCCGATGAGTATCCAAACATCTTCCTAGCTTGCTCGTTGTTTTCGATGATTTTACCATTCATATCAATAACGACGATAGCCTCTGGAGAAGCAGAAAGCACATTCTCAAGCATCCTTTGTCTACCAAAAAGCTCAAGCTCCACTTTTTTGCGTTCAGTGATGTCTATGAATGCTGCTTGCACGGCTGGCTGTCCATTGTATTCAATGCGGCATCCAGACATTTCTATCCAGAACACCGTGCCATCCTTTCGGATACCGCGGATCTCATGTTGCGAAGGTGCAGGTTTTCCTTGCAGTCGATCCTTGAAACGGCCAAAGAAGAGCGCTCTATCGTCGGGATGTACCAAATCTTCGATTTGTTTCGGTGAAAAAGAAGTGAGCTCATCAAGAGAATAGCCCGTGATTGCAGCCATTGCAGAATTAGCAAAAACCAAGCGGGGAGGAAAGCCTTGAGCAATGACGATTCCCTGAAGCGACTGCTCGACCAAGATGCGGTACTTGGCCCCTGACTCTCTGAGTTCTTTCTCTGCTTTCTTGCGTTCGGTGACGTCTCTAACGATAGCCAGAGAGCCTGTTGGCACGTCGTTTTTTCGAATGAGCGTGGAGCTTACTTCAACGAACTTTTTTTCACCTTTATCGTTTTCGATTTCAAATTCGAATCTCTCTGTTGATTTGCCCATTGCTTGCTGTCCAAGTTTCTCGACTAGAATATGCACATCATTTATACCGACTAGACCTATATCAAGAAACGATTTTCCAACGATGGCTTCTTTTCGCTTTTCTGCTATCTCTGCTGCTTTCTGATTCACGTCCACTATTCTTCCTGACAGGTCCACGAAGACGAGCCCATCATTTGCTTTCTCAAATAGTTCTTTGAACTTCTCTTCGGATTCACATTGTCTTTCTTCGGCTTTTCTGGTTTTGGCCAATTCTGTGATGTTGTGAGCTAGTTCTACATAGACGGTTTCGGTTTCTCCAACTTTGTTGAGGTATTGGTTGGCTCCTAGGTTAAGCGCTTTTATTGCAACTTCTTCTCTGCCCTTTCCAGTAAACATTATAAATGGAATAGCGTTCCCTTTCGTTCTCAGTATCTTCAGAAAGTCTAGACCGTCTTTTTCAGGCATCTGGTAGTCGGAAACGACGACGTCATAATTCTCCTTCTCCAGTTTCATCAAGGCTTCTTCAACAGAAAGGGCCGTGTCAACTTGAATCGCCCCTTCCATCTCCAAACATTGCTTAGTGATTTTCAGAAGACCAGAGTCATCATCCACATGCAGAACACGTAGTTTATCATTCAAATCTAGCACTGTTATTGCAGAAGATTCGACCACTTGCTTTTTCATCTGAATACCTTCCATGCAAACAGCTGTCCAGAGACACCGAATAGTTACAACAACCATTACACCCGATAAAGCAGTTATGAAGCTGCGATTAGTACTCAGAATCGAACCCGAACGCAACTGCCTAATACATTATTTCTTGAAGCAATAGTGCACGTTGAGGGGCTACAGGAAGTATCTCATGCCAGGCTCTCAGCCCGCTATGCGGTCAAGCCATGATATGGCTAGCGCACGCATTCGCAGATGCATCGTCTGCCATTATCGCTTCATCAAGCTCCACGACGACCCCCTTGATCGATCTCAACCAGCAACTATGCTCTTGAGATTTGCCAACTGACGACTTGAGTGCACACTGGACGCGCAGATTAGGGCGCAAAAACCCATTTTTCTTTCTCTCCAAGACGAGATTCAGGGTGTAGCCATGCAGGTTGAGGCGGTCTTTTTTGATCTTTTCGACACACTATTGCTGCTTGAACCTGCTGAAATCTATTATGAGCGTTGTTTGATGAAGCTTCATGAATCTTTGGTCAAAAATGGGATCGAGGTCACTTTTGAGGATTTCGACCGCGCCTATTTCGAGATTCGAGATGGATATTATTCAGAGTCGCGCCAGAGTCTAGAGGAACCACATTTCAACGTTCGGGTTGCCCAGACACTGCAGAAGCTCGGCTTCAATCTTGATGTCTCCAGCCCAATCGTGTCAAGGGCAACGGAGGCTTTTGCAGACGAATTCATGTGTTACGTAAGCATAGACAAAGAGGCTATTGGCGTTCTGCAGAAACTGCGTGGAAAATACAAGCTTGGCTTGATATCAAATTTTGGCATCCCCGAATGTGGCAGGCAACTCCTAAACCGTTTTGGCTTGAGCAAATTCTTCGATTTTACAGTGATTAGCGGCGAAGTTAATCAGAGAAAGCCTAGCCCCAAAATCTTTGAGAGGGCACTGAATGCTTTGAACGTGTATCCTTCGAAAGCAGTCTTCGTTGGAGACATGTTGGATCTAGACGTCATAGGCCCAAAAAAAGTTGGCATGAAAACTATCCTGATAGCTAAAGAAGACCCATGCAAGACCACTCTGAGGTTAAGCCAGACAAGGTTGTCAGAAGTCTAACTGAACTCTTGGGCATTCTCGATGATTGCTAACCGCGCGCGAAGTCTTCTAACCAAGCATTACTTTTTCGCCCTGTATTTCTCTGATTCTTCCTGGAGTTCTTTCGTCCAATCGTTAGTGGGCATCGGACTATTGATTTCAATGAGGTTTCCGTCAGGATCTCTCATGTAAACCACGCGTATACCCCACTCCGAATGTTCTCGAGGTTCACTAATGAACCCGGCAAATCTTCCTTTCAATCTCTTGACGGTAGTCTCAAGGTCATCCACGGTGAATATCAACGCCATTCTGTCCTGGACAACTGCACTCTCAAGAAGGCCGGACGTGCCTAAGGCTTCTGCTTGCACCCCCCTCTTAAAAAGTGAAAGCGATGCTCCCCCTTCTGAAACGTAGCTTGCATACGCATCCCCTTCTTCTCCCCACGTCACCTTCAAGCCCATAACGTCCCTATAGAAACGGAAGCAAGCGTCAAAATCGACGACTAACAATCTCACATGATCCAAATGCAGCATAACTTAACTCCCTCGGAAAAGAGCTGAGTTCCTACTTTATATAGCCGGCGCTCAATCGCTTATTTCTGATGAGTTTACGGGATTTGTTTCCAAAACATTATATTTTGGATTCTTAACTTGGCTGGGCTTGATATGAAGGCTGTATACCTGCCCTGGTTACACATGCATCAGCCGATGGTGTTCGCCGAGGATAATGAGATTATAGGCAATCTGGAAAAAATGCTCAGGTCTGATGACTCGAGAGATCAGTGGGATGGGAGACTCATGGCTAGGGCCTACAGAAACCCTGCTTTCTGGGTCAAGAATCTTGAGGTTGAAGGAAAACATCCGAAGGTTGCAGTCGATTTCTCCGGGGTTCTCCTTGAAAATCTCAAGAAAATGAATGGACTATATTCTCAAAAGGACGTGGATGATAACGCAATAGGAGACATAATCGAGCTCTGGAGGCAAGTTCTTCATGAATTTCCTGATTCTATAGAGTTCTCCGGGACGGCGTATGCCCACTGCTATTTCCCCGTGACTCCCGAAGAAGACTGGGAATACCAGGTTGATTTCTGGAGGAAGATATTCTGTTCGCTTTTTGGTTCCGAATCGACTGAAAGGGTCAAAGGATTCTGGCTTCCGGAGATGGGTGTTCCAGCTGCTGAAGGACTGAGCAGACTAGTGAAGCTGTTGAAAAGCAGAGGGTATGAATGGCTGATTCTGCCAATCGAAGCTGCGAAGGCTGAGAGAACCTTGTCATACGAAAAACACGTTGAGACATTCTGCCAGCCCCACGTTCTTAGGACCGAGGACGAAGAAATAACCGTGATTTTCAGGCCGAAGTACAATTTTATTGATCAGCAGGCAGGATGTGATGCAAACGGAGTATACAACAAATGCCTCGAAGCCGCACACATTTCAGAAAAATCAGGTAGAAAGTGCCCTGCGCTAATCGTTCCAGCATCAGACGGCGAGAACGGAAACGTCATGATGAACCATTTCTTTTCTGACACTTTCATTCCATTCTTCAATGAAAAACAAAACAGCGAAGTTTCCTCAATGACCATTACTCAATACCTCAAAGAGTATCCTCCTGACAGCGAGATCGAACTGCAAAGTATTGGGGGCTCATGGTTAGGGAGCCATTCACACTGGGATGGTGGAGACAAACAGTTGGAGATGAAGAGGAAGATAGAAGAGCTAAGCAGCAGATTTCATGACCCACAGCCAAAAGCTTCAAGGAACGAGGAGGCGCTGAAAGCACTTCTCATGGCCGAGACGAGTTGCTACGTATACTGGAACAGCAACTTCTGGTTTGACCAAGGACAAAAAATGATAGAATTTGCATACCAAAAAATGGAAGAGAAATGTTGAGAAGAAACGTGACTTGTTATAACATTCAACCAGATGGTTTCCACACGCCGTTAGCGTATTCGTTCAGAACTGCACCATAAACGCCACTTGTCCATTCCGCAATCTTGTCCCAGTTATAATTCCACAAGCACTTCCGATAAGCGTTATCAACTACATAGTTTCTGAACCCAGCGTCTCTCACAATCCTGAGAATTGCCCTTGCCAAGGCTGGAGGATCATCTATTGGAACCTTCAAGCCCGTGCTGCCGTCGTCTACGATTTCACTCAGTCCACCGGTAGAAGTCGTCACCAGGGGGCAATGGGCAGCCATTGCTTCCAAAGCCACTATTCCGAAAGGCTCGAATTTCGATGGAACCACAGTCGCATCTGCCACGCGGTACAATGCTCTCAAAGTCCAATCGTCAATGTATCCTGCAAACAAGACTTTTTCGCGCAGACCGTAATCGCTTGCCATCCCTTGATACATTTCTTTTTGAGGCCCCTCTCCCACCACGACTAGTTTGACATTTACACCATCAGCAAGGATCATTGGTAACGCGTTGATGAGAGTGTCCAAGCCTTTTTCTGGAACGAGTCTCCCTACAAACAACAAGATCCTCTCGGATTCATGTGCAAATCGATTTCTAACATCCCAATAATTGAAGTTGAAGCTGAATTTTGAAACGTCGACTCCGTTGGGTATAACGGATGTTTTGCTTTCGGGCAAGTGGAAACACCAAGCGACGTGGCTGCGCATATAATAGGAACAGGTGATCACCCGCCAAGATTCAGAGGTGATCCACCCCTCAATTTCATGGATCGAAGCTTGAAGATCATTGTGAATTCCAGTTCTTCTTCCATATTCTGTGCTGTGCATCGTCGTAATCAAGGGTTTCCTGTACAGGTATTTTAGTCCGACGCCGGCGACGCCGGAAAGCCAATCGTGCGCATGGATTATATCAAATCCTCCGGTTCCGCTGATTAGGTCGCTGCTGCTGATCTCCATGTTCTTCTGCATTCGAAGGGCCCATCCTAAGAAAGAGTCTGCAGTGGCATACGCTTCAAACCTGTTGACGTTAACCCCGTCGATATTCTCGAACTTCTTCGCACCAGGAAAATTGCAGGTCATGACATTTACTTCTAAACCCCTGCGAGCGAGGGCCCTAGAAAGATCAAAGACGTGTGCTGCTATTCCTCCTATTATTCGCGGAGGAAATTCCCATGACAGATGAAGCACCCGCATCCCCATCACTCAGGCTACAGCCCTTTTGTACACAGAAATGACTTCATCAACCCAGTTCGAGCCGATAGGCCAGATTACCCTTATTTTCTCATTATGGCCCTCACCATAATATCTTAA
>Ga0209039_10001034_pt1 | contig 27054 bp, 24 predicted proteins | sample BogFormECP12_OM1_FD_188238 | JGI IMG/M metagenome (GOLD analysis project Ga0209039, IMG submission 188238) | Bog forest soil microbial communities from Calvert Island, British Columbia, Canada - ECP12_OM1 (SPAdes) (version 2) | ecosystem: Environmental > Aquatic > Freshwater > Wetlands > Bog ... | reverse complement strand
TCACTTCCAGCAGAGAAACGCGGCGATTTTTGGTGTCCATTCTTCCTGGGTCGCAGCCTCGGGAGTTTCTTCATGTTCTGCCATGGTTTCCCACGTGCAAAATGTCCCTTCGCGACCAATCTGCGGGCCGCGATCGGGAATTTGGTAAAGGTTCTTTTTTTGAATTTTGGAGTAATTCTGTCGTTTAACAATTTTTTAAAGGACATTATCAATAAAATCTTGCTCTCAGAGCTACCTAGCATCGCCATAGGGATTAAATTAAGTAGAAATAAGAATAAGCAAGCCCGTTGAATGAGTCCCAGGTTATTTTCGACAATGCCAGACCGGGGGTTGCGATGTTATTCCAAAATCTTTTTTCCTTAATATTTGAACAGTGCAAATTGAACTCACTTCCAAACCAAGTTCATTTACTAGCCCAGCTCATTATTTTGCGTTTCTCCGCGGAATCAACCTTGAGCCAGGCAAAGAAATCATCCTTAAACGAGGAATCTTCCGAATTGAGCAATTCTTTCAAGATGGGGAAAATCTCTCGTTTCACATCATCATTTGATGAATCGACAATTTTAGCGATGCTTGGAATCATGTTGCCAAGCGCGGCTTCCTTGAAAAATCGAAATTGAGGCTGCTCCACACGATATCTGAATCCTGAATTCTTCGCATCGATGTTGACGCTGGCCACCGCGGCCGCGAGCAGATCGATGAAATAAGCAAGGATACTCCAATCTTGCGTTTGTTTCAAATACCCCATGTACATGTCTGCAATCGCAAACAAATCCGCGCCGTTGGCGAGGATGCTCGGGTTTTTCGTGATTTTCGTTATGTTTTGCTGGAGATAAGAAAGGATCGTGTCCCATTCATAGCCACTTCTCACGTTAGGCATGTCAATCTTGTCCAAGGCTTGCTTGATAGCCACAAGATTGCTCGACCCGAGCGCTTCACCGATTCCCTCGAAAACCCCGGCAACCTCGTCACGGTCATGTTTCAAGTTGGCGATCATGTCACTCGCACTCGCCTTGGCACCTTTCTCATCAACTTTAACTTTTTTCCCTTGTAACAAGCCACCCGCAAGGGATTGTAAGTCATTGATGGCCGAACGAAAATCACCACTAGCATTCTCGGCCAACGTTTCGATCGTTTCGTCGGACACGAGTTTCTCCAGTCCTTCACTTGCCAAGATGCCATGAAGCACCTTGATAATCGATTCCTTGCGTACTGCCGTGAACTTGATCATCTCGCACTCGTCGAAAATAGGCTTGAGCTTGGTTAGCTTTTCGTTGCACGTGATGATCAATGGATATTCGGTTTTCTTGATTATCTCGACAAGAGTCGAGATCCCCCCGCGATCCTCGTTCCCCGAGATGCCATCAACCTCGTCAATCAAAATAATTTTGCCCTTCGTCGTGCCGATGAAATCAGTTATTGATCTTGATTTCGTTGCTTCGGAAATCTTTTTCTTGATGTCATCGGTAGAGCGTGCGTCGGATGCATTCATTTCGATGATGTCCTTGTTCTGATCGCGAGCAACAGCATATGCCAACGTGGTCTTGCCAACGCCAGGAGGTCCCACCAGGACAACACCGCGCTTGGCCGGAAAAGCTTTCAAAAACGCGTTCAGGCTTTCCTTCTTGCCATCCACGCCAACAACGTCTTTCAGCTTCTGGGGACGATATTTTTCGACCCATGGAATATCCATGCCACCTTGCATGGCTATTGGCTTTGCTGGCTTTTTTACCGCCTTTTTTGCTGGCATCCTGTCTACCTCTGTTCTGGCTTGATGATGCCCCCGAGCTTGTATATCAGGCTCAAGACATGTGGCTCGTCTGATGCTTCCGTGACGCTACCAGCATCGACTTGCGCGATGGAATCGATGATGCGGGCCTTGACATGCTGGTGCAAGGGAGCCACGAGCGTGGTCCTGCGCAACGCATCGAGAAACGATTGCAATGACCAGGCGTTTTTTCGTTTCGCTTGAAAATACATGGTCGTGGCTTGCGCCACGTCATTGTTCAAGCTCGATTCGAGAAATTTGCGCGTGTCTTGGCTATCCAGGTCCTTGATGATTTCGAACAAGTTATCATCATCCAGTTCCTTGTTCCGGAGCTTGAAAATTTGGATGTAATTCAATGCTTTTCCGATATTTCCACCGGTGACATAATACAACGAGTTAATGAACGTGTACGTCACTTTAAACCCCTCGATCGCGCCGATGCTGGTCAATTCCTTGTAAAATCGCGCTCTGGTGATGGGATTCACGAGGATCACCTGGCACCGTGAGACGATCGGGTCGATCACGCTAGATATCTGCGTGGTGATGAGGATGAACCGGCAATTAGCCCCGTAGAGTTCCATCAACCTTCTAAATCCTTGCTGCTGGGAACCAAGCAGGTGAAAATCGGTCACGATCAATATCTTGAACCCGAGCGAGTTCATGGCACGCTGTTCCACGACGGGTTTCACCCGCGCCTGGATAAACTTGGGAAAAATCAGTGTTTCTCCAGCCATGCTCCCGATGCGTTTTTCACTGACTCGCGAATCTCTGTCGGCTTGTTTCCGTTCTTCTTCCGTCAGGGGATTTGCAGCGTGTATGATGCTTACACTCGTGGCATATTCATCGCCAAAAAGCTCATGGGCAAAACATTTAGCCAGCGTGAGTTTCCCGCAGCCGTCTGGACCGGAGAAAAGCAAATTGCTCACGTTGCGCGACTCGATCATCTTTAATAGGCGAGATTTACAATCCTCGTGACCGGCTATTTCCACCAGCTCTCTTGGCTCGTGCTTGATGGAAAATATCGTGTCGAGCGGGGTGCTCGCTGTTTCATCTACCATCATGATCTTGCATTTCCTCGCATGTTCCGCTTCATCATTTCAAGATATCCCACAAAACCGCGGCGAGGGCAGAATACTGGATATCGTCGGTCGCCTTTACCGTGATCCGATAATCAATTTCGCTCAAAGCAGAGATGATCTTTGCTCTTGTTTTCATGTCCTTAATGTCAATGGCCATAATTTCCTTGAAAATCTGGATGATCAAGTTCTTGCTCGAGATTCCTTTCAATTCCTTGAAAAGTTCGTGCAATCGCGTGAATCCATCGCTTTGCAAATGCTTGCCACGTGAAACTGGTGCTATGATACTCATGATGGCCTTGATTCGTTCGGGATTCGAGAATCCCTCGATCTCGTACACGATCGCAGGCGTCAACTCCGTCCCGGCTTCCACGACCGACGTTGCCATTTGCATCGCGTTGATCGTTTTCCGTAGATCACCCTGGCCAACGAAAATAACCGCTTCAATGCATTCATCGGAAATGGAAATGCTTTCTTGATTCAATATGTATTGTAGATGTTGTTTCGTGGTATCGTGGTTCAAGGGCTTGAATCGCATAACGGCACAGCGAGACTTGATTGGCTCGATGATTTCATCTGCAAAATTACACATCAAGATGAAACGCACGTTGTTACTGGCGATCTCCATGGTGCGGCGCAACGCGCTCTGAGCATCCCGCGTGATGCTATCGGCTTCATCGAGGATGATGATCTTGAACGGTACATCCAAGAACTCCTGCATCGATGCGAAGACCTTGATCTTGGTCCGGATCATGTCAATGCCACGTTCATCGCTCGCGTTCAATTCCAAGACCGTGTCTGGACGAGGCTTACCTTTCAAGACATCCCGCGCGAGCGCGAGAGCAGCCGTGGTTTTTCCAGTGCCAGGCGGCCCGGAAAATAGCAAGTGGGGCATATTCTGCTCGGGGTTTTCGGCATAATATCGCAAGTTCTTGATGATCATTTCCTGGTTGATGAAATGTTCCGAAAAAACGGAATCTGGCCGATACCTTTCAACCCACGGCAATTCCATATCCGCTTCTGCGTGCGACATAGTGCATCCTCGCGAAATAACCTTCGTTAGTCTTGGAAATGAATTGACCCAAATGTAATTAAAATTTCATGTATAGTCACGCGATAAGCTGGTTGATCCGGGCGTGAAACGCATCATTCGCGACAAGCAATTTTTCGATGGCTGCATTAAAAAAACTGGCAATGGCATCCATAGATTGCACATCCAGTATAATGAAGCACAAGACGTTATCGCCAAGAATGACAAGTTTCGTGCCTTGTTGCCTCGCGATCTTGCGAGCAATTTCGACGGCGATATGACCACCGTGGGTGGTGAGCCGCGCGCAAGCCATCACTTGCTTACTTTTCGTGTAAATCATGATTGGCTCGAATTTTTTCTTGGGAATGCTTGCAACAAGTATTGACTTGAATTTCACGACCCTATTCTTTTGATTATCCGCGGTCGTTGATTCCACTGGAATGAGAATACGGTTATTGCTTGAAAATCGTTTCACGGCCACATTTACGAAGCTCGCACCTGGAAACTTGCCCAAGACAGAGGTCTTGAAAGCTACAAGAGCCTCCTTTTCCGAAATGGTCATTTATTTTACCGTTTCATTAGATTTGTTTCTGTCTACGTTGTTGGACAATCGAACCTATCGTGAAGATCGCCTCAATGATGACGAGAATGAGGAGAGATAACACGAACAAGTTGTTATAGATACTGATCTCGGTCCCGGCTCCTGCGTTGAAGGAAAGAACGGCGCCGAGTACGGATCCGAACAGGCCCCCGACTTTCTCCAGAATAAAATTGGCGTTGATGCCCGTGGCTTTATGTTTCGGAGAAACAACGGAAATTCCGTGAGTTATCGCGGGCCAGCGCAAGCAAAAACTGTTCATCATCTGCAACGGTAGCACAAGCTCGGGATGCCCGAAGGGAATCACGACGATGGTGGTCAGAACTCGAATGATTTCCAAGAGAAATGACAAGGATAACAAGAAAGGATAACCTTTTTTCGTGATCACGCGGAACGCAACAGAAAACAAGAAAGTTTCCAATATTGCCGAGAGAAAAAAAGAGACTCCCACGTAGAACAGGTTACCTCCGGAGAAATCGTTCATGAAAATGGCGTATGGCGTTTGAAACAAGCTCGACGAGATATTAAATAACAAGATCGCGAGCATCAGCAAGAACAATGCATTCATGCTGGTCTTGATGTGTTGCCCGGCGTTCTTCACCTTCGTCTCCGGAACTGCATTCCTGGTGATACTAGAATCTTGTTTTTCACGCTTCAACGCGTTCAGCAATCCTTCATCATAGATTGCAGCGAACACGAGCGTGACCGCGAGATAGATGACGACACTCAAGTACAAAAAAATCCTGAACCCCGGAAGATTGATGAAAAAAAATTCACCGGAAGGCAAGGTAGCATCGAGCATCATGATGCCAATACCCGCGGCAGGAGCCATCAAAGCCCAGCCAAGGCTGCCGAACCGGCGATATTTCAGGTAATATTGCGTTCCTGCATTCTCGACCACGACCGTTCCATCGACCGTAGACTTGAGCCAGCCCAAACCATCGCCAAGTTCATAGATGATGGCAGTGTCGAACGAAAGGGGATTAACCAGATTAACGATAAATGATGAAATTATGAAAAAATAGATGTCATTGCCAATGGCAAGGAAGAAGATTCCAACTGCTCGGATGATATATGAGAAGATCATGAAAGTTTTTCGCTTCGTGAGACGATCGGAACGCTGGTTCAATATCGACGAGGCAAAAAACGACACGGCAATGATGAGCACGTTCAAGAGAAATATGCCAGATAACGACACACCAAGCAGGTTCATGAACACGACGCCGAAAATCGAATAGATGAAGTTAGCCATCCACGATGCGAAGCAGCATGCTTGCAAACCATGGTACGTGCGGGTCAATGTTTTTAAGGTCGCTGATGCGTCAAGCATGCCCAAGTTTTGATGCCTCCGAATGTTTCGAACCAATCATGCAATTGGAACGCCATGCAAGCCTTAGCACTGCTCCAGGATGCGTTTTGTCGATCATCGAAAAAACTTTTTGGTTAACAAGCATTCAAGCTCGTGATTCAAAAAAAAGGTTACTTTGCTTGAGCACGCGTAAACCCGTGAGCGCACGGGCCATTGTTTTCTTGATTCTCGCTGCTTTTTTCTGGGCTTTTCCCCCCGCGCTTGGAACAATCGTGGAATCGCTATCGCCGTTTTTCATCACGACGTTCCGGTTATTTCTAGCCTTGATTATTTTTCTCCCGTTCCTTTTCACGAAGACAAACAGGAAATTGTTAAAGGATCTCCATAAAAAGACCATTATCTGGCTCATCATCGGGGGCGGGGCATTCTTCGGGCCCCATTACGTGTTTTACTTCCTCTCGTTGCATTTCACGCCGCCGATCCACGTTTCCATCTTGCTTCAAGCAGGTTACGTCTTTTCTGCAATTTTTTGCATCAAGTTCTTGAAAGAACGGTGGGATCGTTACACGATATTCGGTTTCATGCTTTCAATTGCCGGGGTGCTCGTCATCGTTTTTGATTATTCGTCGCAAGTAAGCGGTTACACCTACGATGGCATCTTGGTAGGCGATGCGCTCATCCTCATATCCATGCTGCTCTGGGCAATTTATAGCGTCATCAACAAGAAATATCTGGAATCTGTCGGCAGCGTTCCCGCGATTGCGTTCAATTTTTTCTTTGGCGGCCTTGCCATCTTGCCGTTCTCCTATGGCGATTTCGCGACCTTGCCTTACCTCGAACCAGGCATCATCCTGGCCCTTTGCTTGATTGCTTTGTTCGGTTCTGCACTCGGGTACCTGTTCTATAATCTTGGCTTGAAAGGCATGGACGGGACAAAGGCCAACATCGTCTTGCTAACGAATCCCGTGTTTGGTGTCGTGATTTCCGTCATCCTAGTTGCAGGCGAACCCATCACGATTCCTTTCCTGATCGGGGCTGCCCTCGTGATTCTTAGCATGTATTTCGTGAACAAGGAGAAGAAATCGGTGCAAGAAATTGCAGGGAATACGATCAAGACTCCTGCTGATACAGTTGAAAATACTTCTTGAGCTCGCTCATGCAATAGCGAGCGTTCGTGAATCCTTGCGTAGCCGCGTATGACACGATGCGGGAAAGTGCTTCCTTTCTTGGATACCAGTCTGGAATGGGCGTGTTGAGCTCGCGAATGTTGAACATGGTACGCCATGTTTCAATAGCCCATTCAACGATCGGGAAAAATCCAGAGGCGATGTCTTGCTCTTGCTCTGGAGATAATTCAAGCTTCTTTACATGCAGATACAGCGCGGGATCGTCAGCATCAATGTCAATCAAGCCTAGTTCCACGAACCTTTGCATTGCCTCGTTGATGGCGAATGGCGTTAATTCGACGCAATCCTTTGCCAGCATTGTGGAAATCTCCTCCAATCGCATGCTCTTTTTCACGCGAATCGTTGTACTAATCTTCCCGTAGATGAACATTTCAGGCGTTACCAGGTCTTTTTCGGCCGCGAAAAATGCCATGAGCGAGTTGATGAATTTCTCCGCAATCTTGAGCTTGAATAACTCGATATCCGTGTCCGTTGAAAAATCCGGCACTAGTTCGGGCAGTTGAGGGGGAATATCCTGGAACAAGGCAATCGATATCATTTTGATAGCAAGGTACGAATCATTCAAAATTTTTAGACATGCATCTAGAACCTCCACGCGGAACGGGACGGATTGGACGAACTCGAGCTTATCGAAGGAATATTGACTTATAGCGTGGTGATTAACGTGATATGGCAATAAATGGCGCTTCCACAATTCCAGCATGCGTGCATTCTGGATCATTGCATTATGTACTGTTTTTTGGCAGACTTCGAGCAAAATTTTCAGAAAGGTATCAGGCTCCGTTTCAGACACGCGTTTCACCGGTAATCGTTATTACGATGCCGAGTAGTTGTTTAATGATTCTTTTAATAGAGTTATATTTTTAACTCAATCTCTATCTTGTCCTCACCTTTCAAGAAAGGATTGGAAGGCACCAACTACACCTTGTACAGAGATTCGGCCCATCACTAATATTATATTAACTGTAAATAATTTCATCACCGATTATGTCAATAATCTTAACTAAGAAGATCTGGATCTTCCCGTCACGCGAGCAAGAGGCAGTCTTGCTTGACCTCTCGGAAAAATGCAGGTTGATCTACAACTTTGCGCTTGCCGAGCGAAAATGGAATTGGGAGGAGAATCGCGACAAGCCAGAAGACGATCGACGCTACATCACCTATAATAAGCAGCAAAATGATCTTCCAAAGATTAAGAAGAAATATCCGGAGTACCAGTGGAACTACTCGAAAGTCTATCAAATGACATTGCATAAACTCAACGATGCATTCACGTCATTCTTTGCGTTGCGAGCAAACGGCGACGATGCTGCAATGCCGCCACGGTTTCGAGGCAAGCATCACTTTATGGCCTTGTGCTATAACCAAAGTGGTTTCAAGCTCGACTTGCAATCGAGAACTTTATCGTTTTCGCACAAGCACCCGTCCAAAATTCGATTGAAATTCGACTTGCCATGGTTGCCGGATGACATTGACAAGTTCACTAAGATTAAACAGGTTGAAATCGTACGGGATGACATGAAACACTATTTCATTTGCATCCAGATCGAAAAGGAAGATAAACGGTCATATATCGATAATGCCTTGTACCAGGCGATCGACCTTGGCATCTCAAACATCGCCACCACGGTCAACATAAACGGTGAGTTCGTGCAAATCTCGAACCGGCGCGTGGATCTCTATTGGAAAAAAAAGAAGGAGGAGGTCCAGTCGAGACGCGATCACTGCATATCAAGAAGTAACAAATGGCATTTTTACAATGACAAGTTAAAGGCGCAAGAACGAAAGCTTGCTTATCAACTGAAAGATTTCCAGCACTATGTGTCTAAAAAGATTGTGAAAAATACCCGTGCTAACACCATCATCATCGGCGATCTCGGCGTGAAGGATATGGCTCGAAAAAAGAAAACGACAGGCAATCCTTGCGAGAATAAAGCAATGAGGACATTACATCATTCATTACAGTGCACGGGTTCGATGGGACGATTTGCCCGGTTTCTAACCTACAAGGCAGCGATGGTAGGTAAAAGAGTAATAGAGATCGATGAATCGTTCACCTCGAAAGTGTGTTATAATTGCGGACGGATCGAAAAAAGGAAGTTATCCGAACGCACTATCAAATGCGATTGTGGAATCATAATCGACCGTGACAAAAACTCGGCTATTAACATCATGCTTAGGTTCCTATCGCAAAAACCCCTTATGAACAGGGAACTGGCGAGGAAATTTCTCGATGGTTTGCATCGGCATACAGCCCCGCGCGTGGTAGAAGCCGCGGTGGACCCGATGGAAGCTCCGCCATTCTTGACGGGGTAGTTCATGTTTAGAACGAAGATCGTTGGTGACTTGGGCTCGATCGAGACTTTTTGTGATGTAATATCTGTTTTTTATAACTAGTAAGAATTTTTCAAGTACTGGTACTGAGATGCCGAAGATTCCACTAAGGAATTCAAAATCAAAAAACGGTTGGCAGACACAAGCTTAGAGAATATACTTTTAAGCACCAGATATGAAAATAAAAAGGAGCACCTATTTGTCACCTTGTAATAAACTTGGCTCACGTGGGAAAACATGAAAGCAAAGGCACGGTCCAGGAAGAAGATACTCGTGGTTGATGACGAGCCGGATATTCGCATGATCCTTCGCATGGTCCTTGAAAAACATGATTATCAAGTCGTCGAAGCAGGAAACGGAAGAAAGGCCATGGAAGTGCTCGAACATGATAACAAGGAGATTTCTTGCGTCATTACCGATTACTTGATGCCTGAATTGGACGGGTTGCAATTGTGCAAGCAATTACGCCAGAAATTCAACCACATGATGAGCGTTTTCTTGATAACTGCTTACTTGGATCAGGAACAATTTGATGGAGCCACGTGTTTCGATGAGAAATTCATGAAACCGCTCAATTTTGAAGACTTGATCACGAAATTAAAAACACACGCGGTTGCCTGAAAAGCCAATTCACGGTAAATTTGATAGTTTTTTCTTTGTTCTTGCTTTTTTTAAACGCGTGTTAATAGCATCACAAGTTACCCTGTATATCACGTCTCTTTCCCCGTTATCGAGACCCAACAAGTCAAACATAATCGTGTCTAGCACGAGCCGATCAGCAACAGGATGCGGTTGCTGGTTTTTGAATGGCAGGGAAGGATCAAGGCCCGATTCGATGAAGAATGATCGTGGTTCGTACTTGTCCATGATGGCAATTGCATCAGTCAGATTATTCGTCGTTAACTGGTTTAATTTCCGAATGTCGACGGCAAGTATCTCCTTCGCATCGGTAGCCTCGATCTTGAGTGCTCCGCCCCCGAGGCTCGACCGTCCCGTGTTCATGACCAGGAATGTTTGCACTGTCGAATTCAGTACCGCGTGCAATGCCCGTGCATCGATGCCAGCTCGGGGAAATATCCGGTGAAATGACCGGTCGGATGCAACTGGCAAGGTGGACCACGGGCAAAAAAAACGGTCGTGCGCGATGTATTGCATGAACTGGTTTGCCGGTTCCAGGTTTTTTTCCGCTAAGGAATACCAGAATGGTCGAGATCTGACGGATTCGACCAGCGGCCACGAGACGCCTGCTCTCGTTTTCTGCCCGCGCGTCGTCTTTTGGCTCTCGCCCCATTCTATGTAAGAAACCACGCCATCAAATCCTTGTTCTAGGAGTCTTGATTTGGACAATGGTGGCACGACAAGAACATGATGTTCAAGGATGTTACTATTACCAATCGCGAGTGACGATATATCTTCCGAATTGCGAAGCAAAGGTCGATAGAATTTCGGTTCGATGCCATAATCTCGGATTGTTTCATCGGTTAAATAAAAGAAATCATTGATGCCCGAGTAACATCCTGCTTTAATGGTAGCCAAGGAATTGAGACTGACGAACAAGCCCTGGCCTTTTTTCAGGATGGTGTAAAATAGCTCGCTCGAGTTCAGGTATTGCACGCGCCATTTGTTTCCGACAAGATCATTTTTCTCCCGTGCTGGCTTTCTTGGAGAATTCTCGCCGGAATCTTCGTGGCTCAAGTCTTCCTGGTTGATGCTGAAAAGTCTGAAAGCTGGATCATCGGAATAATTGCCAGGTATGGATAGCAATTGAAGGGCGGTTTGATTGATCGCTTCTCCATCGATGAGAGACGCCATTTCCATGATCTTGACCTCGGATGGTGGCTGCTTGAAATGGATGAATTTAGTTGCTTGATCCTCTTTAACACGCCGCGAAACGTTCGTGGATCCATCATCTTTCAAGCGGCGGCAGAGCGTGATGGTGGTATTGATGTCGGCGATATCAAAACTCCTGGCGGCGAAATCAGTTACCGTGATGATGCTCGTGTGTTTCAGCAAGTATCTTTGCAATTCTTTTCCGAAATTCGCGTCCAACCACGAATTTGATGTGATGAAGCACAAAATTCCCCCGCCGTGCAAGAGCTGGACGCCCTTGAAAAAAAAGTAAACGTAGAAATCGCTCATTTTGTTAATCTTTTCCACGGGAGGAACTCCCGTCTTTAATGCGTCGATGATCGTCTCCTTGTAAGCGCTTTTTTCCACTCTCGTCGCTGCTTGATCAATGTCGCTAGGAGGTTTGATATCTTCTTGCCGTATGTATGGTGGATTGCCAATGATCACGTGAAATTTTCCGTCGCTCGTGTCACGCCACTGCATGAAGTCTTCAACAATGATGTTGCCAGACAAGTCCGGGAGCACGATCATGCTTGAGGAGTCGGTATTAATTTCCAGGTTTCCGAGCAACCAGAGCCAGAGTTTCATCCTTGCTAGCTGCACGGCCTGGGCATCGGTATCCACCCCGCGGAGGCGACGCGTGATGAATTCTTCGAAAAATGATTGCACGTCAATAGAGACGTCTTTTTGCACCATCGCATGTTTTACGATCAAGTGGCAAGCATTGCAAATTCCGATCAAAAATGCGCCGCTCCCGCACGCGGGGTCCAGCACACGAATTTTTTCCAAGCTGGCTTGAAGTTTCGTCAAAGCCGGTGGTCTTTTAGGATTTCCTGCATGGCCTGGCTCTTTAATTTCAGGGTCGAGTAACTCCTCGCAAAGGCACCGACGCGAGATACCGGTCTCCGAGTATAAGTACTCCAACAAGGATGTCTTGCAGATCAACTCGATCTCCGCGGGAGACGTGTAAAAAATGCCGCGTGATGCCATCTTGTCTTTTCCTTGCAAGATCCGTGCTAGCGCCTCGTGCGCATCATCGAGCATGCCGGGTGTTATGGAACCTGGCGAGTTTTCGTTGGTCTCGTTATTTATCGCAAAATCGAACATGGATAAATGATCAAGGACACTTCGCATGGTTCCATCGGATAGCCACGAATGTAGATCATAGAATTCAGTTTCATCAAGCAGGGCCGGGGCCCTAACGTGCATCTCATCCAAGAGTTGCTGGACGTCGGGCGAACACGCTGCAATGTGACCGGGATTTCCAAACGAGACCATACCGAGCAAGGGAACAAGAATCATCGTCCAAAACGAATCATCCGTGGCATGATCCAAAGACGTGTAGAGGTTCCATGCTTGGTGAAGCACGCGGCACCTGCTCGTGGTGAAGGGGGTTAAGAATTCAAGGAACAGCAAGGCATTCAATATTTTCGCGCCAATCTCGCTCGGAGAATGCAAAGTAGGCACTGCTTGCTCGATATCACACTTGATCTCCTGGAAGGCGGCGATGTAATTCTGAACGAAATCTCGTCCATCGAGCGCTTCCCTGGTTACCAAGTGATCACCTTCCACCGAACTAAATCAATCTTGATGAACTTGCCTAGCGAATTTCCACGGGTTCCTCGGAGATCAAGTGAAAAAGCATCTTGTTCGCGCTGTCAAAAATTTCGATGGTCGTGAGGGCCGGAATGTCTTGCTGATGGTAAACGACCCGGTTTGGAGCATCCACGGCCATTTGTAGGTCCTCTTTTGTCACCAGCTTGTCACCTTCCTTCGCGAAGATCTTGAAAGTCCCCGTGCCCATGATGTTCACGTCACCCTTGTCTTTCACGAACATCTGGATCCACAAGTGATCCTGGTAATAGTTAAGATCAACTCTTTCCAAATTTCTCCAAACGCGGTGCATCGGCTTTCACGGGGACTTATATATCGACCGAAATAACCCGGCCGTTTAAACATCCATTCATGATGTCTTAGAACATAAAAAATCCTTGCATGTGTTCACCGGAAATCAGGTTTTCCGAAAGATTGCTGTACCTCTTAAATCCGGAATAACCACGACTTTTTCCGGTTTATCTTGTAAAAATTCGTTAACCGCTTTAAATGCATCTCTGTTTGATTCGAGCGATGTATAATCATGAATAAAAATGTATCCACCCTTCGTTACTCTTGGATAGAAGAATTCCAGACCCGCCATAGTTGGTTTATATTTGTCAACATCGATCAAGACAAATGCAAATCTCTCGCTTTCTAGCCCTTCCGCGGTCTCTGGAAAATATCCCTTCTTGATATAAATGTTATTCATGTTTCCTAAATTCTTCTGGACCATCTCCAGGCTCGTGTCCTTAAAGCGGTGTTTTTCGGAATCGGGATCTTTTCCCGGTTCCAAATCTTTTGTAGAGAATCCTTGGAAGGTATCAAACAAATAAAATTTTCGAGCGGGCGCAAATTTATGTAGATATTTACTGATTTCTCCCTTGTAGACGCCCAATTCAGCAAAACTTCCCTTGATATGATTTTGAACGATGTCTTGTATTGCCAAAAAAAAAGTTGAAATTCGTATGGGATCTCCGGAAGAATCGATTATATAATTGATAGTGGAATTATACCGCGCTAATAGTAGAAAGATTTTGTTCGTTTTAAAGAGAAGGCGCTTGATTTTCTTAACCTTATCATAGATTCCAAGAAATTTATATACCCCGTCCTTGAATTTCGAGAAAATCGCCCCTACGATGGAAGACATATCACAAATAATTCTTGCCTAATAGTTAAATTTTCGCGAACTACCCGCGAATAAGATCCTTGCTGTTTTCCAAGATACTATATTGATAAAAGGTGCTATTGGATATAAAAAACACGACCAAATCAAGATCATAACAGAATAAGCATTTTAAAACGTTTTTTTGAATGGTTGAGCAATCTTGATGAGGTGTTGAATTACTCGGATAGTTCGGTTTAATGAAGCTACCAATGTTTTAATTTCAAGGTGCATTTTTAAAAAAGCGTAACACCTCGAAACGCACGAATTCACGAAACCCTTATCAAGAAAGTTTCGATGTTTTCGATTGCCACGCGCTCATTGTCTAGCGGTTAGGATATCGGCCTTCCAAGCCGGTGACTCGGGTTCGAATCCCGGTGAGCGCATTTTTCTTGCTTTATTTTTGAGACATCTTGTTTTTTTCTAAAGCAAGCAATTATCTTGAAGGGAAAAATTGCGTCCGGCATCAAAAAATCAAGCACCGCGTTGCAAGAATTATTCGGACTCAAGCATATAACTAACCATTACATGCGATTATGAAAATAGAATCGTCGGAATTGAGTTGCTTATTAAAATGATAGGAGGACATTTGTCATTCAAATCATGCTTTATCTTGAATCAGTATTACAGCAAAGGGGATGTCAAGAACTAGCTAGCGTAGATTATAAGCTTTGAACGATGCGAGTTGTTCCGAAATGCAGACAACATAAAGGTCAAAAGAATCAATTGTTTAATATCATTAAAGAAATAAAAAAAAAGAGATCATTTCGTGCTAGCCAACAATCTCTTGAGCATTGGCAAATATAAATCTTTGATTTTCAACGAGGCAAGCTGGCCCGATGTGGTTACGTCTACAATCAAGTCAGCCTCGATGAGCATTTTGATCCGCCTCACCAGGGTGGTTCTCGGCAAGTTCATGATACCGAGCAATCTAGGGAACGAAATTCCTTCATTATACATGATCGCTCGAAAGATATCGCTGCAACCTTCTTTCTGGAAATAATAGTAAAGCACGTCGTGACTCTTTTCGAGGAAAAAATCAAAATACACGTGCTTGTTACCATACCGCTCCTCGCGAATGAAATCGAATTTCGCGAGCATTTTCAAGTGCCATTGCAGCGTGCGAGGATCGGTCTGGATGGTATCCATGATTCTCGAAAAATGGATGCCCGGCGTAGACTTGATCAGGGTAAGGATGCGCACGCGGTTTTGGTTGTGCAACACGTTCTCCCGCGTGAGCGCGGCGCCGTTCACGAGTACCTTCCTGCGCACGAGATCATTGACGGCCTGAGCAATCTCGTTCTTGCCATGATCCTTCAATTGTCGCAAGCAATCCACGTATAACGCCTCCGTGTCCAAGATGTAATGGCGCGCCATCCAGTGTTCCGCGATCAAGTACACTTGCAGGTGAATACCCTCTAACGATGGAGAGAGCCCTTCATTTTCGGGGGAAATGGCTGCTTCCCCGCCGAAAGCGGCGCGTATTGACTTTTCATCGTTAACCATGATTAATTCACCAATCATCGGAGTCGTTCAGCTCGCCGAATGTTTCATTGAGGTACTGGATGCGCTGGCCTGGAGGAATGTACTTGAGTTGCTCGATGATCTCGTCCTTGATTTCATCCGATAAATTCAATGCCTCGATCTTGTTCCAGACTTCCGTGGTGAACAAGGTCACTTCTTGCTTCGTGACCGTGGCATCGGTTTGTTGTTCCAGAGGTTGACCGCAATTCCAGCACTTTTCACTCGTTGCGATCAAGTGATTGTAGCAATCCATGCAATATGGAACCCCGCAATTCTTGCAAGTGTAACTAAAGCCCGTTATTGGCCCTTTATGAACGACACATTTTGCCATCACGGGCATCACATTGACTTGCGATTCCATATCTCGTGCACTTGCAGCACGCGCATTGAAATCAATCTCAGGCTCGGTGCTCGCTGTCAGCTTTGCCTTCTTGGGACTTTCCACCATGTCTTGATTGATTTGCATCAACCTTTCCCTCTTGTTGAATGCAGCAACCGATGAATCGATGCTTGCACTTGATACTTGGGAATAACTTGCATCGGATTTCTTGGATCTCGCTGGTCCTGCCCTTAACCTTTTCATTCGAACCTGGTACGTGGTGCCGACCGAGACACCGACCACGGCACCACCGATGACGAAGATGAAAATTATGATGATGGTGCCTTGTGGCAGCATTCCCGCTGGCAAGGGCGACTGAGCCCAGCTCGTGACGATGTTGTCGAAGTACGCCGTCACGGTTAACGCTGCTCCGGTGTAGAAGTGCATCTCCGTAACCGGCCCCGTGAATTCGTTGTTATCCGGGAATGGTCCCGTCCACGTCTTGCCACCATCAAGCGAGAACCGGGCTGTCGATGCCGACAAGCATTGCATAACCAGCGTGTATTTCGTGTTATACGACCACGTCAGTCCCGTGCCCCAATGTTTCGTGTTCCCAGCGATGTCAACCACAAGGCTGCCATTCGCAGCGAAACACACAACCATGTTATCCGACGTGTGTGCTTGGTTCATGTAAACTGCGGATAGGGAACCGGCCGTGATCTCGATATCGACTGCTTGCCAGTACTGGTTGGTCGCGCTCGGGATTTGCGGGGTTGGCGTGTCATATACCGCGGTCGCGACGATCGAATATACCGAGCTCGAATCGACGAGTTGCCCCGAATTTCTAGACGATATGACCCTGCTCGACCCTAGGAACGTCGGTGTTCCCGAGCTGTTTAAAATCCAAGACACCAGCTGGCCATTTGCCTGGCCCGTGATCTCTTGCCCATTCGTCCAGTTATTGAAATCTTCAACAATAAATCCTACAAGGATAGTCGCCGATTGCTTGCTCGTGCTGCCATTCGCATCCTGCATCCATAGCGTGACGGGGTACGTACCAATCGTGTTATACACGTGCGCGCCATTCTCGGTCGTGCAGTTGGTGGCATTGCCCGGGTCGCCAAAATTCCATTGATACACGCACGAACCTGCTCCATTGCTCCCCGTGTGCGTTGTTTTCAGCGTTGTGTTAACTTGGATGGAGGTGCTATTCATCGTAAAGGAGGCATCAGGAGTTGGAATGGTTTGCGTCCAGCTCGTGGCAATGTTGTCGAAGTACGCCGTCACGGTTAGCGCTGCCCCGGTATAATAGTGCATCTGCGTGACCGGCCCCGTGAAATTATGAAAGTCCAAGAAAGCTTGCGTCCAAGTATTACCGCCATCGAGCGAGAACCGGGATGTCGATGCCGATAGGCATTGCACCACGAGCGTGTATTTCGTGTTCAACGACCACGTCAACCCCGTGCCGATCAATTTTGATGGCGTTTGAACCGTCAAGCTGCCATTCGCAGCGAAGCTTATAACCACGTTATCCGAGGTTTGAGCTTGGTTCACGTTAACACTTGAAAGTGAACCTGATGTAATTTTTACATCAACCGCCTGCCAATACTGGTTGGCCGCGCTTGGCGTTTGCGGGCTGGGCGCGTCATACACCGCTGTCGCGACGATCGATGCTCCCGAGCTCGCGTCGGTGAGTAGTCCAGAATTCCCCGACGAGATAACCGTGCTCGTGCCCTTGAACGTCGGCGATCCAGAGCTGTTCAATACCCAATGCACGTGCTCGCCACTCGCCTCGCCGGTGATGGTTTGTCCGTTCGTCCAATTGTTAAAATCTTCAACATAGTTGGAAATCGAAATTCCGTTGCTACGTGGGGCTTGCAATGCCACATTTTGTTCGATGTAGGAATTAGCGGTTGGAAGCTTGGTAAACGCCGAACCAAGAATTGAAACAAAGAACAATACCATGGCAGCAATTACAATTCCGTTCCGTATTGATTTTTCAAAATTTCTTTTCATCAATTATCCCTTCGTTAAATTTACTTGTTTAAATATGCAAGCTGTAATGTTATCAAAACGGGAGGATCGAGTCTTATACCAGTATCATAGGAAAGCGGTTACCGATTTTTCCCGGGGAATTATCGGCTAATGCCTTAAAAGAAGCATCTCTTTACTTTGCTTAGGCCAACGCGACGCCGTGAAAATAGGATTGGATGTCATGTCGGAACGTGGCAACATTGGGGTCGAAATTTCGTGAAAATAATCCGCAGCCGGGCACCGTTCCGGATTTCGTTCGCGGGAGGAGGAACGGACATTCCTCCGTATTGCCTCGACCATGGCGGGCAAGTCATGAGTTCCACGATCAACAAGTACATGTATATCAGCATGGAAACCACGGGCGGGGAAAAAATCAAGGTCATTTCGCACGATCTTGATGAAATTGGTGAATTCGAGGCGGGGGATTATGATCTCGACGGAAAATTTGACCTGGTAAAAGCCACATTGCAACGAATGGAATTTAAAAACGGCTGCAACATCCACATTCATAGCGACTTGCCCGCGCGGTCGGGCATGGGCACCTCTTCAGCGCTTGTCGTGGCGTTGATCGGGGCAATCGCTCGTTTTCAACGAAAAAACCTCACGAAGAATGACATTGCCAAGCTCGCGTGCAAGATCGAGAGAGAAGACATCAAGGAGCAAGGTGGATATCAAGACCAATATGCGGCTGCATTCGGTGGTTTTAATTTCATCACGTTCAGGAAAGAAATTCTCGTGTATCCGTTGAAGATAGAACCACAAGTAATTGATGAAATCAATTACAGGTTGATCTTGTATTTCACAGGAAAGACGCGGCTCAGCAAGGAAATTCAACAGCAAGTGCTTCAGAATTACGAAAAGATTGATTTCCAGGAAGGCATGGAAGCCTTGAAAGCATCTGCTGAAAAGATTCGGGACATTCTCGTGCGCGGAGATCCAAAAGGTCTCGATGCATTCGGGAAGGAATTGCACAAGGCCTGGATTTCAAAGCAACGCCTTAGCGATAAAATATCAAATCCGGAGATAGAACGCTTGTACAAGTATGCCATGAATCATGGTGCACTTGGCGGCAAACTACTGGGCGCGGGCGGGGGCGGTTTCTTGTTGCTTTACTCGAAAGCAACGGAGCGAATGAGTTTAGAGAAGAATCTTAGGGCATTGGGTGGTGAAATAACGCAATTCACGTTTGAATCATCAGGCGTGCAAAGCTGGAGGGCTGCTTGAAAGGTTCACGATTCACGAATTCATAAAAAGTGGGAATGACATGCAAAAAATCATCAAGGATAATATTCAAGAAAGCATAGATATGAAAATGAGGTTAAAAACCCAAGCACCAGTTATTGAACAGATCGTGAACTGCATTGTCGATGCATATAAGAATGAAAATAAGGTCATCATCTTTGGAAATGGGGGAAGTGCTGCAGATGCCCAACATATTGCCGGGGAATTTGTCGGGCGATTTTTCAAGGAACGAAAGGCTCTTCCATGCTTAGCATTGCACGCGAACACGTCCATCATCACTGCAATAGGTAATGATTATGGTTTTGATTACATTTTCAAGCGACAAGTCGAGGCAAATCTCAAGCCCGGCGACGTCGTGATAGGGATCAGCACGAGTGGAAACTCGCAGAATGTCATCGAAGCCATTAATTACGCAAATGACAATGGAGGTGTGACGATCGCGCTCGTCGGTGAAAAACCATGCAAATTGGACGAGATCGCCAGCATCGTGCTCAAGATTCCATCGAGCTCGACTCCACGGATTCAGGAAGGTCATATCACCGCAGGTCACATTATTTGTTATCTAGTCGAGCAAGAATTATTTGGAGAATGACCACGTGGTGAACGTCGATTACAAGCAAGAATCTTGGCTCTCGATCTTGCGTGTTTCTTGATCGCGATGGTACTATCAACAAGGAAGTCCAATATCTTCATGAACCGGATAAATTCAGGTTCGAAATGCATGCCCTGGAAGCGTTGCATCTCCTGCAAGATAACAAGTTTAAATTAATCGTAGTGACGAACCAAGCCGGCATTGCCAAAGGTTTGTATCTAAAAAATGATGTTGAGGTCTTGCACGCGTTCATGACCGATTGGCTTGAAAAAGAAGGGATATATGTTGATGGAATTTATTATTGTCCCCATGGAGAAGATGATGACTGCAATTGCCGAAAACCGAGGCCGGGACTCATCATACAAGCCATGAATGATCACGCGCTCGATCCGGCTCAATGCTGGATGATAGGTGATAAGTTATCGGACATTGAAGCAGGAACGTCCGCAGGCTTGAGGACAATCCTCGTTCTCACGGGTTACGGGCGTGCTGAAAAACGCAAGCTGCAAAACATGAAAACCGACCAAAAAAAGAAACAGTCTCCGACCATGATTTGCATGAATCTCCTCGAGGCGGCGAAAAAGATCGTGAATCACGAATATTTATCAAGATGAACTTTATTTCCATTATTAAATCACGTCCATCATCAGTAAAGTGATAATGTATGAGCGATTTGCAAGATTTCATTGATAATTTTAGAAATAAACGTGTTTTTGTCATTGGGGATGCAATTATCGATCATTACATTCACGGAACGGTTTCTGCGATTTCGCCGGATGCACCCGTTCCCCTTGTGGAAATTTCACGGGAAGAACATTTCTCTGGAGCCTTGAAAAAAGTCATCCAATACATCTTGAACTTCGGGGGAGATGCCGAGGCAATTTCTTGCGTCGGAAAGGATTATGAGGGTGAAAAATTCCAACAAGAAATCGCCGAGCTTAACGTTGGAATCAAAGGCATATTCACTTTGGGGCAAATCACCCCGAAAATTACCCGTGTCATGAGCAAGGACCAGCAATTGCTTCGCTTGGAAAAAAAATACAACTTCACGCACCAGGAAGAAAACGTGCTGGGAGAATCCATCGTTAATTTCTTGAAAGAACGCGCAGGACGCGCCGATGTCATCTTGATTCTTGATTATGACCTTGGCTTGCTTGATCCACCAATCATCGAAAAAGTTTTGAACATTGCTAATCAAAACAAGAAAAAAATAGTTGTTCGACCTGCATCAACAAAGTTCGAGCATTATCAACGTGTTGAAATGATGCACCTTAACCGGGACGTCGCAAGTGCATCCTTGAACATGAATTTGCTTAACGAAACAGCAATCAGGATCGTTGGAACAAAGATCTTGAATACGACAAGATGTAACGGCTTGTATGTTCCGTGGATCGAGGGGGATTCTTATTATTTTGAAAAAAATCACGTGAATGTTTTTCCCACGATGGTAAATGAAGCCTCCAGGCATTTCATGAACGTTTCAAGTGCATCCATTGCTGCGATGAGCTTGATGGCTGCATCTTCTGCTCCAGGTGAATTATCCGCCAAGGTCGCTCACCTTGCTGGAAGCCTCGCAGCACGGAAGGAAATAGATGATTTTTTCACGGCGGATGAACTCAAGATGATGGTAGAAAATGAAGTATCCACGACAAGTCAATGATGAAATGAATCAATTAAGCGTGGACGAAGAGATTTCTCTTATCCAAAAATCCACCGAATTAAAAAGAATAGAGTTATCGATGATTTTCAAGGCACAATCAGGCCATCCAGGTGGTGCATTATCATGCACGGACATCCTCGTCTGCTTGTTCAACAAGATCCTCAAGCTTGATCCCTTGGATGCCTCCAATTCAAATTCCGACGTTTTTATCTTGAGTAAAGGGCACGCGTCGGCAGCCTACTATGCCGTGCTTGCAGATCATGGCTATTTTGACATGAGCCTCCTCGAATCTTTCCGTTCGTTCAATTCACCGCTCCAAGGCCATCCTAAAAAGGGTTTGATTCCCGGTGTTTCGGTTTCGACAGGTTCTTTAGGCATGGGCTTGTCGATCGGTCTTGGTATGGCAATGGGTATGAAATTAGACAAAAAAGATTCGAAAATTTTCGTGTTGATGGGTGATGGCGAATGCGATGAGGGGTCCGTGTGGGAAGCAGCGATGGCTGCATCGCATTTCAAGGCAGATAATCTCGTGACCATTATCGATAGAAACGGAATCCAATCTGATGGCATGACCGAGGATATCATGGGCCTCGAGCCTCTCGCAGAGAAGTGGCGATCGTTCGGATGGAACGTGATCGAGGTTGATGGAACTTCGATAAGGGATTTATATAATGGCTTTATCGATGCCAGCTCATCGAAAAATAAGCCAAGTGTTATCATTGCGTACATGATAAAGGGTCAAGGCGTCGCGTTCATGCAACACGTGAAAGAATTTCACGGCAAGCCACCGACGAAAGCCGAATTCGATCTCGCCTTGGAACAACTTGAAAATTATGAGAACATGTTGATAGAACACGTCAAGAATCGAGTTTAACGTTGAAATCTTTTAATAGCTAATGGTGATCTTGTTGATTACGAACGGAATGTCTTTGCGGGAAAGGTTTGGTGATGTTCTATCAAATCTCGGCGATGAAAATGAGCAGATCGTCGTCCTGGATGCGGATCTTTCAGCGTCGACCATGACTTGTAAATTCGGCAAGAAATTTCCGGATCGGTTTTTTAACGCGGGCATCGCCGAACAAAATATGATGGGAATGGCGATGGGTCTGGCTTCAACAGGGAAGATCCCGATCGTGAGCGGCTTCACTTGTTTCACGGTAGGACGAGCTTGGGAATTTATCAAGGCTGCCGCCTATGATGATCTGGCTGTTAAAATATGTACCACGCATTCCGGGCTTAGTAGCGGCAAGGATGGCGGAACCCACCAATCTCTCGAGGATTTATCGCTAATCGCATCGATTCCCAATACAAGGATTTATTGTCCTTGCGATCCCTCCGAGATTCAGCCAATGTTGGAAAAAATGATTGCTGAACCAGGTGTTGGATATCTTAGGTTGATGCGGAATTCATTACCATTGTTATGGAAAGCGGAACACGTGTTTTCTGATGATTTCATAGAGACGATTCAACAATCTTCCGAAAATATTACGGATATCACGATTTTTTCGACAGGATCCATGAGTGCATTTATGCCGGAAGTTATATCGATTCTGCAAGAACAAGGATTAACGATCCATGCCATGCACGTTGGCAGGATAAAGCCACTTTTGCCGAATTGCATCGAGCAATGCATAGGGAAAACAAGATTGATCGTTACCGTGGAAGAACATAACGTCATAAATGGCTTCGGAGCCCAGCTCAGCAGGCTTGCTTGCGAGAAAATGCCTGCTCGAATAATAACTATTGGTATAGATGACAAGTTCGGCCAGAGCGGTTCCCAAGACGAACTTTACGAGGCATATGGGCTGAAACCTTGTCAAATTGCCAATAAAATATCGGATTCTTTTAACGGCCTGCAGGTATAACGGGATGAACCAATCGCGGATTTGATTAAAAATATTCATTAATCATCTTTGACCGCTTGTTCAAGGAATGTTTTGCCCTTCTTTCCAAGCTCATAAGCACCTCGCACCAATCGGCGAATATAATCTTGTTTTGCTAGGTTTGCAACAATATTTCTTACATGTTGTGAATTTAGGCCGAGTTTTTTAGATAGATCAATCGGGGATGCTATTTTTAGTTCGTGTTCCATTAGATGCAGAATTTTTTGTTCAGTTTTGGATAATTGCACGATAATAGCCTCGAGTTATGATCATAAGTTATAAATATAACTTGACACGATAAGAATTTAAGAATAAATCGAAGATAAAAATCTTCTTCGAATACTCTTGTTAAAAATACTGCGGTAACATTAACGCAAATATATTTGTTACAATCGTTGAAATCACGACGTGGAGAACCTTTACGTCAATAAAATATGGATGTAGATGAAACGTGCAAATAAAACTCATCGAATATCTTAAAGAACGATTTAAACGCAAAGATAATCGCCTAATATTGAAAAATGTGATTTCAACTTTCACATTGTTCGTATCTCGTTACATCATGCAATTTCTACAATATTTCTATTTATTATCTGTTCTTGGGATCAGCAATTGGGGATTACTGAGTTTTGGGACTACATTTGTTCTTTATTTTGATATTGTCATTGAATATGGTTTCAATTTTCCTGCAACACGACAAGTTTCAGTGAACACGGAAAATAAGGAGTTTTTAACGGAAATATACAATGCGATCATGTTTGCTCGCTTGATGTTTGTCGTTGCATGTGCTGCCGTCTATTTTCCGATCATATTCACGTTTAGCATATTCAGCAACTATTGGCAAGTCTATACCATCTTTTTTGCAATGCTCATCGGTTATGCAATCACGTCCGGATGGTTTTTTCAAGGAATGCAGAAATTCACGATTATTACCTATAATTATATTGTAAGCTATCTGATTTACACTATTTGCTTGGTTTTATTTGTTCATAATTCAAGTGATTTCGTATTGGCTTCATTTTTTGAAACGCTTTACATCGTCATGATAGGAATTTTGAATGTCGCTATTATCACGCGAAAGTTTGGCATTAAATTAAAATTTCCATCTATGAAATCGGTTAAAAAACAACTTTCAGAAGGGTATTTATTGTTTTTCCAGGGAATTGCTGTCTTAGTATATAATTACAGCAGTACGTTCATCCTTGGGCTATTAACGAATAATACAATTGTTGGGTATTACTCGTCCGCATTAGTGATAATCACGGCAGCTTCGGGTTTTATTAGTACCATAACTTCTGTTGTATTCCCAAGAATAAGTAAAATGGTGAACGAATCCAAAGAAAAAAGCTTGGTTTTTATCAAGAGATATTTCATATTTATGCTCGCGTTAGCTATAGCAATGTTTCTCGGTTTGTTATTCTTTTCCGACTTGTTAAGGTGGTTTCTAAAGATAATCGGGAGTAAAACAGACTTTACCCAAGCTATCTTGGTAATAAAAATAGAATCTATATTACCCGTGCTCATAATTATTGACAACACCATGTTTCAAATAATGATAACCTACGATTACACGAAACCCTTACCCAAAATTTACGGGGCTGCAACAGCTCTTTTGATTTTACTTAATTTCGTATTCGTTCCAACATTTCTTCATGTTGGCGCCGCTATAATCGCCGTAGCTGCGGAATTATTCATAGCAACCATCGAGTTGATTTTCTTGAATAAACATGGTATAAACATCTTTTCCGGAATGCAAAAAAACATAATTGATATTCTTGAGAATAGAAAAGGCGAATCAGCATAACATCAGCATTTTAAAAGACAGAAGTGTCATTCTGTTTATGAATTTTGAAGAATTCCTTTCACGGTTGAAGTTCATCTTTATCAAGCCCAATACCCCATTACCATTGATTGTTATTAGACTCATCCGATATATCGAACGAAAGGCTTTCATTTCCTTTGAAATTCTAAATATAAAGATTCCCAGTGAATTTGCTTATTTAAAATGGCAGTTTTACCTGATTCGGAAGATACCAAAATTTTCGGCTATCGCGCTTGGATATCTGATAAATGTCGCCGTGTCAAATCTTTGCGATGATGAGTCATTTGTGAATGTGGGTGTCTGGAACGGGTTCACCTTTATTTCGGGACTTCTTAATAATGCAAGCAAAAAATGCATAGGCATAGACAATTTTTCTGAATTTGGTGGCCCAAAAGAGGCATTCTTAGCACGTTTTGAGAAATATAAAAATAAGAATCATCTCTTTTATGAAATAAATTATCTTGAATACTTTAGGAATATCCACAAAGGACCTATTGGGTTTTATATATATGATGGGGAACATAGCTATGCGAATCAAATGGAAGGATTGAAGGTCGCTGAACCACATTTCTCAAAAAACTGCTTAGTTCTTGTGGATGATATTAATTTTCAAGATCCATGGCGAGCCACATTTGATTTTCTCAAACAAAGTCATAATAAATACAAGGTTCTCTTGTGTTCCAAGACCTATTCGAACCTGCATCCTACATTATGGAATGGCGTTTTAATTTTTCGAAGAGTTGCTTAGACTCTTGAGTTCTAAAAAGTATTCAAGACCTTTCAGGCTTGTATAAAACAATTTATCCAAATAATTCTTTAATTTCCTTTTCATAAAGTTCGGGCCAATTGATAACCGGGGCTATTCTTGTCTTTTGAAGATGCGTAGCGATCGACGGAATAGGCTCCCATAATTGATATTTTTTTCCGAAAAGAATTTGCTTGAAACCGTACCGCCACACGTTAATGTACATCCTGGCGCGAAATCGTTGAGATTTTATAGTATTGAAGACTTTTACCGGCTTAAAAAGATTCTTTTTTGTCAAGCATAAAAATATACCGAGGTCCAGCAATTTATGCTTTGTATACAAGTGAAGGATTTTCTTGACTTTTAATAAAGTTGTACGTTTTGTCATAAATGTACAAGTGGTTGAGGCCACTGTTCGCCAGTGTAAATTTCCACAAATTCTTACGTGTGAAGGATAATCATGGAGTTTTAGATTATAATACTCAATCGTATCGTAAGGGGTTATGAAATCCACATCTTTTTCTTTGATAAATTTTATCATTGCTCTAAATTTATTTGGCAAGTAAAAATAATCATCCTCGCAGAAATACACGATTTCAGCATCATTTTGATTCGCCAAGATCTCGATTTGTTTCCCGAATGTTGCCTGGTTTCCTATTTTATTACAATGAATGAGTTCAAGATCATTTTTATCGAAATACTTTTCCACAAGCTCGTCATATTGCGGTGGACAATTATCAAGGATGGCAAAAAACTTGACTTTTAAGGATCCAAGAGACTTCTTGAACGTGCTTAAGTTGAGCTCCACGAGCTTTAATTTATCATTTTCAAATATTGGTGGCGTTTTAGTAACCCCTGGATACACCCGCCAAGCAACTGCAAGATCATACTTTCCTTGTGCGCGCAAGTACATAGGGTTATCACGAACGAATTCACTTTGCTGCTAATTACGGAATTTTATATGAAAGCTTCTCCCCGTTGCATCCTAATTTTGTTCTATCTTATGGCGGGAATTTATAAGAATGAAGAATTAATATAATTTATCCTCGATTTCAGTATCAGAAGGTTGATGTTCTGATGGATTGAGGTGAATTTTCCTTTTGAAGGCAGCCTAGGATACCTTCGTTATATCCGAATATTTCAACGCTTATTCTCATTTTTTTAAAAGTTAGGACCAGAGATTTTACTCCTAATCGTTTAATTTTGTTTTGTTCTTGTATTATCTAAAGAGTCCGTCTAAGTCAGATTAACAATCTGCTCAGTCCTTTTTATTCCTATCCGTTATCTTGACCGTTCATGACCTGGTCTTTTTCTTGCCCGTTTTG
>Ga0209039_10001033_pt1 | contig 27060 bp, 22 predicted proteins | sample BogFormECP12_OM1_FD_188238 | JGI IMG/M metagenome (GOLD analysis project Ga0209039, IMG submission 188238) | Bog forest soil microbial communities from Calvert Island, British Columbia, Canada - ECP12_OM1 (SPAdes) (version 2) | ecosystem: Environmental > Aquatic > Freshwater > Wetlands > Bog ... | reverse complement strand
CTGAGGGTTTGCCACAAGACCAGAGCTCCGGGGAGGCTGGCTTGCCGGCTTTTCCCCTGACTTTTGCCATCCTGGAAAAATCGCCAGCGCAGGCAACGTACCGCACAGCAGTACCAGAATGGCCAGAATGGACTTTGAGGCGCGCACGACTCCTACCTATTCCGTGGAAGACTGCCCATCAAGAGCGTCAAACTCAGAAAACAGCTCGGCATTCTTGTCGAGGTACTGCAAATCGCTGACCGCGGTTCCAGGATTGTTTATCCGGACTCCGCCGTCGTTGGCAATCGTACTGCGGTCCTGGAAATTACCAACCTCCAACAGACTGACTCCGACTGCGATTAGGACCATGGCCGCTGCCGCAACTACCGGCCGCCGCAGCCAGGCCAGCCAGCCGGCAGGCTGCGCCGCAGCCTCCTCGCGCACTCGCACCCGCAACCTGGAGCTGAAATACGGCGAAGGCTCCGGCGCCTGCCACTCATCCAGCAGCGCCATGGTTTGCCGGAACGAAGCCAGTTCCTGTGCACACGCTGCGCAACTCCGCAGATGTTCCTGTACCTCGGGCGAAGCCGCCTCCGGCCCGCTCAGCAAAGTCTCCATCATCTCTTCGCGAATGTTCTCGCACTTCATAACCGCACCTTGTTTCCTGCTTATAAGAACCGTTTCAACGTTTCCCGCAGTGTTTCATACGCCCGGAACAATAACGACTTGGTCGCCGATTCGCTCAACTTCAGTACTGCTGCAATCTGCTTATAATCCATGTCCTGATACTTATGCATGATCACGGCCATGCGCTGGCGCTCCGGCAGCGCCTCCACCTGACGGCGAATGGCCGCCAGCCGTTCCCGGCGCAGGATCGTCTGCTCGGCGTTCAGACTTCCGTCCGCCACGTCCACCGTCAAGCCCGTTTCCGTGTCCGGTTCGTCGATGGCGACCGTGTTCTCTGGCCGCTCGTACTTGGTATCGCGCGCGTGGTTCACCGCCAGGTTGGTGGCAATCCGATACAACCACGTGGTGAACTTCGCGCTCGCGGCATAACTCTGTCGCGAACGATAGACCCGCAGAAACACCTCTTGTGCCAGCTCTTCTGCGACTGCCTGGTTGTGGGTCATGCGATACATAAAGCTGATCATCGGCCGCCGGTATTTCTCCACCAGATAATCGAAAGCGCCATCGTCGCCGGCAGCCACGCGCAGCATGACCTCGGCGTCGCTCAACATCTCAAGTAGCGCAGGATCAACCAATGTTCCACGTGGAACATTCGGCGCTTCGGCCGATTTTGGAGCGGCGCCGCCAGCCAGCATGACTCGATCTAACGCAATGCTGCCCACATCGGCACTAACCCTCCTGCTGCCAGAAAGTTGCGCCGAACGGGCCCGGCCTGTTGCAGGCCTTGGCCGCTCCCGGCCGGGCGCCCCGTCCTCAGACGGGGCAGGCATCTCCGGGTCGGGCTTTGGGTTCTTTATCGCCATCTGGGCAAACTCCTGCACAAAGCAGGGGTTAACCAGTATTATGCACGAGAGGTCCTATGCGGGACACACAAGTTTACAGTCTGATCACAAAACTCCTCCGCAACGTCGCTTTGTTTCTGCTGCTGGTGGCAGGCTGCGGTGGAGCGGCTCGCGTCTTCGCCCAAGCCCAGCAAGCGCCCGCGCCCGAGCAGGACGAGTCGAACTCGGCTGACACTCAGCCCCTGACCCTTACCGAACAGGTCATCCGGGACGCGCTGGAACCGCTGCAGCGCGGCATCCAGGAGCACAGCGCCGCCCAGGTTCTGGCGGTCTTTGACCAGCAGGAGACTCCCGACTACGCCCAGCTTCGCGACCAGATGAGGGCATTCTTCAGCCAGAACTCATCGGTCCGCTTCCGCTACAAGGTGCTGCAGGTAGCGGCGGAGAAGGACCACGGATTCGCCATCGCCGAGATCGACATGGCGGCCACACCCGTCGACGAAACCCAACTCGGTGTGCAGCGTAGCACCCAGATGCGCTTTGAGATCAAGCTCGGCCCCAAGGGCTGGAAGCTTGTGGGGTTCAAGCCGGCCGACTTCTTCACGCAATGAGACGTAGCTATCCCGACCATCCCATCGTTGGAGTCGGCGCGGTCATCGTCGAGCGAGGCCGCGCGCTTCTGGTGCGTCGTGCCACCGAGCCGCTCCTGGGCGAGTGGTCGATCCCGGGCGGAATGTTGGAGTTGGGCGAGACCCTCCGCGACGGCGTCCGCCGCGAGGTACTCGAAGAGACCGGCCTCGTCGTCGAGCCGGGAGAAGTGCTGGACATCTTCGACAGCATCTTCACCGACGGCGAAGGACGCACCCAATATCACTACGTGCTGATTGACTATCTATGCCGGCTGATCTCCGGCGAAGCCAGAGCAGGTACCGATGTGAACGAAGTGCGATGGGTGAGCGGAACCGACCTGGCCGCAATGAAGCTTCGCGAGTCCATTGAGCAGGTGGTGCGCAAAGGATTGGTTCGATTTGAGAAAATTACCAGTTGACGCCGCACCGCTTTACAGAGACGATTTGAGCTTTGGGGAGATTCGGATGCCACACATGCTTACTCGCTACATTGCGATTCTGCTGTTTCTAGCTGCTTTGCTTCCGGCTGGCGCTCAACAAACGACGGAGAACCCTTTGGCGCCTCCGCCTGCGAGTCCTGCCAGCCAGACTCCGCCGCCCAAGCCTCCGGACATGGTTTGCTGGGGCAGCGGCCCGACCTGGAGCATCCAGTTTGTCTCCTGGGGGGCGAGGTACCTCGGCATCAACCAGCCTGACCAGGACTTTCTCGGAGGCTTCTTCTGGGTGCCCGAGGACAAAGTCTGGGCATGGCACCGCACCGATGGCCTTGCGCCCACCAGCGGCTTCGGCCTTTCGGCCATCATCAAGAAGGCATCCTGCACCGATCCTGTCCGCAAGGAAACCTTTCCCTACTCTGGGCAAGTTAATCTGCCGACTGGAGACATGGTGAATGGGTGCTGTCGCAAATTGAAACCGGGAGAGGCTCCCGTCGGACCACACGGCGTGCCGTCCAATAACACGCCGCCGCAATAGAAAAGACCCGCGGCGTCTTGCGCCAGCGGGTCCTTCCGGTTAGCTGTTGGGATTGGCCTGAGGCTGTCCACTCTACGTGGCCCCAGCGAACCAGGCTCCCGATCATGCTCAGAATTTCGCGTGCTCGGGGCCCTTCAAACTCGACAGCGTTTCGAGTTGTGCGAGGATTTAGAGCAGAAGCCCTAAGCCTCAGCCACCTCACTTGGGATACTACATGGACCATCAATCTTCATATATTTGGATCAACCTCCTTTCCAGTGTAAGGGCAAAATATCATCGCGGCGGTTCGCCGTCAAATGCAGAGTTGCGGCGCGACACTTTGACGTTGATCGTGAGGGCAGAGTCCGCAGGATAATCGATGGTGACTTTGGCTTTACGCCCGCTCGAAGGCGTGCTTAGCGTGGAGTTCCTCCAAAGCATGGTCCTTGGCAGCGATGAACGCCTGTACTTGGGCCAGCAGGTCATCCGTGGCGCGAGCATAGTCTCCGGCGAGCTCAACCATGCCGCGCGCTGCAAGTTCTTGCGCGGCGGCGATCAGCTTGTCCACCATGTTTGGATCGGCGGCGCCCAGATACTGCGCGTCGCAGGGATCACTGATCATGACTGGCTCGCGTTCGCTGCCGCTAAGCCAGAAAGCCTTGCGCGCAACAAACTCCTCCACCTGCTGTGGTGTGGCATTACAGAAGCGAAAGTGCTTATCGCGAATACTGTAGCTTCGGCTTGACACCGGCACCGGCTGCCGCTTGCTCGACTTCAGCAGCTCGAGTTGTTTATCGTCGAGCGCCTTGCGCGCAGTATTGATGGCAACCCGGAAGGCCAGGTCGCTGTCGAGCGCCGGCAGCACCTCCTTGATGGTCTGCGCCAGATTGAGTGCGATATCAGCGTACAGTGGGCCGCCATCGGCCAGGCGCACCGTGCCGTGCATCACGTACCAGTCGCTGCCGCCCTCGGAGCGATGAAACGGCCACTGCAACTCGATGCGCACGGGAAAGCCGTGAAGCGTAACACTGGAAAATGTCTTTTCTGTTGTCATGTGCTTTCAAGTACCGGCATTCTCTGCCAGTAACGCGTCGAGCAGAGCATGCCTGGGCGAAGCGAACGGGTTAGTGACGGTCACACCGTTCCAGGTAAACCCGTCCTGCAAATCCTCCGAGAGAAGCAGGCGACAGCCGCCTTCGGCGGCGGCAGAAAGAATGACTGCGTCCCAGATACCAAGCCGATGATTCGTCGCGAGGTCAGCGGCAGCTAGCATAACTGAGACCGACGTCTCGATCACCGAAAAAGCATCTTGCCAACCTAGAATCGCGGCACGAGCCCGCACTGGCGCGCGCCCTGCCTTTCGGACCAATACGTGGAACAATTCGCCAAGCGTCTGTACGGGTAGGGCTATCGTGCCCGGAGGCAGCCTTTGTACTAGTTCGAGTGCGACTCTCTTTTTCCCGCTGCTATTGATGCCCTCGGCATAGGCGAGGACGTCGGTGTCCAGTGCCACTTTCATCCTGCGTCCTCGTATAGCTCGTCGCGCGTCCAGCGTCTGGCCTTAGTGGAAGGCTGGGAACGTAACCTAGCCAGAAGGGCAGTGCGAGCACCAGTCGCGCCAGCGTCACGCTCGCCCACGGGCACGATCTTTGCGACAGGCTTGCCGTGGCTGGTCACAACATAACTATGCCCCTTGCTGACGCTGTGTAGGAGTCGAGAGAAGTTGCGGTTGGCGTCCGCAGCGGAAACGGCCCTGTCCATTGCGCCTCCAGAAGTAGTGATATTAACTACTATGCCATAAAGGAAAGCACCAGACAAGGCTCTCTAATCCCCGCCCAGCAATACAAGCGAGACTCTTACCCCATAATAGGGGTACGAATGGAACCCGCCCGCATAGCCGAGTTGCTCGCTCCCTTCACGGCACCGGCGGAGCTGTCGCCCGGGATACTGGCGCAGTTGCAGTCTTATCTTGATCTCTTGCTGCGTTGGAATGCGCGTATGAATCTGACTGCTGTGCGCGATCCGGAACAGATCGTTACCCGCCACTTCGGCGAATCCTTGTTCGCCGCACGAGTGCTGCTCGGTACCGCCGAAGGAAGCAACGAGACATCGCCTCAGGGGCTAAAGCCTGGACTAGAAGCTTGCCCAAACGGCGCGGCTGAAGCCGCGCCCCTTCAAGGGCGCACCTGCTACCAGAGCCTGGCCGATGTCGGCTCTGGCGCCGGCCTCCCCGGAATTCCGATGAAGCTATTGGCGCCGGAGATCGAACTGACGCTGATCGAATCACAGAGCAAGAAGGCCACCTTTTTGCGCGAGGTCATACGGACTCTCGGCCTCAAAAGAGCGAGCGTTTTTTGCGGCCGCGCCGAGCAGTGGGGCAAAACCGCGGACCTTGTTACTCTACGAGCTGTTGAACAATTCGAGCGCGCTTTGCCGGTTGCGGCAAAGCTTGTCGCCGGGCAAGGCAGGTTGTGTCTGTTAATTGGCGCAGGACAAGTTCCAATAGCGCGGCAGATACTCGGTGTAACTTGGAAGTGGCACTCGCCTGAGGTGGTGCCCCGCACCAACGGCAGAGTGGTGCTCGTTGGGCGGCGCTCTGAATCGGCTATACTCCTCCCATTCCCGGAGGACGAGTGACCTCGGTTGATTGCAGTGCCAGGCAAGCGGCTCAGGCCCAGCCCAACGGCCTGTTCACTTCGTTCCGGAAGCGCCTGCTGATACTAGGTCTCCTGCTTGCCATCGCGACCGTCACGCTGTATTACCCGGTACACGGACATCCATTCGTCAATTATGACGATGGCCTCTACGTAGCCGAGAACGACCAAGTCCAGGCGGGATTGACCTGGCCCACCGTCAAATGGGCATTCACGACATTCGAAGTGGGCACGTGGCATCCACTGACTTGGATCTCCCATGCGCTGGATTGTGAGTTGTTTGGTGTGGACCCCGCCGCTCATCACGATATCAATTTGCTGCTGCACACTCTGAATGTGGTGCTGCTTTTCTGGGTGTTACAAGCGGCTACGGGACATGCTGGCCGCAGCGCAATGGTGGCGGCCTTGTTTGCACTGCACCCCATCAACGTCGAATCAGTGGCTTGGATCGCTGAGCGCAAGAATGTTCTCAGCATGTTGTTTTTCTTGCTCGCGCTCGGTGCATATCGTTGGTACGCCCGTGAGCCCAAGGTCGGTCGATACGCGGCTGTCGCCTTCCTGTATATGTTGGGATTGCTCGCCAAACCGGTGGTGATCACATTCCCGTTCGTTCTGCTGTTGTGGGATTACTGGCCTTTGCAGCGTATGTTCCCCGTTGATCGGAAATCTGAAGAGATAGCAAACGCAGCTATTCCAGCAAGGAGTCTTTCCTGGCTGGTGTTGGAGAAGCTTCCGCTGTTCGTCCTTTCGGCCGGGAGTGCCGTCATGACCATGGCAGCGGCGCGGACCGATACGGACAAGATTCTCTACCCGCGTCACATTCGCATTGAGACCGCAATCGTCTCCTATATCCAGTATCTGCAGAAGGCGTTTTGGCCGTCGCGCCTGGCGGTTTTTTACCCACATCCCGGAAGTACTCTGCGGCCATGGCATGTGTATGCGGCGCTGTTCGCACTGGTAGCGATCACGGCGCTGGTATTCGAAGCCCGTGGCCGCCGTTATTTCCTGGTGGGCTGGTTGTGGTTTGTGGGAACATTGGTGCCGATGCTTGGTCTGCAGCCGGTGGGCTACAAGGGCATGCAGGGGATCGCTGACCGCTATGCCTATCTGCCGTTCATCGGGCTGTTCATCATGGGCTGCTGGGGAGTGGCAGACCTTGTTCCCAAACCTGGGAGCCGAACGCGCTCTGCATTGCTCGCAGGCCTGAGTTTGACAGTGCTGCTGGTGCTAGCGGTAATCGCGCGTCGCCAGAACGGCTACTGGAGTGACAATGTCACTCTATGGTCGCACGCGTTGCAGGTCACCGGCCCCAATTGGCTGGCGGAGAACAATCTTGGCAGAATATTGATGAGCGAAGGCCAGGAGGAGGCAGGGGTCTCGCACTTTTACCGGGCAGCAGCTATTTACCCCAACGATCCGGTCAGCAATATGAATATTGCGCTGTACGAGCAAAAGCACGGCAACTTGTCCGATGCCATTACCCACTTCAAGATCGCCATTACCGTGTCTCACGATGCCAAACTCAAAACTGCGGCGCTGACTAACCTGGGGCAGGTCTACACCGATCTCGGCGATCCGGCACGCGCGCGCGAGTGTTTCGCAGCGGCGTCACACTTGAGCCAATAGGAGATGACAGTGACGCCCGCCAGTTCGAGTGCCGCAGGGGAAGTCCCTTCGAGACCTAATGCCAGGCCGCCGGTGTTGTCTGAGAAGTGGGGATTCGCGCTTGCCCTTCTGCTAATCGTTGCAACTGTGGCGCTTTACCATCCTGTGAAGAGTTACCCCTTCATTACGTATGACGACCCCCAATACGTGATCCGCAATTACCAGATTCAGTCCGGCCTCGACTGGGACATGGCGCAGTGGGCGCTCACTACGTTCTACGCCTCAAACTGGCACCCTCTTACCTGGATGTCGCACGCGCTCGATTTCCAGCTCTTTCGGCTCAACCCTTCGAGGCATCACGACACCAACGTTTTGTTCCACGCCTTGAATGCGGCCCTGTTGTTCTGGGTGCTGTGGCGCGCAACCGGCTACGCCGGACGCAGCTTCATGGTGGCGGCGCTATTTGCCCTGCATCCGGTTAACGTCGAGTCGGTGGCTTGGATTTCCGAGCGCAAGAACGTGCTGAGTATGCTTTTTTTTCTGCTCGCGCTCGGCGCTTACCGGTGGTATGCCGTAAAACCTCGCGCCGACCGCTACCTCACCGTTGCAGCCCTCTATGCGCTGGGCCTGATGGCCAAACCACAAGTCATAACATTCCCTTGCGTTCTTCTCCTTTGGGATTACTGGCCTCTGCAACGGATGTTCTCACCAGCAGTTGGTGCCGATAAGAGTGCGCCAGGTCGAGTTGTTCGCGCGAGGAGCTTTCTCTGGCTCCTGATGGAAAAGCTGCCGCTGTTTGCGCTCTCCGCGGCGGACGCTGTGCTGACCGTAAAGGCGCAGGGGTCGACTGGGGCCATCAATAACATCATCAATGCCTATCCGTTTCCCATTCGCCTGGAGAATGCGATCGTCTCCTACGTGAGATACATGGGGAAAGCAGTATGGCCGTCGAACCTCGCAATCTACTATCCTCACCCGGAAAGCTGGCTCAATCCCTGGCAGGTCGCGAGTGCTGCGGTCCTTCTGTTGGTGATTACCGCGCTAGTCATCGCCGGTCGCCGTTGGCGCTATTTTCTGGTGGGGTGGTTTTGGTTCCTCGGGACCCTGGTGCCGATGATCGGTCTGGTGCAGGTGGGCGGACAAGGCATGGCCGATCGTTACGCTTATCTGCCCCTCATCGGATTATTCATCATGATCTGCTGGGGCGTGGCGGACTTCCAACCGGCCCCTCGCGCAACGGATACTGCTGGGGAAAAGGGAGCGCAGACTTCTAGCACATGGCTCGCCGTGGCCAGCCTCGCGATGCTGCTGGCGTTGACGGTGGTCGCTCATCGCCAGCTATGGTATTGGCGCGACAGCGAGGCGTTGTGGACGCATGCCGTCGAAGTCACACATGGGAATTGGATGGCCGAAGATTTCCTGGCCGAAGTAATGATGGAGGTGGGCAAACCTGACCAGGCGTCGGCGCATTTTTATCGTGCGGTGGCGATCAATCCGAACGACCCGATCAGTAACACCAACATCGGAAACTGGAATCTGTATGTCGGAAAGCCGGTGGAGGCCATCGGATACTACCAGAATGTCCTCCATTCGTCGCGCGCCCCCAGTATTCTGAAAACTCGGGCCAGAGAGGGCTTGGACCGTGCCTATCGCGCCATCGGAGCCGGCGATAGTGCGCAGGGCAGCTCCAAGCAGCAATAAGTCATCGGAGCGCGATTGACGTCCGCCACCCAACGACAGCAGGTACAGCTACAACGACAGCTAGTCTTTCTTTCGCTGCTGCTGGTCGTCGCCACGCTAGCGGTCTATTACCCGGTCAGACATCTTCCCTTCATCAATTACGACGATACCTTGTATGTAACCGAGAATGTCCACGTTCAGTCGGGCTTGGAGTGGGACACAATCCAGTGGGCGTTTACTACTCACGACGCTTCGAACTGGCATCCGTTAACTTGGCTTTCGCATGCCCTCGACTTCCAGCTTTTTGGTCTCGACGCTTCCGGGCCGCACATCGTTAATCTTCTGCTTCACACGCTAAACGTCGTACTGCTTTTTTGGGTGTTATGGCGAGCCACCGGATTCGCCAACCGGAGTGCGATGGTAGCCGCGCTGTTTGCGCTGCATCCGATCAATGTGCAGTCCGTCGCCTGGGTCGCCGAACGCAAGACCCTGCTGAGCATGTTGTTCTTTCTGCTTGCCTTGGGCGCTTATCGCTGGTACACAAGCAGTCCTCGCATCAGCCGTTATGTTGTTGTCGGGCTACTCTTCGCTCTCGGTTTGATGGCCAAACCGCAGGTCATCACCTTGCCGTTCGTGCTACTGCTTTGGGATTACTGGCCTCTGCAGCGCATATATGCCGCAACTGCGTCGTCGCAACCCGTAAGAAATATTGCATTGCTGTTATGGGAGAAGCTTCCGCTCTTCGTTCTCTCCGCAGCTAGTGCAGTGGTCACCTTGCTGGCTCATCGCGCCGGCGCCGCCGTGAGGTGGTATCCACTTTCCATACGGTTCGCCAATGCCATTGTCTCCTACGCGCGATACGTGGGCGCAGCGATATGGCCGGCGCATCTGGCGGTGTTCTACCCGCATCCGCTAACCTTCCTGGGAATGAGGCAAGTGCTTGTTTCCTTTGCGTTCCTCGTCCTAGCTACTGTGATCGTACTTGTCGAGAGCCATCGGCAATATCTGCTGGTGGGATGGTTCTGGTTTCTCATCACGCTGTTGCCAATGATTGGCATCGTGCAGGTGGGCACACAGGCGATGGCCGACCGCTACGCTTATCTGCCGTTCATCGGATTGTTCCTGATTGCGGTTTGGGGTGTTGCTGACTGGGCTGAACGTCGGCACATCTCTTTGGCTCTTTCGGTTGGCATCGGCCTCGCCGTCCTGCTGGCGCTAGCTGCGGTAACACATCGGCAGCTTGAATACTGGCGTGATAGCGTTACTCTGTGGACGCACACGCTGGAAGTAACCAGAGATAACTATATCGCTGAAGTTGACCTCGGCGCTGCGCTGGTGCAGCGTGGAGATGTCGCCCAAGCTATGGAACACTTCCGCGCGGCGACGGTAATAGACCCTATGGATCCGATAGGCAACATGTACCTCGCGCGCTATGCGCAAACCCAAAACGATTTTAACGAGGCCATTGCAGCATATAAGAAGGTGATCATCGGCACGGAAGATCCGAGCCTGAAGGCCCAAGCGTTCAGCAATATGGGTTACGCCTATCGCTCGCTAGGGAACGAGGCAGAAGCCCAGAAATGCTTCCGGGCAGCCGCAAGCTTGGGCAAGTGAGCGGAGTAGTTGTGTCGGCCAAATCTCTAGGGCGCGAAATAGCTCGAGATATCCAGAATCAGGTCAGTTGAGCCGCTGGTATAGGCATCGATCTCGCCGTTGCTGGTTGGGACAACAGCCATGTTCGAGGTGATCGCGCCGTCGTACGCGTTCAGCGTCGAGACGTTAGGCTGGCTGCCGCCGTCCGGCCACAACGTCAGGTAGCCCAAAGACCCTTGCGGCACGACAGTCGCGTTCAGCACATAGGCCTGGGCCTGCGATGGCGGGGCACAGGGGCTGCCAATGACATTGACTGCCATTTCGCCACTGAATGGGCCTTGGCCCTGGCGCGTGTCCAGCACTCGGCATGGGGAAACCGAATAAAGCGACAGGCCATTCTTTCCCGGCGGCGCAAAGTAGCCGTTGACGTCCACTACGAGATTTGCTTCGCCGGTGGTGTAAGCGTAAGCGGAGATTTCCCCACCTTTGCCGCCCGCCGGCACGATCCCGGCGTTTGCCACAACGGTTGCCGTGTAATCGTTCAAGGTGGAGACGTTGGGTTGCATTTCCCCCTGCGGCCATACTGTCAGGTAACCCACGGGAACGTTATTTACTGGTATGACCGTGAAATTCAAGGAGTAGGCTTGCGCACCACTGGGAATGCCGCACATGCCTTGTATGGTGTAATCGTACTCGGTCTGCCCCTGCAAAGTCGGCCCTCCCTGCCCGAGACGGGTGTCGACGACTCGACAGGGCGTTAGCGGATAGAAAGCCAGGGCGGAGGGAGCTGGAGCGGCCACGAAGTAGCCGTCGATGTCGAGGATGACATCGGACGTATCGGTCACAAACACGCTGATGGCTTGTTGATTGCCGGCTGGCACGATCGCGGCGTTGGCCTTGACCCGGCCGTCAACGGAGTTCAGGGTTGAGATCGCCGGCCGCGTAAGCCCGCTGGGCCATACCGTTAAGTACCCCAGAGGCCCGCGCGGAACTACCGTGATGTTCAGCGAATACGCCGCCGCAGTGGATGGAATTCCGCAAGGGCCGTCAGGAATCACGTAGTCGCGGTAGTCTTCGCCGTTAATCGGAGGGCCGCCAAAGGGCCCGGTAGGTCCCCGCGTGTCAGCAACGCGGCAGGGCGTGACGACGACAAACCGCAAGGCGCTTGGGACGTTGAAGATTGCCGTGACGGTATGGTCATCGGTGACCTCCAAGGTGCAGACATTGCCTGAACTGGAATCGCAACCGCTCCACCCGGTGAACACGGCGCCTTGCGCCGGGGTGGCGGTCAACGTGACCTGCGTGCCATCGTAATAGAGGTGCGAACAGACGTCCCCGCAGTAAATGTCCCCATCGCCACTAGTGACCAAACCACTGGCGCTTCCTGACTTCAAAACGGTCAGGAGGTAACTTGAGTTTCTCGTGATGATAAAGCCGGTGGTGTCGGTGTTTTCAATGTTCCCAGCGACATCCGTACTGTAATAGGCGACTGTGTGATTGCCAGGCTTGGCTACCACAAGTGGCGTTTGGTAGGTGTGCCATGATCCCCCGTCAAGTTGATACATCGTGTCGGCGACACCGCTGCCATTACCATCTGTCGCGGCAAGCGCCACGGTTACCAGCCCATCGTAATACGGGTACTGCCCTTTCCCCGTCAGATTGGCGACGGTGGAGGGCGGAACATTGTCAAAACAGAACAAACCGTCGGAAGAATTGGCGGACGCTTGGCCGGCATTGTCCCAAGCCCGGACGATAGCGGTATGGCACCCCACTCCGGCTGAACTTAGCAGGACGGAACCGTTGGAACTGGTCGCATACTGCGGGCCGCTGTAAAAGGAATTGCTAACGGAACTCCCTCCAGGCTCGCTGTAGGGGTCGCCAGGGTCGGTATCCCAATAAAAAGTGAACCCCGCGACCCCGTTGGGCAAGTGGCCATTCCCTGTGGTATCGGAAATGTTCCAACTGATCGTCTGATCCGTGTTATACCAATGATTTTTCATCGGGCCGGAGAAGCTGACGGATGGGCCGGAGGAGTCACCGGCGAGATAATTGTTGATCGCCCATGCCAGCTGCAACATGTTGGCCGAGCCCCATCCCGTCACCATGTCGTAACCGTTGGAGGCACAAAAGTAATTAAGTCCGTATAGCTGCGTAATGTCGTTGTTGTTGCAGCCTGAGGTTATGTCATAGAAGGGATAATGAGGGGCATGCTGATTAAGCCCCTCGTCGTAGAGGTAGTAGTTGGCGTTGCCCATCGGGGCGCAGGGTGAGGATAGATTCCCACCACAGCTATTGCCTACAATACTCTCCAGGTAAAGAAGATAAGCGTTCTCCTGGGCATAGAAACCCGCGATCTCAGGCGAGGCGATGCTGGTGCCCCCGGTCGCGTACCAGGAACCTTCAAAATAGAGCAGTTGCGGTTCGTTCAGCCAATCGGAATTTAGCGCGATATCGGGCATGCTGCGGCTGCCTGCACCGCATGCCTGATTGCCCTGGTATGGAGGCGCGGTAAAATAATCGCTGCAGCCACCCCCACTGCCACCGTCGTTATTGGAACAACCCTCCGGACCGCCCGTCCAACCGGTTTCGCTGTTGTAGCCATAATACGAAATTGCCAAGGTTGTGCCGCCCGCCGCGGTGACGTCAGGATCAGATGCCGGATAGCTTACTGACAGATAGTTGCCGCAGTCTGCGGTAGCTCCACCGTCGCCGGAGGATGACACCAGGGTCCATCCTTGTCCGAGCATTTGATCAAAAACAGCATGGAAGGAATCTATGGTCTCGGAAAAATAATCGGGCTCCGCTAATCCCCAGCTCATGCTGAGCACCCGCGCATGACCATCGCTGAGCGCCCGGTTGACTGCGTCTAGCAATGTCGCAAAGTGGTTGTTGGCGCCTTCGTATACGTGGACTTCCGCAGTGTTTTGCGAGGAATTAAAGCTATTCGATGTCGCGGTCGCCCACTCAACATCCAGGGTCGGCTCAAAATCACAGCACTTAGGCGTTCCATCAACAAAATATCTTTGCACGTTGTAGGCTAGACCGTTGAAGGCCATGAAATTATTAATGTCGTTATCGCTGAAATCAAACCAGATGGCTATCGCAATAGAAGTCTCAGGAGGAGAATTGCCAGGATTGTCTAGAGGATTGCAGCAGTGTCCCAAGTTGGCCAGGGCACTGTAGTCGTAAGCTTGCGGCCCGTAGATGTCCGCTGGACTGTAGGGGTTGTAGAAATCATTCGGGCTGGGTGCACCGTCTCCCTTCTTAGATGTTCCCGTAGCAGGGGAAAGCTTCTTGCCGGTACCGTCCCCCTGAAGATGAGTTCCTACCTGGTAAGCCGGACCTGGTGAGTAGTCGGGATAGGTCACCTCGTTTGGGTTCCTGGATGCAGCATGCGCTACTTGCAGGTTGTTAAGGCCATTCAGCGAGTGGATGACGGCGGCGAGAGACGAAGGAACGGAAGGATCGCGGTCGTTGGAAAAAAACTCCTTGCCAGCCAGTTGGTAACGATTGACGCTGACGCCAAAAGCAATTTGGATGACCGCCGCGGGCGCCTCGACACCGACCAGCAGACGATTGGCATAGCGCTGGGTGATGGTGAAACCCTGGCCCGCGGCCCAATCAACGACTGCCTGCTCATCCTGAGCCGAGGGAGCGAAGCGTGCGTTCCACTCCTCTGCACTCAGGTACTTGTGGAACTGCGGCGAGTTCTTGTTTTGCAAGTCGCGAAGGAATTGCTCCTCCTCTTGCATGTGAGGAGGCTGCAAGCCGAAGACGAGCCTTAGCTTCTGGCTGGGATTGTACGGGCCAAGGAGCTGCGCCTTGCCATTTTGCACAGCGGCTGGCGTCTGTCGCAGCGAGACGCTCTGCTGTGCTCGTGCGGGTTCTGGATCCAATACAAGGCCCGTTAACAGAAGTGCTGCCAGCACGAACCACCAGTTGAGGTCGAATAAATCAGAAAACCGGCACTGGGCTTGAGGCTGGGATCTCTCAAGGATTGAAAACCAAGCGGCTACGCGGCGCAATCGCGTCATGTGCTTTGCCTCCGTTTTCCTGGGCGCAGTGCTCCATGGAAATCGGGCAGCTCCTTTGCGGAGCAAAACGCTGTTCATCCGGCATAGGTCAGCAACGCCGGCGGCAGCAGTTTAGGCGCAAGTATACTCTTCATCGCCTTCGCTACTTACCACAGCCAGTGGGAGTACTTCTTATTTGGCAATCCTGCAGCCATTCCGAGAAAGGGCCTTTAACCCGCTTAACTAAGGTGTTGGAGGCTATCCTGCAACCTTTGTGCCCAACCTTTCGGATAATTCGCAGCCAATTGAGTGAACCGAACAGCGTACCACAGGGCATGTGCCTGCCCCGGCAAATTCATAGGCTGCCTCACCCTCCCGCAATGCGTCGTTCCGAGAACCAGCGTGCATGAGTGGGCCGAAATAGGCAGTGACGGTCGTCACGTCCCTATGTTTATTGGAATACCCTTGTGCCTCGTCGCAATCCGGGAGTTCTGCGCTATCACGCGGCAGACAAGGCTCCCGTAAGTCATTGTCTTCACACGAAATTCACTGATATGTAACTGAGCTGTAACAAACGCGGGGTAAAACCGGAAGGGAACTTGTTCATAGCTAATCTCTAGGAGGAAACTACGTGATTCGCTTTCTCAGGGTACTCCTCTGTATTGCTGTGCTTGCGAGCTGTGCCTTCGCGCAGAACCTTAACGGCGCGGGCGCCACTTTCCCGAACCCCATCTACTCCAAGTGGTTCAACGAGTACCACAATCTGCATGCAGACATTCAGATCAATTATCAATCGGTCGGCAGTGGCGCTGGCATTCGCCAAGTGCAGGCCGGTACCGTCGATTTCGGCGCCACGGATGGTCCGATGACCGATGAACAGCTCAAAGAATCGAAGGTCAAGGTGCTGCACTTGCCGACGGTGCTGGGCTCAGTGGTGCCTGCGTACAACATTCCCGGCGTCAGCGCTGAGTTGAAGTTCACCCCCGATGTTCTAGCGGACATTTATCTCGGCAAGATCACGAATTGGAATGACGGTCGGATCGCCAAAGCCAATCCTGGCGTGAGCTTCCCCAATCTCAACATTACCGTGGTGCACCGCTCCGATGGTAGCGGCACCAGCTACATTTTCACCGACTACCTGTCGAAGGTGAGCAAGGACTGGGAAGGCACCGTGGGCAAGGGGACTTCAGTGAAGTGGCCAGTGGGGCTGGGCGGAAAAGGGAACGAAGGTGTGGCCGGAAATGTGCGCAATTTGCCCGGCTCCATCGGCTATGTCGAGTTGATTTACGCCCTGCAGAACAAGATTGCCTTCGGCAGCGTGCAGAACTCGTCGAAGAACTTCATCAAGGCCAGCTTGCCAAGCACCACCGCAGCCGCGGTGGGAGTAAAGATGCCGCCAGACTTTCGCGTCTCGATTACTAATCCTCCGGGGAAGGACGCCTACCCGATTGCCAGCTTTACCTGGCTGCTGATTCCGACCAATCCAGCGGACGCTAAGAAGGGGAAGGTGCTAAAGGATTTCCTCTTCTGGATGCTAGACAGCGGTCAGAGCATGGTGGAGGCCCTATCTTATGCTCCGCTGCCCAAGCAGGTAGTGGATATGGAGAAGGCCGCTATCACTAAACAGGTCAAACCGTAAAGCGGATAATCAATGTAATGTAGGCGCGCCAACTCCTCGCTTCTCGACTGGAGTTGGCGTTCCTTTTCAGCGAAACTTTGTAACACTCCTGTAACGCATGGCTGATAGCGTCGATCCTATGAATCCGCCGGAGCCGCCTGGACAGCTTCAGAAGCCCATGACCTCCATACCTCGGCTGGCCAAGGTGGATCAGCGCAAGTCGGCAGCTGCGACGGTGCTGCGGAAGATTCGCACCACCTACCCGCGCAGCAGCCGCATCCCTGATCAGGCGTTCGGCTGGATCATCCTACTCACCGCGATCTCGGTATTCGCCATCGTGGTGCTGGTGGCTTGGGAGCTCATCGACAAGTCGCGGCTGTCGCTGCACCAATTCGGAATCAGCTTCTTTTACGGGCATGACTGGGACCCGGTGGCCGGTAGTTTCGGAGCCGTGCCGTTCATCTATGGCACCCTGGTTTCGTCGTTTCTTGCCCTGCTGCTGGCGGTGCCGGCGTCCATCGGCGTAGCGGTGTTCGTCACCGAGATGTGCCCGCAGCGCCTGCGCGCCATCATCTCGTTTTTGGTGGAACTGCTGGCGGCGATTCCCAGCGTCATTTATGGACTGTGGGGCATCTTCGTGCTGGCTCCGCTGTTGCGCGAATACGTACAGCCCTTCCTAGCCAGGACTCTAGGCTGGACGGGCTTCTTCAGCGGCCCGATGTACGGTCTGGGTATGCTGGCAGCAGGAATCATCCTGGCAATCATGGTTGTGCCCGTTATCGCCTCCATCACCCGCGAGGTGATGACGGCGGTTCCTCAGAACCAGCGCGAGGCGGTGCTGGCATTGGGCGCCACGCGCTGGGAGATGATCCGCATGGGCGTTCTGCGCAATGCCCGCATCGGCATCGTAGGCGGCATCATCCTCGGACTCGGCCGCGCACTGGGCGAAACCATGGCCGTTACCATGGTGATCGGGAACCGTCCCGAGGTAGCGAAGTCGCTGTTTGCCCCCGGCTATACCATGGCCAGCGTCATCGCCAACGAGTTTACTGAGGCCACGGGCGATCTGTATCTCAGCGCCCTGGTGGAGATCGGGCTGGCCCTGTTCCTTGTGACTCTTATCGTCAACGCGCTGGCCCGGCTGCTGGTCTGGACCATCACCGGCGGAACTGCGAGGGTGGGTGCCTAATTCCGTGTCAACACCCGCGCCGCAAAAGGTCAGTCTTGGGCGCCACCTCGCCAATCATGGAGCGACCGCGTTCGCCATGGCGGCGGCTGTTCTGGTATTGATTCCTCTGCTAGCCATATTTATTTACCTGGTCATTAAGGGAATCGGCTCGGTTAATATGGCGTTCCTCACCCAGACGCCGAAGCCTCCGGGCGAAGTGGGTGGAGGCATGGCGAATGCCATCGTCGGTACGGGATTGATTTTGGCGATCGCCAGCCTGATTGGTGTGCCGCTGGGTATTGGCTCCGGAATTTATCTTGCCGAGTATGGACGCAACCGCTTTGGCGACTTGATTCGTTTTACTGCCGATGTGTTAAACGGCGTACCGTCCATCGTGATCGGCATTGCGGTGTACTCGTTGATTGTGGTTCGGCAAAAGCATTTCTCCGCATTTTCCGGCGGCGTCGCGTTGGGCATCATGATGATTCCCACGATCGGGCGAGCCACGGAAGAAATGCTGCTGATGGTTCCCAATGTAGTGCGTGAAGCCGCATACGGACTCGGCATTCCCAAGTGGCGGACGACAATTTCCGTCTCACTGCGTACCGCTTCCGCAGGTGTGATCACCGGCTGCATGCTGGCCTTCGCCCGGGTGGCCGGCGAAACCGCCCCGCTGCTGTTCACTGCCTTCGGAAATCAGTTTTGGAACTTGAAGCTCAATCAGCCCACTGCAGCCCTGTCGTTACAGGTCTACACCTACGCCATCTCGCCTTATGATGATTGGCATAAGCAAGCCTGGGCAGGCTCGCTGATCCTGATCGTCTTGATTGTGGGCGCGGTCGCCGCCGTGCGCATCACCACCAGCCGCGGAATGATGAAGGGAGCCTCCTAGCTCGTATGGGCGTCGGAATCGAAGTACGTGGACTCAACGCCTGGTATGGCAAGAGCCTGGCGCTGAAGTCCATCGACATGAGTGTGGCCGCCAACCATGTCACCGCCGTGATTGGTCCCTCGGGATGCGGCAAGAGTACCTACGTGCGCTGCTTGAATCGCATGCACGAAACCATTCCGGAGGCCCACGCCGAAGGCTCGGTCAAAGTGGGCGAGATGGACGTGTACGGCCCCGGCACAGATGCGGTTGAGGTGCGGCGCCGCATCGGCATGGTATTTCAGAAGCCGAATCCGTTTCCCACCATGTCCATTTACGGCAACGTGGCAGCGGGACTGAAGTTGAACGGCTTCCGCCACCGCAAGCAGACGGACGAACTCGTGGAGCGCTCTCTAAAACTGGCTGCCTTGTGGGATGAGGTGAAAGACAACCTGCACAAGCAGTCGGGGGCCAGTCTTTCCGGCGGACAGCAGCAGAGGTTGTGCATCGCACGTTCGCTCGCGGTCGAGCCCGAGGTGCTGCTGATGGATGAGCCTGCATCGGCGCTCGATCCCATCTCAACCAGCAAGATCGAAGAACTTATCTTCCAATTGAAGCAGCACTATACAGTCGTCATCGTTACGCATAATATGCAACAAGCGGCACGGGTGGCTGAGTTCACCGGATTTTTCCTGATGGGAAGCCTCATCGAGTACGACAAGACCGAGAAGATTTTTACCACCCCCGCCGACAAGCGGACGGAAGACTACATCACAGGCAGGTTTGGATGACGCGCAGTCGCTTTCAGCAGGGACTGGACGACCTAAAAGAAAAACTGTTGCGTATGGGAGGCCTCGCCGAGCAGGCGATCGATCGCGCCGCCGAAGCCTACCGCACCCGCGACAGTAAGTTCTGCCAGATGGTTTTCTCCGGGGAACCTGCCATTAACGACGCCGAGCGCGACATTGACGAGCTGTCGCTCGACCTTCTCGCCATGCAGCAGCCCATGGCGATTGATTTGCGCTTCATCCTGGCTGTGCTCAAAATTAACGCTGATCTGGAGCGCGTCGGCGACCAGGCAGTGAACATCGCACAACGGGTGCTCGACTTGATCAGTGAGCCGGAGATCCAGTTGCCGGTGGACATTCCGCGTATGGCGGACAGCGTAAGCACCATGGTACAGCGCTCGCTGGAGTCGTTCCTCGATGGCAAGGCTGAAGTAGCTGAGGCCGTCTTGCAGATGGACGGCATCGTGGATCGTATGAAGGACGAGGCCTTCGTCGTGCTCGTCCAGACGATGCATGACAACCCGTCGTGCACGCGGCAGGCATTGAATGTCCTGATCATCTCGCGCGCCTTGGAACGCATTGCCGACCATGCCACCAACATCGCCGAGGATGTGATTTTCTGGGTCCGGGGCGCGGACGTCCGCCACGGAGGCGCGCACTTTCGGGAATAGCCGGCCACTCAAAGAAGCTTGGGATGTAAATGCTGAGGGGCCTTACGAGTGTGGGTGTGCGTGAGACTCACACCGCCTTTCCGCAGGGAGTCGGAAGCCCGGAGAAACAGCGCCGTAGCCGCGGCTCAATCTAGCCCAGCACGCAGCCGAAGGCGGAGTGCTGGGTGACGTGGGGAGTCGAACCGAGTCCCGGCAGGGACGGCAAAGCTGTCACGCACACTCTTTAAGCCCGGTAGAGATACAACATTGACTTTTTCAGAGCGTCCCTCGGCGACGTTGTTTTTTTGGCTGCATGAAAAAATCCCAGCCAGGCGCACGGGTGCTTGGCTGGGAAGGCATCTGAGGATGGTTCTGTTCTTGGGCCGTTTCGTTTCTCACCATCTCTATCGGCCGGGCAGAGCAGAACTTTATATTAGCTTCAGCCGAACACCTGCTGCGCGTCGTACACCACCTTGTCGCCCACCAGCCGCGCCTCCGACATGAGTTGGTGAAGGCGAGGTGCGTGCTTGTCATCGTCGATGTGCAGGACGGTGTGGCCGTGCGCGACGAGGTAGTCGCTCACTAACATGCGGTGACACTGGAAGTACACGCGCTCGGCACAGATGATGGCAGTGTTGCCGCTACACGCCACGCTTGTCATCCCGGGCCCAGGCGGCCTGAAGTTGGCCGCCGGAGTCGAGGGATCTGCGGTTTCATGTACGATCTCCAACAATCGCTCTATCGCCTGCGAGAATTCTGGCGTCAGCATGTAGTCGGCGTAGTTGCGGAATGAGTCATTCCGCAGTCCGGTATTGGGCGAGTCGTTACGAATCTTCTTACGCCGGCCGCCAAGCCCCTTCATCCAGACGTAGGCGATGCCGTGCTTCGGCAACTCGACTTCCAGTGATTCGCGATTGAAGTGCGGCAGGCGGCGCGACATGGGAAATGAGCGGATGTCTACCAGCGTGCCGATGCCGTGTGCCTGGAGCGCGGTCACAAGCTCCTCAAGCGTTCGCGTCGAGTGTCCGATAGTGTAGATCGTAGCCACTGGCGAAACCTGGTGGTAGAGCGGGCCTTCAGGCCCCGTGTCAGCTCGTCTTCTTAAGTTAGAGGGCTTCAGCCCTGGCGATGCTTACCAGCGCGGCGACGATTGCGGTCTCCTGCTCCGGCTCCACAGTGCGTAGGTCGAGCAGGACGCGACTTTCTTCTACGCGCGCGACGATCGGCGTCTCCCACTGACGCAGACGCGTGCAGAGTTCGTCTGCACTCACGCTATCGCTCTTTACCGCCAGGACACGCGTTGGCAGGGTAGAGCCAGGCGCAGCTCCGCCGCCAAGCACCGAGCGCGACTCCGCAACTTCGACCTCCAGGTTCGGACAACTGCTGCGTAGCAGTTTAGCCATTCGCTCAGCGCGTCGCTCCAAATCGCCCTCGGCGATTCGCATCATACGCAAAGCTGGAATCGAATCGTAATCCTCGCGCAGATACGCGAGCAGCGTCGCTTCCAATGCAGCATAGAACATTTTGTCCACTCGCATGGCGCGGAACAGTGGATTGGCACGGATTTTCGCTACTAGCGTGGGATCGCCGCTGATGATGCCCGCTTGCGGTCCGCCGAGCAGCTTGTCACCGCTGTAGGTGACGATGTGGACGCCGGCGCGCAGGCTGTCAGCGATCATGGGTTCGCCGCGCACACCGACGTTGCGCAAGTCGAACAGCTCGCCGCTGCCGAGATCTTCCAGGACCGGCACGTTGTGCTTGCTTCCTAGAGCGACGAGTTCTTCCAGCGCAGGCTGCTCAATAAAGCCGACAATCTGGAAATTGGAGCGGTGCACGCGTAACAGCAGCCTGGTGCGCTCGGTGATGGCACGCTCATAATCGGAGATGCGGGTGCGGTTAGTGGTTCCAACCTCGTGCAGCACTGCGCCCGATTTCGCCATGACGTCCGGAATGCGGAACGAGCCGCCGATCTCCACCAGCTCGCCGCGCGAAACCAGCACGTCGCCGCCTTCGGCCAGCGAGTTGAGCGCCAGCAGCACGGCGGCAGCGTTGTTGTTGACCACGACGGTCGAGACTTCACGCTCGGGAGTGTTGAGCAGCTTCGCAAACAGCCGATCGACGTGGACGTCGCGCTTGCCGCGCTCGCCGGTGGCAAGGTCGAACTCGAGATTCGAGTATCCTTGCGCAACTTCCGCCGCGCGTTCCAGAGCAGCCCGGCTCAGAGGTGCGCGTCCCAGGTTTGTGTGCAGGATCACGCCGGTGGCGTTGATCACGGGGCGGAGCGAATACGATAGCGAGTGCTTCAACCGTTGCTCGACATCACGCGGCAAGTTATCCAGCCCGGCTTTGATCTGTTCTTCGCCAAGCCTGCCAGCCGCAATATCGGTGCGCAATTGGTCCAACGCAGCGCGCGCGAACTCGAGTGTCGCGGCGCGACCTTCTCGTTGCGAGAGCGCCTCCAGTTGCGGATTGCGCAGCAGTTCGTCAATCGACGGCAGCAGGCGGAAGAGGGCGGACCGTTCAGTGCCCATAGTCAGTCCTTGAGAACATCGTTCCACTAAAACGCGTTTTCGCGTTTCCTTTGCACAGCTACGCACAGCAAATCCACAATTTCTACATGTTTTCCACAGCTTCACTCAAGGGAAAGATTGCAAATGATTGAGATAATCTAGGTTAATGGATGTGCAATAACAGTAGTGCAAATCTACAAGTTGGCCGAACGTTAAGGTGAGCGGTTTGAGAAAAGGATTCAATGGCAAGAACAGGTAAGCAAGAGAAGGAAGTAAAACCGGCACCACGTTGTGCTTGCGAATGCAAGGCCTGTGATATCGGAATACATTGCGGGCGAAAACCGGACTGCGAACATCCGGCGTATCGATCTAAGCCGGGCAAGGCATAGAATCCCGAGTCTGACTCCGTGGTCGAGCACGTTGTTGCTCTTTTCGAACCCATTCCACGAAGAGCGACTCAAACTCTTCCCGAGTGTAAATACCCTTGCCGATGAGCAGAGTGTTCATCGCGTAAACGGTTGCTTTGAACGATTCATCTCTAGACGCAAGAGCTAACGCTTCCTCAAACGACATCGCACCCCCCAGCACAACAGCAGAAACTGCAAGCATTAAACCACAAAAATATCTCAAAAGCAGAGAATAAATATCCACAGGAACTGCGCCAAGCAAATAGCCTCTTATTCGTAAGGCTTTTTGACCTCAACGTGGACTTCTTTCCGGCCAAACAGCCGTCGCAGGAGAAGACCGAACACAATTCCGCCTCCGACCAGCCCCGCAGCCATCTGGGGATCGAAGAAACGCACAAAACGAGCGCCAGCTTCGGTAATCTCGACCACTCCCGCAGGAACGGCCTGGACCACACCGCCGGCACCGCCACCGACGCCGCTCTGGGCTCCAGAGGAATCGGACCCTTTCTCTCCACGGCCCCCGCCCGCACCCAGCCGGTAGCTCACGCGTGCCACCGGGATGATGGTCTTGCCGTGCGCTTCAATCGGTTCGCCAAAGACGTTTTGCACCTTTGCGGTCACAGCGAACCGATCAACGAGTGTAGCCAGCATTTCTTTGGGATCGATCATGGAAAACTCCTCTGTCGATTGGATGCTCCATTATCCCACTTCGACTAACCCGTAACGCCGATTCCAATGTCCGCGCAGATGCTGCACCGCGCGCGCAATCTCCTCTTTGCTGAGATCGGCGTTGGGACCCTCGAGCACGAACCGCGCCTCGTGACGCGCCGCCTCCAGCAACTCGCGGTCGCGCAATAGATTCGCCACACGGAAGTTCGGCATGCCCGCCTGGCGCGTGCCGAAAAACTCCCCCGGGCCGCGTTGCTGCAAGTCGAGTTCGGCGATCTCGAATCCATTCTGGGTGCGCACCATGGCTTGCAGGCGCTGTTCGGCTTCTACAGAGACTTTGCCGCCCGTCATCAGCACGCAGTACGACTTGGCCGCGCCGCGTCCGATGCGGCCCCGCAGTTGATGCATCTGTGAGAGGCCGAAGCGCTCGGCGTGCTCGATCACCATCACGGACGCATTAGCCACGTCCACGCCGACCTCGATCACCGTGGTCGAAACCAGCACGTCAATCTCGCCGCTCTGGAATCTGGCCATGGTCGCGTCCTTGTCGTCTGCGCTCATGCGCCCGTGCAGCAGGCCGACGCGCAGGCCGGCAAACTCGGTTCTGCGTAACTGCTCAAACATTTTGATGGCCGCCTTCAGCTCACCTTCCATCGCACCTTCTTCGATGACCGGATACACAATGTAGGCCTGCCTTCCAGCCGCGACCTGCTTGCGCACGAACTCCCAAACCTCTTCCGCCCGCTCGTCGCCAACGCGCCGTGTTGTGATGGGCGTGCGTCCGGGCGGCAGCTCGTCGAGGACGCTGGTGTCGAGATCTCCGTAGAGCGTGAGCGCGAGCGTGCGAGGAATCGGAGTAGCCGTCATGACCAGCACGTCCGGTTCGGCTTCGTCGGACTTCTTCATCAGGCGAAAGCGCTGCAGTACGCCGAAGCGGTGCTGCTCGTCTACGATCACCAGTCCGAGCTTGTCGAACTCGACCGTTTCCTGGATGAGCGCGTGGGTGCCAATCACCAGTTGCGCGTTGCCCTGGGCGATGTGATGGCGAGCCTGCTTCTTGCGGCCCTGTTCCTGCGATCCTGTGAGCAACACGATGCGGTAGCCGCCAGGCTCCAGAATCTTGCGCGCCGACAAATAATGTTGCGTGGCTAGAATTTCCGTCGGCGCCATCAACGCGACCTGGTATCCGTTTTCCATCGCGATGACCGCAGCCTCCAGCGCGACAATCGTTTTGCCGGAACCAACATCGCCTTGCAGCAGCCGCCGCATCGGCACCGGCTCGGCCATGTCCTCGGCGATTTCCTTCAGCACCCGCTTCTGCGCCGCGGTGGGATGAAACGGCAGGATGCTCTTCACCGCGCCGCGCACGCTGTCGTTGATCCGGAACCCGATGCCGGTCTGCGAGCGCATCTTGCGGCGCTTGAGTTCGAGCCCGAGTTCGAGGAAGAACAGCTCTTCAAAGATGAGCCGGATGTGCGCCGGAGTGCGCGCCGCCTGCAGGTTGGCAAGGCTTTCACCGACCTCAGGCCAGTGTGCCTGCCAGAAAGCGCTGCGGCGTTCAATCAGCCCCATTCGCCCGCGGACCACAGCCGGAATTGCGTCCGGGATGTCGGCTGTCAAGTTTTCCAACATGCTGTGAATCACCCGCCGGAACCAGCGCGTGGTCAGCCGTCCGTTGCCGGCAGCTTCGTAGATGGGGACAATGCGTCCCACCTCGAGTGACTGCCACTTTTGCTCGTCGGCGCCGTTGTTGCCGTGCGTCGCCATAGGATCGTGCAGGATCTCGAACTGCGGCTGGATGACCTGAAAGCGGTGGCCACCGCGATCGCCGGCCTCGACCTTGCCATAGAGCGCGACCGTCATGCCGGCGCGAAATTTGTCCTGCAGGTAGGTGGCGTTGAACCAGATGCACTTGAGCGTGTCGCGCCCCTGGCCGACGGTCATCTCGAAGATGGGCATGCGGCGGGTGCGGAACAGCCCGAAGGTGCGCACGTCGGCGATAATGCTGGCCATTTCGCCCGCGCGCAGCTCGCCGATGCCGCGTGGGTTCATCCGGTCTTCATAGCGGAACGGCAGGTAATAGAGCAGGTCTTCGACGGTGGTGATGCCCTTTTCCAGCAGGATTTGCGCGAACCTCGGCCCGATGCCCTTGACGAATTGCACGTTGGTCGCAAGCTCAAGCACAGAAGGATGGTAAATCAGGAAGGCACGCCATTCGCCTTTCGCCTTTCGCTCTTCGCTTCGGTCTTGGCTATCCGCGCTTCGGCCTTCGTTCTTTGCGCGTGGTGCCAAGGGTCGTTTCGGAGTATGAACTGCCTCGAATGGGTGCTCCCGTCCGATCTCTGGCGAATAGCAAAAGGCGAATAGCGAATAGCGACGCCCATTCGTGCGCTGGTGTACAACAGTTGCGTGCTCCGCCGACTCCTCAAGCAGTTGGTTGCCATTGTCGTGGGCAACCTGATTTACTTCTTCGCTCTGGTGCCCCACCTGCCGCCAGCGGGACGCCACCGTCCCGTGCGGCTTGATCTCGGACTGTTGGTGGACTTCTGGGTCTGCGTGGTTGTGTACGGAATTATCGAGTGGATCGACCGCAAGTGGCGGCGCGACGGCACAGCCCCGGGTAGCCGGAACGATTGAGTTCCGCATAAAAGGCTGCAGACGAATCTCCGCCCCGAACTTCCGGCGATAGTACTTGATCGCTGGGGTTCCTTTCGCCGCAGGCAGGTAGGACACTGAGAGAGCGGTTTCTCAGATTCACTTCTTCGGCGCTGGCTCCTGCTCCAACTGCTTCAGCTTTTCCTCCATCATCATCTTCTCCTCCTCCTTGGTGAACTTGGGAAACAGGAACTGAATCTGCAGCCGCATGCCCCACGGTGAAGCACCGGCCGGATGCACGGCGTTGCCATAGAACTGGGCCAGGATGTTGACTGGCTGGAATCCGATCTTCATGATCCTTCCCATGCCCCCGCCGAAGGGGACCACCGCCTGGTTCCCGCTCGGGGCACGCCAATCGGCGGTGATGATCGGCGACGTACTGAGGTACCACCCCTTCTTCATGTTGTAGTTGACGAACCATTGCAGCAGCATCTGGTTCACCACTGCCCGTTCGTGCGGCCCCGCCACCGACCAGACGTTGTTAATCAGTGCGCCAATGACCCAATGACCTGGAGTCGATAGCACGACAACCGACGGTCCCAGACTGAACTTGCCCTGACCGAGTTGCTCGGCGGTGGCTGTCGGAAAAACGAATGCCGGCCCGACGCCCCAGATCAATTTGCCGGGCTTGGCCGGAGACAGGAACAAGCTGGGATTCATATCTCCAAAACCAAACCACCCTTGCCTGGGCTGGTCATTTGGCTGCCAGACGACCGGCAGAATGGTGCGAGTGATCAGGTTCCATTTTTCCGAGATGTGAAATGGAATGACGGGTTGGATGTTCAACACGTTTTGGGCACGTTCATACGGCCCTATGCCGAAGGCGGTGTTGTTCTGGAGTGGGAAGCTGATGAGGTTGGCCACAGGATTTTGCGCGGCTTTCGCCAGCGCCGCCGTCTTGGACTCCTCAGATTCGGGATCCGCTGGCTTTTCCCCGGTAGCGACTAGCTTTGTCTGCCCGGCAGGGGCCGAAGGTTCAGGATCCGCTGGCGGTTCCACAGCAGCGACGAGCTTTAGCTGCCCGGGAGGGTGCGAAGATTCAGGATCCGCCGCCGCCGTGCTGGGGGCCGAACCTGGCACGGTCAAGATAACCCGATTCCCCTTGAAACTGAGGGAACTGTGCGTGAGGCGTGCCAGTGCGTCGATGTCCACAT
>Ga0209039_10001032_pt1 | contig 27069 bp, 23 predicted proteins | sample BogFormECP12_OM1_FD_188238 | JGI IMG/M metagenome (GOLD analysis project Ga0209039, IMG submission 188238) | Bog forest soil microbial communities from Calvert Island, British Columbia, Canada - ECP12_OM1 (SPAdes) (version 2) | ecosystem: Environmental > Aquatic > Freshwater > Wetlands > Bog ... | reverse complement strand
AATCTTCAACACTCCTTTGACAAGAGTTTTTCAGCCTGTTTTTTTCAAGACCTTCGACCCTTTACAAAATTATGCTTTCGCACGGTAAACAAGTACGTAACATGAGCCGTGGATATTTGCAGAGCAGTATAATCCCCGCCATCCTGCTTTGAGAGGACAATATGAACACGCAAATAACCATTATCGGTCTCGGACAAATTGGCGCATCCATCGGATTGGTGTTGAAGGACAATAAGAACATCAAAAGAGTTGGCTGTGATAAAGACGCAGCTGTTGCCAAAGCAGCTCAAAGTTTGGAAGTGGTTGATGAAATCAAAAATCTACCAGCAGCGGTGAAGGACTCGGCGATTGATGTATTGTGTTTGCCGCTCGGCGAAGTACGCGAGACGTTGAGGCGCATCGGTCCCTGGCTTGCGGATAATGCCATCGTGATGGATACGGCGCCGATCAAGAGTGGAGTGATGCAATGGGCCAAGGAATTCATTCCAACAGGCCGCTTCTATATCGGACTAGTGCCGGGAATCAATTCAAATTACATTGCCTCGCTCGAATATGGTTTGAACGCCGCTGAGCCCGATCTATTCAGAAAAGGAATCTTTGCAGTGGATGTTCCTCAGGACACGCCGGAAGCAGTGGTTAATCGTACTTTTGACTTTTGTCACCTGCTCGGTGCGAAACCCATGCTGACCGACATGTTCGAATCGGACGGACTGATGACATCGGTGCATGTACTGCCGCAATTAACCGCGGCCGCGTTGCTCAATGCCACGATTGGTCAACCCGGATGGCAGGAAGCACGCAAACTCGCGGGTCGTCCGTTCGCAGGTGTGACCAGCGGCATGGCATATAACGATGATGCAGTTTCATTGTGCGAGGCGGTGCTGGCAAACCAGACCATCACGGTTCACGCCCTGGACACGTTGATGGCTGCGCTTCATGGATTGCGGGATGATATCGAACAAGGAAATGAAGAGGGTGTATCAGTACGCCTTAATGAAGCGGACAAAGATCGCGAAGCATGGCTGGATGAACGCGGTCAGGCCGATTGGTTAAAAGAGGGCGGCGATCAGGAAGATATGCCCGACTTTCGCCGACTCATTGGACAGACATTATTCGGAAGCACGGTCTTCGAGCGAAACGCAAAACCCAAAAAGAAGAAATAATATTCTCATGCCGTGTTATTGCTACATTGTTGAATGTTCGGATGGAACATTCTATACGGGCTGGACGACGGATCCCGAACGCCGCGTCAAAACGCATAACGCCGGGCGCGGCGCGCGTTATACAAAAATGCGGCGTCCTGTGAAATTAGTGTATGTTGAGACTCAACCCGACAAAGTCAGCGCCATGAAACGCGAACGCGTCATCAAAACGATGACGCGTGAGCAAAAAAGAAAATTGATTCAGAATGAATAAAGGCGGATCGCAATCCGCCTTTATTCATTAATTAATTTCTTAGACTTAATCCTTGCCACGTTTGCTAAGCTGATGATCAAGTTGTAGAACTGCCGTCTCGTGTCGTTCAATCATTTCCAAACTTGAAACAATCTCTGCGGCGTTCTTCTCCTCTTCCACCTGTTCATTAATATACCATTGAAGCAGAACCTGCGAGGGATAATCCTTTTCCTTCAACGCCAATTCATACAAGGCATTGATGAGGCCAGTCACCTTGGCTTCATGCGCGGCGACCTCCTTGAATAGTTCCAAATCGGATTTCCAGGTGGCGGGCGGAGCATCGATCACCTTGAGCGAAACCTGTCCGCCGCGCACAAGCAGGAAATCATAGAACTTCATGGCATGTTCGCGCTCCTCGCCTTCTTGAATGCGCATCCAATGAGCGAAACCAGCCAGGTTTTTGCTCTCAAAGTATGCCGCCATGGAAAGATACAAGTATGAGGAGTACAACTCCTTGTTGATTTGTTCATTAATCGCATCTTGCATTGCTTTGCCAATCATACGTGCCTCCTTGTTAATTCATTATACAACTATTTGAACTTTGGAATCCAGCGAGGTACGGACTTACAATAATTCTTATACGCCGCGCCGAACTTCTTTTTCAGAGTCGGTTCTTCGTACCAGGCGACGAACAAATGGATGCCCAGAAAAGCGATGACTGCGTAAATAATCATCCAAACTGTTTTGAACCAGAGAAAGTAATCCATGACGATTATATGCACACCTACACAGATCGGGTTACGAACGTAGCGATATGGACCTGTTACAACCGACTCTTTCGGCGGGTCAAGGGGCAAAGGTGTGCTTTCCCCTTTGAATGTGAAATCCCAGAAGCACCATAGAAACGCAATCCTGCCAACGAGCCAAAGGGGAAAGGAAAAATAGGCGAAGAGGCCTGTTTCAACTTGAGGACTTGTCGGCAGGAGAACAAAGGGAATGTGACTACTCCCCACGGCTAAAGCCGGGAGCTTCTAAGGATTGGAACCTATGCGATATAGCCCTAGCGCAAATGATATTTCTATCACGTTCCATATCATTACACCATCTACGCCTTATATCCCCACACCTAAAAGTGGGGGCTTTACGGCGCTTTTTGGTAACCCGCGCCAATTCCATCGGCGAGAATGAGATATAAAAAGGATTTGAGAGCGGTCATAATTATCCTCGCTTCTTCAACCAATCTAGTAACTTCTTTGTTGACCAGCAATTGATCACATCATTCTTGGTCAGCCAGGCGCGACGCGCAATCGCCACGCCATAGAACAACATATCAAGGTCTGCTTCGGAATGCGCGTCAGTGTTGATGCTGATCGGGATGCCCAGCTCTTTTGCTCGGCGCGCATACATATCGTCGAGATCGAGGCGATACGGGCTGGCATTGATCTCCAGTGCAACGCCCGTTTCAGTGGCGGCATTGAACACTGCGTCCATATCGAGGTCCGCGCCTTCGCGGTCAGGAATCAATCGTCCGGTTGGATGTCCGATGATGTCCACATTCGGATTGCGAATTGCATTGAGTACGCGTTGCGTGGCTTTTTCGCGCGGTTGTCGTAATGAAGTATGCAATGAAGCCAGAACCAAATCAAGGCTTGCCAAAAATTTATCAGGATAATCCAGCGTGCCATCGGCTTTGATCTCGACTTCGCTGGCATGCAGAATCAAAATGCTGTCGCCGAGTTTATCCTGCGCCTTCTTGATTTCAGCGGCTTGCTTTTTGTGATCTTCCATGCTCAATCCACCGGTGACGCCGAGGCTCACCGAATGATCGGTGAATGCAATCACTTTGATGCCGCGCTTGGCGGCGGCTTGTGCCATCTCAAGCATCGTCAACTTGCCATCGCTCCAATTAGAGTGAACTTGCAAATCTGCTTTGATATCTTTGATTTTGATCAACTTCGGAAGTTTGTTTTGCTGCGCGGCTTGCACTTCACCGCGATCTTCACGCAGCTCGGGCGGAATCCACGGCAGACCAAGCGCTTGATAAACTTCTTCTTCGGTCGAGCAAAAAATTTCCTTACCGTCTTTAACCTTTGCAAATGAATGTTCAGATAACGATAAGCCTTGATCGAGCGCAAGTTGTCGTAACTGCACATTATGATCTTTTGAACCCGTTGCATATTGCAGCGCCGTGCCAAACTTTTTCGGTGGATGCACCCAAACTTGGGCGCGTACGCCATCGCCAAATTCAATGGACGATTTTGTTTCGCCTTTGCCCAGCACGCGCACCACGCCTGCTAGATTGGTGAAAGCCTCCATAACTGGCTTTGAATCTTTTGCCGCGACAAGGATATCGAGATCACCAATCGTTGACCGCATCCTTCGCAGACTTCCAGCGGGTTGTGCGTCGATGACTCCTTGCACCTTTTCGAGTTGGGCAATGATCTCCTGTGCGAGGGGATAGGCACGTCCGAGTGGAATACGACCGGACCGGCGCGATAAAGATTCAAGTCCTGTGAGAATCGCTGACTCGGATTTTCCTCCCATACCCGGAAGATCACGCAGTTTTCCATCTTTGGCGGCCGCTTCCAGTTCCATGAGAGTCGTGATCTTCAGCATCTTCCAGATCAAGCCAACTTTCTTGGGTCCGAGGCCTGGGACTTTCAACCATTCAGCCAGACTCGACGGCACTTCCTTTTTTAGTTTCTCCAAAAATCCAAGTTTGCCGGTGCGGAGCAGTTCATCGATTTTTTCAGCGATGGCCTTGCCCACGCCGGGAATCTCTTCGAGCTTGTTCTCTTTCCAATATTCGTTGACATCGCGGCCCAAGCCTGCTAGGTTTTCCGCGGCTTTGCGATACGCGAGAGTTTTGTAAATGATCTCGCCCTTGATCTCAGACAGATCGGCGATCAGGGTAAAAACTTCAGCCAGTTCGCGATTGTTCATAACGATAATCCTTTTATTATTTTTTAATCTTGATAGTTTACGATTGTAAACTAGCCTTATTATATAATGATCCTTTTGAACCTGCGGCTCTCATGTTTGATTGGAGTATAATGAAATTACGCATTTTATGATTCAAGAAATTGATGGTTTAGGTGAATTGCTGATACTGGCAAAGGAGGTGAAACCTCACGAAGTTCACTATTTATTTCCCCTCAATCAATAAGTAAAAAAATAAGGAATATTCAAATACATCCATTAATTTGGAGGAGAAAATAATATGTTACAAAAACGCTTGATGATTGTCATCGGTCTGGTCATTGCCCTCAGCATGGTGCTGGCAGCATGCGGACCGACTGCCACTCCAGCTCCCACTGCCGCTCCTGTAGCGCAACAGGCAACTGCTACCTCGGCACCTGCTCGCCATGGCGGCTTTCTGGATGAGATTGATGCATCTGTCGTAGATGCAAGCTCTGCCCTTACACAATTGCAGTCAGGGGCCATTGATATATTTGCCTATGGCCTATCTTCGGCAGACTATCCTGCTATTAAGTCTTCCGGACTAAGCTATGGCTCATATTTTGGCTTGTATTACGATGTCCTGTACAATCCTGCGGCTTGCACGGACACTACTGTGCTCAATCCGTTCTCAGATCGTAAGATTCGCGAAGCCACGAATTACATTTATGACCGCAACTATATTAATCAGGAAATCTACAACAATGGTGGTTTACTCAAATTCTTCCCCTTCATGACCGATGGTCCTGATTACACGGCTCTTGCCGATGTTGCTGCGGGTCTCGAATCCCAATATGGGTACAACCTCGATAAAGGCAAGCAGATTATTTCCACTGAAATGACCTCTCTTGGCGCGACTGCAGGCCCTGATGGCAAATGGCAATTTAAAGGCAAGCCGGTCACTTTGGAGTTTCTCATCCGCAACGATGGCGATGGAACCCGCAAACCGCTGGGCGATTATGTAGCTACCCAGTTGGAAAGCGTGGGCTTCACTGTCACTCGCGATTACAAGAAATCCTCTGAAGCTGGCCCCATATGGGAGGGATCCAACCCAACAGACTGCAAGTGGAATCTCTATACTTCGGCCTGGGGCAACACCGGCATTGAACGCGATGGCAAGACTGATTTCCAATCCATGTACCTACCTGACAGTACACAAGGTGTCGAGCCATTCCCCGCCAACCAACCTGACCCTGCTTTCCAGAAGGTTGGTGATGATCTTGCCAATGGCAAGTTCACATCTACTGATCAACGCCTGCAAATGATGGCTCAGGCTATGCAACTGGGCTTGCAAGATTCATTGCAGGTTTGGTTGATTGATGGTCGTGGCTTTGCGCCGTATTCGAACAAAGTTCAAGTAGCGGTAGATATGGGTGCAGGCGTTGAGACCTCATCGATTTGGCCCTATACACTTCAATTCAAAGGTCAGCAAGGCGGCGACTTGAAATGGGCAACAGGTGTGCTTTTAACCGACCCATGGAATCCTGTAGAAGGTAGCAACTGGACCTCGGATCAAGGCTTGATGCATGCCACCAATGGCAATTCCTTTGTATCCGATCCATACACCGGCTTGTATTGGCCCGTTCGTATGCAGAAGATGGATGTCACTGTACAGACCGGCCTGCCCGTTCATAAGACCCTCGATTGGGTCACTTTGAGCACCGCTGATAAAGTCGCGCCTCCATCTGATGCTTGGGTGGATTGGGATGCGAAGTCTCAAACCTTTATCACGGTTGCCGATGCCGCAACTGCTGCAGCGAACATTAGTAAGGTTCAGGCGCAAGCAGCAACATTGGCAAGCGCCGTTGACCTGAAAACGATGGTTGCGCCTAAGGCTGCTCCGGCTACCGCCGCTAATGCGACTCCGCCTGCCCCGACTCTTGATACAGGCGGTCAGGCTTTGGCTAATGTACTAACCGGTCTTGGAACCTTCTATACTCAGACCACTGGAAAATCTGTTGACGTTGCTACGGCTCTTAAGTCTTCGGATAACATTACTAGTATTGAGACAGAAGTCGGTAAAGTCGCTGGCATTACTACCGGCGCCGCTGATCAGCAAAAAGAGATTGCTTCTTGGGCTATTGGGTTTGTCGGCGGACTGGATGGAAGCGGTTACTATACATTGGGCACTACAGATTTCACCACAGCTCATATGAAAGTGGTGGAGACCTTCCCGTCCGATATGTTCCAAACTGTCAAATGGCAGGATGGTAGTCCACTTTCCGTGGGTGACTTCATCATGAGCATTATCGAAAATTTTGATCGTGCCAAACCCGATAGCCCGATTTATGATGATGTCTATGTTTCCACCTTCCAGTCCTTCCAGCAAGGGTTCAAGGGTGTTAAGATCGATTCGACCGATCCGCTTGTGATAGAGTACTACTCCGATGTGTATGCACCAGATGCTGAACAAGATGTTCCTGGCGGGGCAGTTGTTCCGGGCTTTTCTTGGCCTAACTATGTCTATGGTAATGAAGCGAGTTGGGATGCGATCGCTATGGGCAATGCTGCGGTTGGTGATGGTCAGTTAGCCTGGTCTACTGACGTAGCTACTGAAAAGAAAGTTGAGTGGGCTAGCTTTATTGGCGGTCCCAGCCTCGATATCTTGACGAAGGAACTTGCTACATTGGCAGGCAACTCCACCATTCCGTATGCTCCGACCTTGAGCAAGTACGTTACCGCTGATGAAGCGAAGACGCGCTATGCCAATCTGCAAGCTTGGTATACAGCCCACAAGAATTATTGGGTTGGTACCGGCCCATATTATCTTGACAGCGTTAACTTGACTGCCAAGACCCTCACATTAAAGAATTACACGGATTATCCTGATACGGCTGATCGTTTTAGTCAGTTCACTACGCCGATGATTCCGGATGTGAAGTTGGATGGACCGGCTACGGTAAAGATTGGTGATACGGCTACTTTCAACATTACCGCCACATTCCAAGGTCAACCATATCCGCAGAGCGATGTGAGTAAAGTGACCTATCTCCTCTTTGATGCCACGGGCGCGGTGGTTGATAAGGGTACTGCGACGGGTATTGCCGATGGGCAATGGCAGGTTGCGCTTAGTAGCGATGTTACATCTAAGCTGACCGCTGGTTCCAATAAGTTCGAAGCGATCCTAGCGCCTATTCCTGTTGCCCAACCCGCGTTTGTGACCTTGAGCTTTGTCACTACGCCATAGGTTTTGTAAGCAACTCGTTTTACAATGGATAGGGGCAAGAAACCTTGCCCCTATCTTTATCACTTTTTCGAGGTGAACATGGCGGTTGCTGCTCAGACCCAGTCCGATTCTGAAACTAAAAAAAAGGCTTCATCAGGCAGCACTTTTTTACGCGTTGCCCGTTTCACTGCTTTGCGAGTCTTAAGTTTGTCTGTTACCGTTGTGATTGCCATATATCTGACGATCTTGATTGCCAATATGGGCGGCTACGTGGATACCATTATCAAGAGCGAAATTGAGGAGACGATCACAATGTCGGCAGCCGCCAATCCTCAAATGCGCGCTATGGCTCCCGATGTGCGCGCAAAACTTATTAAGGACCGAATTGCGGCAGAAGAGCAACGGCAGGGGCTGAACACACCAGTTGCAGTTCGCAATGTTTCTTATCTGCGCGACGCATTGACGCTTAACTTGGGACGCGCGATTAATATGAGTAGCGATAGCGGCTCTAAGGAGGTCAGGTTGATCGTCTTGGAACGTTTGCCGGCTACATTGTTGTTGATGGGTACATCCGAGCTTTCTCTCTTTTTTATCAGCCTTTTCTTAGCAATTTCTTTGTCCAGACGTTATGGCAGTTTTTGGGATAAGTTAATCATTGTACTTTCTCCCACTTCCACACCACCGGCCTGGTTCTATGGTATTTTTCTTATTTTGATTTTTGCCGCCGTTTTCAAAATACTCCCCTTCGGTGGATTGGTGGATGCGCCAACTCCAACAAACCCAGTGGAACTCGCCCTGAGTGTTATAAAACATTTGATACTGCCCGCGGCCTCTTTATTTGTCAGTCAATTCTTCTTGAGCATTTATAACTGGCGCACATTTTTCCTGATCTATTCCAGTGAAGATTATGTGGAGATGGCAAAGGCTAAAGGTTTGCCGCCACGCGATATTGAACGCAAATATATTCTTCGCCCAACCCTGCCGACCATCATCACGCAATTTGCACTGTTATTAATCAGCGTTTGGACGGGCGCAATCGTAACGGAGACGGTTTTTCAGTGGCCCGGTTTGGGGAGAACGTTTTACACGGCGATCGGTTTGTTTGATACGCCTGTGATTGTAGGACTTACGATCATTTACGCGTACTTACTGGCGATCACAGTATTCATTCTTGATTTTGTGTATGCGCTTGTAGACCCCAGAGTCAAAGTGGGGGATAACTAACCATGGAAACTTTCAAGAATTCACTTCGGGAAATTAGGCGTTATCCTTCAGCCATCGTTGGCATCGCGATGGTTCTGTTGTTGTTCGTTGTTTCCATATATGCTGTTATTGCAATTCCATATAGTCGGGCCATTTATATGTGGCGCGGCACCGAGGATGTATGGTATCAGAATCCAAAATTCGCGCCGCCCGCCTGGTTTAATTTTTTTTCCAGCAAAAAACTGCCGCTGTCTTTTGATGTCAGTACCTCTAATGAGACAATGAGCAAGACCGTTACGCCGGGCGCACAAAACACAAGTACCATCAATATCACCTACTCCTTTGACTTTCAATATGATGATTATCCCCAGGAGATGTCGCTGTATTTCAATGCAAAGTATGCCCAGAAACAGCCGTTCATTTCCATTATTTGGATAAAGCCGGATGGAAGCAAGCTTCGGATTGACAATCTTGGTATCGCTCAGACGCAGACGATAAGGTTTACACAGGATCAGCAATTCCTTGGAAATTTGAACGGTGCAGATCCCATGCAGGCATTGTTCAATGATCCGCAGACGAACAAGATTATGAAGGGCAAATATCAAGTGCAGATTGTGGGTGTGACATTTGAGCAGGGTTCTGATATCAACGCGGAATTCGTATTTCAAGGTCAGTTGTATGGTCTGGCCGGTACCGACCAGTACCGCAGGGATTTGATGGTGGCGTTGTTGTGGGGCGCGCCGGTCGCTTTGGCATTTGGTCTTCTAGCCTCTGTCGGTACACTGGTGCTGACCATGGTGATTGCTGCTATCGGTACATGGTATGCGGGCTGGATTGATGATCTTATCCAGCGCATTACCGAGGTCAACTTGATTTTGCCTCAATTAGCGATTCTGATTATGGTGGGCACATTCTATTCACATAGCATTTGGGCGATCCTCGGTGTTACGGTTTTGCTTAATATTTTTACAGGTGGCATTAAGACATACCGCGCCATTTTTGTGCAGGTGAAGGAATCCATGTATATTGAAGCTGCTCGGGCGTATGGTGCCTCGGATGGGCGCATTATCTTTCTATACTTAATACCGCGCATGATCCCGCTCTTGATTCCGGGATTGGTTCTGACTGTTCCTTCATTTGTATTTCTCGAATCCACGCTTGCAGTTCTCGGTTTGGGCGATCCAGTCCTGCCAACATGGGGCAAGATCATTGACGATGCATTTACAAATGGCGCGCTCTATAAAGGATATTACTATTGGATTATGGAACCGGCGATCCTGCTGATGATCACCGGCCTAGGCTTTTCCTTGTTAGGCTTTGCACTGGATCGTATCTTCAACCCAAGGTTGAGGGATATTTAACGAATGACACAAAAAAATAAACTTCTTCGTATTGAAGATTTGGTATTATATTTTAACACCACGCACGGTCCTGTCCAAGCGGTGGATGGTGTAAATTTCGAGCTGGATTCCAATCGCGCAGTTGTCATTCTCGGCGAATCCGGATGTGGCAAGAGTTCACTTGCCAAAGCTATTTTGCGACTCCTGCCTCGCAACGCGGGCACCTATTCCGGACGCGTGTACTTGGATGGCAAGGATGTTATGCCGTTGAGCGAGGAAGAGTTCCGCCAGAATGTCCGCTGGGCATCCATCTCGATGGTTCCGCAGGCCGCCATGAATGCGCTGAATCCCGTGATCCGAGTGGGCGAACAGGTGGCTGAACCCGCCATGGTCCATCTGGGTGTGAATAAAAACGAAGCGTTTTCTCAGGTAAAAAAAATGTTCCAGCATGTTGGAGTTCCGGAAGATTTCATCTCCCGTTATCCGTTCGAGTTGAGCGGTGGGATGCGTCAGCGTGTTGCAATCGCCATGGCTTTGGTCACATCTCCAATTTTGATCATTCTGGATGAACCGACATCCGCACTGGATGTCCTAACTCAGGCCAATATCTTCAATGTATTGAAGCGGCTTAAGAAAGAGTTGGGCATCAGCTTCATCCTGATCACACATGACATTGCGACATCTAGCGAATTGGCTGATGATGTAGCGGTTATGTATGCCGGGCAAATTGTTGAGGTCAACGATGCCTATCGTTTCTTTGACAAACCACTTCATCCATATTCGCAAAAGTTGATGGCCAGCGTCCCGAGACTCCATGGCACGAAGGAGCCTGAATTCATTACCGGCAGGCCACCCAGTTTGATCGATTTGCCTAAAGGCTGTCGCTTTGCTGATCGCTGTCCGGCTCGCTTCGAGAAATGTGTTCAAGATCCGCCAGTGGTCGAGAAGGATGAACGCAAAGTTAAATGCTGGTTGTATGCCTGATGGGAGCATTCTAATGGTTTCCGCTGTTCAAACACGAGATACAGAAAACGATATAAGAAAAGTTTTATTGTCCATAGACGATCTGCATGTTTGGTTTGAGTTGAGACGTTTTGGATTTGGACGCGCCGGTTATGTGAAAGCGGTGGACGGCGTAACTTTCGATGTTCATCAGGGTGAGGCAATTGCTGTTGTTGGGGAAAGTGGATGTGGAAAATCGAGCCTGATGAAAACCATTCTGGCACTTTACAAGCCGACCAAGGGAAAAGTTGTCTTTGACGATAAGGATTTGGCTGAGCTGGATAATAAAGGCTTGCATTGGTATCACTCCCATGTTGGTTATGTTCAACAAGATCCATATGGCGCACTTCCGCCCTTCATGAATGTTCAACGGATTTTGGAAGAACCCCTGATAGTCGGCGGCATCAAGGATAAGGAAGAACGCGCCCAGCGCACCCGCAAGGCGATGGATGAAGTCAAGCTCACACCAGTGGAGGATTTCTTGGAGAAATTCCCTCACATGTTGAGCGGCGGACAACAACAACGCGTGGTGATTGCCCGCGCTATGATCATGGGACCAAAATTTCTGGTTGCCGACGAACCTGTTTCCATGCTGGACGCATCGGTGCGTGTGGAGATTCTCAAGCTGTTGCGCGGCTTGCAGGAATCGCACAATCTCTCCGTTATCTATATCACGCATGATCTTTCCACGGTCAGTTATTTCTCCGAGCGCATCTTTGTTATGTATGCCGGCAGCTTGGTGGAAAAAGCCAATGTTCGTCAGGTATTGGATCATCCGCTTCATCCTTATACCATGGCTTTGCTTACCGGCACGTCTGAACCGGATGCCAGGAATGCGGAAACGTTCAAAGAGCTTCCGCCTGGTGAGCCTCCCAGTTTGGTGAATCCGCCGACTGGCTGTCGTTTCCATCCGCGTTGTTCAAAAGCCATGAAAGGCTTGTGCGAGGTAAAAGAACCTCCGGATTTTGAGCCTGAGCCGGGTCACCTTGTGGCTTGCTGGCTTTATCAATAACATTGGAATGCGGCCCTGGCAGTTGATTTTGCTTGGATTCATTTTATCGATGATGGGAGTTGTCTTCCCACTTCTAATGGTCATTCAAATTCTCCCATCCACATTCTTCTTGAATTTCTTTTCTTATGCGGCGTCCATGACCGGATTATTTTTGGGAATCATCGGGGCGTCGCGCTATGTTAAGGAAAACCGCAAGAAATAACAGTGAATGCCTTTCTGAGGATGTGATAGGATTCGGGTCGCAAGACCCGAATATTTTTTCAATGAGGAGCGCATTATGATCGGAATCAAAAACGGATTGTACCGTTCTATTCCTTTACTGGTGCTGATCACTCTCCTGCTTTCCGCGTGCGGAGGTTTGTTTCCCACTTCAAGCGAAGCGCCTCGACCGACGATAACGCCTCCACTGTCCTTCACGCCCACGCCTTCGCCGCACACATTGACGATTTGTCTTGGACAAGAATCAAATACGCTTTATCCGTTTGAAAATTTTAATGCTGCGGTACAAAGTGTTCTCACCGCTGTTGATAACGGGCCAATTGATACTGTTGGTTATGCTTATCAACCGGTGATTTTGCAAAAGCTACCCAGCATTACGGATGGCGATGCAGCCATTTCGCATGTCACAGTCAATGGTGGAAGCGAAAATTTGGATGCTGACGGGAATCTAACGGCATTGAGCATCGGAACGAGCGTTCGTCCTTCTGGTTGCCGCTCGAATGGATGCGCGGTTACTTATTCTGGTTCTGCTTTGCAGATGGATCAAATGTCTGTCACCAATCACTTGTGCCCCGATCTGACCAGGTCGGACGGTACACCGCTGACTGCTGATGATTCAGTTTATGGATATCAAGTCGTTTCGAATGACTCTTCTTCTCCATCCAAAAATCTTTTCGATCGTATGTAATCCTATACAGCTATCGATATGACAACGATTCAATGGCCAGGCATTCCGGGATTTATTGATCCGACCTACTTCAGGGATTTTTTTGCTCCCGCGCCAAAACATGTTTTGGATAAATTTGGGGCAACCGGTCTTTCCCAAGTGGATGTTGCTTCCCATACTCCGATGGGCTGGTGGCCATACCTGATTCAAGATTGGACAGCCGGCGATCACATTACATTGGCAAAGAATTCCTACTTTTTTCGCGCCTCGGGAGGCCTGCCCAAATTTAATACCTTAACATTTCGTTTCATTTCGGATCCGAATGCGGCAATCCGCCAGTTGACTTCGGGCGGATGCGATATCCTTGATCCGAGCATCAATCTCGATTCGCAGGTTGCCCTGCTTTGACAAATGCAGAACGCGCATCAAATCCAAGCTTTCTTTACGCCGACCTCGACCATCGAATGGCTTGGACTGGGAATCAAACCTGCCGCGTATGATAACGGTAATCGATCAATTAGAACGCGTCCTGATTTTTTTGCGGGTTCGCGTATGCGTCAAGCCATTGCATTATGTCTTGATCGTCAGAAGGTGGTAAACACAGTTTTGTTCGGGCAATCCTCTGTGCCGACCAGCTTTGTTTCCTCCGACAATCCCATCTATTTGATTGGTCTCCCCGATTACAAATTCGATGCAACTGCCGGTTCTCAATTACTCGAGCAGGCTGGCTGGAAATTTGTCAATGGAGATACGACTTCAGCGCGGCGCGCCGTTTCGGTCCGGAATGTTGCAGCGGGCACACCTCTGATCTTGAATTACGTGACTACGCAGTCCGTTCAGCGGCGGCAGGTGAATGATAATCTTTCGCAATCGCTGGCGCAATGCGGCATTGGAATCAAGGTGCAGTATGAATCGCAACAGCAGTTGTATTCGCCCGGTCCCAATGGCCCGTTTTTCGGGCGGAATTTTGATCTTGCGGAATATGTATTGAGCGATACGAGCATCGATCCTCCTTGCGGCTGGCTTACGAGCAATGAGATTCCGAATGCAGTGAATCATTGGGTCGACGTGAATATGAGCGGTTATAGTAGTTTGGATTTCAATACTGCTTGTTATGCTGCGCAGTCATCGTTGCCTAGCGAGCAATCCTATATCGATTCGTATCATCAAGCGCAATCCATCTTTGCCAGCGACCTACCAGCCATTCCGCTTTTCTTTCGCCTTAGCGTGGCCGCGGCCCGCGCTGGTTTGTGCCATTTCAACCTAGATCCAAGCGTCAATCCCATGTGGAACATCGAAGCTTTTGAGGAAGGACAGGCTTGCAAGAAATGAATCGCACGCGACTTTTAGTCGCCGCCACACTCTTGATTTTTCTTTTCGCTTCGTGCGCGCCGAAAGCGACTCCTGCGCTCTTGCCAACTTCCACTCCTTCGCCGGCGCCCGTGCAGACCGCGACTTCTGTTCCTCACGCTTCTGAGATTCGATTCGCATTGATTGGAAATGTGACCCCGGTTAACGTGTGGGCACTGTTCGATGCGAAGGGATATTCGTACAATAATTACGCGATGATGTCTGGTTATTGGCCGCGCTTATATCAGCTTTCCATTCCTGATCGTAATTTTGAACCGATGGCCGCCAGTGGAATGCCCTCGCCGTTTCAGCAAGAAGGAAATTTCTCTACGGCAACCATTCCTCTTCGTTCCGATTTAAAGTGGACGGATGGAACTCCCTTCACTGCGGATGATGTTGCCTTTACGGTAAATACAGGGTTGTCTTTTCAACTTGGCTTTGACTGGCACGACTTTTATAATCCCGATTTCATTGACCATGCAACAGCCGTGGACGCACATACCGTGAAATTTTATTTCAAAAAGCAGCCGAATGTCGGCGTGTGGCAATATGGTGCATTGCAAGGCCCGATTGTTCAGAAAGCATATTGGGAATCGAAGGTTTCGGCTTCTACCGCGCTATTGCCTTCAAGCACCCTCCTTCCACAAATCGCTTCGCTGACCGCGCGGGTCGCAGATATTCAGTCGAAGATAAATACCGTGAATGCGAGCATCGCAATATTGTCGACCACCAGCAGTGGCTATATTCAAGGCATTGCCGATATCAAAGGCTTACAGGCTAATTTGAATCAAACCAACACTGCGCTTGCGAAAGCCCAGTCGCAATATGACTCTGGGATGGATGCCGCGCGACAGTCGTTGTACGCGTTGGATAATGAAGGTGAACCGACTCTCGGCGATTGGATGCCAGCTGGACAGCAAAATGGTGTATGGATCAATAAAGTCAATCCGGCGCATCCGTTTAATACCCCGAAGTTTGAGAGCACAATTTATAAGAACTTGGCAAGCGAATACGATGCGATGAAAGCATTCCAGAATAACGAGGTGGACGCGATTCTGGTTTCCAATGGACTCTCATCTGATGCGCTGAGCGAACTTGGCACATCATTACCTGTCGTAAAAGGCCCATCACTTAGTTTGAGTTTTCTTGTTTTCAATCTTTCCAACCCGGCTTTAAATAATTCGTCCCTGCGCCAAGCTTTAGCGTGTATGATTGACTCTGAATCGCTGGTCAATCAATTGAACGGACAAGTTGTGCTGCTGCCATCTTTTACTGCATTAAATGAATCGTTTTTTAAGAATTTGAGTGCATTGATTCCATGTGATGGATTGGATCAGGCCTCTCGCCTATCGCAGGCTGTGGAGATTCTACAATCTGCCGGATATAGATGGGAAATGGAACCTGCAGAAAATGCAAATGGCGAAGGATTCACAATGCCTAATAGTGAGGCTTTTCCTTCAGTAAATTTACTGGTTTTGTCGTCTGAAACTTTGCACACCCATGCGGAGGGTTACATTGAGCAGCGGATGCATTTGCTCGGAATTCCCTCTGTCGCATCGGATACTGCTGCCGATGCATTTCACTTTGCGGTCTTCAGCAGCCGCCAATACGATATGGCAATTCTTGGCTGGGGTGTCAGCAAATATCCGGGTTATTTATGCGATTGGTTCAAGGACGGGAATCCGTTTGGGTATCAGAGCAACCGCCTCCAGTCCGCGTGCGAAGCGTTGAATTCAACCAGCGATCTATCAACAGCGCAGAAAGATGTTTACGAGATTCAATCCATCCTTGCGCAAGACCTTCCGTTTATTCCGTTGTATTCAGACATCACATACGATGCATATCGAAATGTCAAGTATCCGTTCGATAGCGTGCTGGGCGGTTTGAGCGGAGTCTACGGCGCGCCGTCTTTGGCAATTCCTGCTCCATAAATGTAAATCTTTGCTATAATCATCCCCAATTCGCAAGAAGGAGTGCACTGTGGCAAGGACCGATAAAAAACCTTTCCTGGAAGTCAAAAATCTGAAGACCCATTTTTTTACCGAGGATGGTGTGGTTCATGCTGTAGACGGCGTTGACTTCGTAGTTTATCCCGGCGAGATTTTCGGTCTGGTCGGTGAATCCGGATGCGGCAAAAGCGTGACTTCGCTTTCAGTGATGCGCCTCATATCGCCTCCGGGCAAAGTGCTGGAAGGCGAAGTCTTATTGGATGGAACCAACCTGCTGAACTTATCCGAAGAAGAGATGATGAAAGTGCGCGGCAATCGCATCTCCATGATTTTTCAACAGCCACAGACCGCGCTCAACCCGGTATTCAAAGTGGGAGATCAAATCGCCGAAGTGTTGAGCATCCACCGGGATTTTGGTAAGGAAGCTGGGCAAAAGCGTGCGGTGGAATTATTGAAGATGGTTGGCATTCCCGAGCCTGAACGCCGCGCTGAATCTTTTCCTCATGAACTCTCAGGCGGCATGGCTCAACGCGTTATGATCGCAATGGCGCTGGCCTGCGTGCCGGAACTTTTAATCGCAGATGAGGCGACGACTGCTCTGGATGTAACCATTCAAGCGCAAATCCTCGACCTTATCCTGGCGATGCGTAAGGATTTGGGCACTTCGGTGATTTTGATCACGCATGATCTGGGCGTCATTGCCGAGATGGCGGAACGAGTGGCCGTAATGTATGCGGGCGAGATCGTTGAGCAGGCTGAATCCGTCGAACTTTTTGATAATCCGCTTCACCCGTACACGCAGGGCCTGATCGGCTCCATTCCCATTTTGGGCAAGATCAAGGAGCGGCTGGATGTGATTCCCGGCAGTGTTCCCAATCTGATTGATCCGCCGCCGGGCTGCCGCTTCGCACCGCGTTGCGCGGCGCGCGTTAAATATGGACTTAATATTTGCGGTGAGGTTGATCCGCAACTAATTGAGGTCAAACCAGGCCATATTGTCCGCTGTTGGTTATATCAAAATGCAGAAGGGCACCGCGCACCGCTGAGGGCGCGCTGATTGCGCCACGGAGTATTCAATGAGTGATAATTCTTCCGACTCGGATTTTATCCAGGTTAAATCGCTAAAGAAATATTTTCCGGTGCGGGCTGGCGTGATGCAGCGCGTGGTGGCGAATGTTCAGGCTGTGGATGATGTCAGCTTCACCATCAAAAGCGGTGAGACGTTGGGCATGGTGGGTGAGTCAGGTTGCGGCAAGACGACTGTTGGGCGGACGATGTTGAGGCTGATCGAACCGACAGCTGGATCCGTCATCTATAAGGGCAAGGATATATTCAAGTTCAAGTCCAATGAGATGAAGCCCGTCCGCCGCGATATGCAGATCATTTTTCAGGATCCGTATGCTTCGCTCGATCCGCGCGTGCCGATTGGTGAATCGGTGATGGAAGGACTGCACATTCATCACGTCGGTACGCCCAAGGAGCGCACTGCGATCATGCTGGAGACTCTCAAGAAGGTGGGACTCGAGGAATATCACTCCCGCCGCTTTCCTCATGAGTTCTCGGGCGGCCAGCGTCAACGGATTGGGATTGCGCGCGCTTTGGCCCTGCGTCCTAAATTCCTTGTCTGCGATGAGCCGGTTTCCGCGTTGGATGTTTCCATCCAATCCCAAGTGTTAAACATATTGAAAGATTTGCAAAAGGAATTTGGTCTGACGTATCTTTTCATTGCACATAATCTGAGTGTGGTGGAACATATCTCTGACCGCGTGGCGGTGATGTATTTGGGTAAGATGGTTGAATTAGCTGACCGGGATGAGTTATATCGCGACCCGGAACATCCATATACGCGAGCGCTCATGTCAGCGATACCGGTTCCTGATCCGAAGATGAAACGTAATCGGTTGATTCTCAAAGGCGATGTACCCAGCCCGCTTCATCCTCCGACTGGATGCCGATTCCATCCGCGTTGTCCCATAGCGGAAAAGATTTGCTCTGAACAGGAGCCGGAGTTCCGCGAGAACAAACCGAACCATTGGGTGGCTTGCTGGATGGTTAAATAATTTTTCAGAGGAGCGATGAAATACGGAATTTTGCTTGTTGACGATCAGCGCGATATTCTCCGTCTTTTGCATTCCACATTGGGTACGTTGAACAATAGCGATCTTCAGATTTTCGAAACGCCTTCCGGCGAGGAAGCTCTGTTGGAAGCAAGTCGTCAACGAATCGATTTACTGGTGTCTGATTATAAACTGCCCGGCATGAGCGGGATCGAATTGATGCATAAAGTCCGTGCGCGGCATCCGGATGTGAAAGTGATTTTGATTTCGGGTATGACGGATAAAAAAGCCCGTGATGAAATGTTAAATGCCGGCGCGGTAGCTCTTTTCGATAAACCGATTCCCCTCGCCGATTTTCTGGACGTGGTCGAACGTAGTTTGGGATTGGTCCGTACTATTTTTCCTCCTCCATCGGGTTCCAGAGAAGAAGCGAAACGCGCACGTGTTTCTGACTTACTGGCGAATTTTCGGCAGGATGTCAATGCTCATGCTGTATTTCTTTTGAATGAACGCGGCATGGTGCTGGCCCGCGCAGGGGCCTTGTTTGACAGCAGTATGGAAGTTTCACTGCTATCGGCTCTAATCGCTATTTTCAATGCGGGATTGAAGATTGCCAAGTTTAATCACCAGGAAACACTGGATCAATATTTTGTTGTTAGTAGCGGTGATGAGGATCTTTTGCTGGTTCCCATTACAGGCGCCTATGCCTTATTGTTGGCTGGCGAGAAACTGACGAAACGCGAAAGCATTTCGGATACTATGCAAGCCCTCTTGGCTCTGCGCGACGAAGTTGAACGATCACTTCGTTCGATGGGTGTTACTGCTGAACTAAAAGAGCAGCCTGCGGCTTCAGCCAATCCTCCTATTAAGAAGAAGCGCAAGACGGGTGAGCTTCTGCCGTCCGCTCAACCTTCTCCGGAAATGGAGGCTCTGCTTAAAGAAGCTGCCAGACAAAAAATCAAAAACCAAGAGGTAGATGAATTCTGGAAAAAGGCCGCGGAAAAACATGCAGGAAAGTCGACCAACCCCGAAGTCATCTCTTATGAGGAAGCTCGTAAGATGGGGTTGACGCCCGACTCTAAAAAATAATGTGATACAATTTTCCCGCTTTTCATTGGGGCGTGGTGCAAGGGCAGCACACCAGCCTTTGGAGCTGTGGATCTTGGTTCGAATCCAGGCGCCCCAGTTTGATCATTCAACCCGCGCAGGCGGGAATTTTTCTCTAAGCGCTCAAATCCTGAGTGCACACAGGCCTCGCGCGAGCAGGCCTGTTTTGTTTTAGGAGTGTGCTATGAAAGTTACTGCAATTCTGCTCGCCGCAGGTCAGGGCATTCGTATGAAATCTGATTTGCCAAAAATGCTGCATCCCATTTGCGGCAAGCCGATGCTGGCCCATTCTCTTGCAGCGGTGATGCAGGCCAGCGATGAGTCTCCGGTGGTGATCCTCGGTCATGAAGCGGATCAAGTACGCGAATCCATTTCCGGCGATGTTCGATTCGTAATCCAAGATCAACAACTTGGCACGGGTCATGCCGTCCTGCAAGCAGAGTCGTTACTCAAAGGCAAAACGGATTATGTGCTTGTAACGTATGGCGATATGCCTTTGCTTCAAGCCTCGACCTTGAAGCGGTTGGTCGAGACTCAGAGATCGAATCGCGGCCCGATGACGATGCTGACCGTGATCGCTGATGATCCGCGCGGCTTTGGCCGCGTAATGCGGAATGCGGATGGAACGGTGGCCGCGATTGTCGAAGAATATGTGGCAACGCCCGAACAAATAAATGTTAAAGAATTAAATGTTGGGGCATATTGCTTCGAGGCAGATTGGTTGTGGGATACACTACATCGAATCAAAGTCTCGTTGAAAAGCGAATATTATCTGACGGACACCGCCGAGCTGGCGGTCAGAGATGGTTTAACGATTCAAGCAGTCGGTTGCGATGATATTGCAGAAACGATTGGAATTAATACGCGCGTGGACTTGGCAGATGCCGAATCTGCGATGCGTGCTCGCATTAACCGCGAGCATATGTTGAACGGTGTCACTATCATGGACCCGGCTGTGACTTATATCGAAGCTGATGTCAAGATTGGGAAAGATACGGTCATCTTGCCAAACACGTATGTTCAAGGCAAGACAGTGATCGGTGAGCGAAATAAAATTGGCCCTAATTCGCACATCCGTGATTCAAAAATTGGAAGCGAATGTACAATTTTCATGTCTATAATGGAAGGTGCAGTGATGGAAGATGATGTGGACATTGGCCCCTTCGCTCGCCTACGCAAAGGCGCGCATTTGGCAAAGCATGTCCACATGGGTAACTTTGGTGAGGTGAAAGATTCGTATCTTGGCGAAGGCGTCAAGATGGGGCATTTTTCTTATATTGGCAATGCCACGATCGGCACGAATACCAATATCGGCGCCGGGACGATCACATGCAACTTCGATGGCGTGAACAAGAATCCAACCGAGATTGGCGACGATGTCTTCATCGGCTCCGATTCGATGTTGGTTGCACCGATTAAGATTGGGGATCGCGCCAAGACCGGCGCGGGCGCAGTCGTCACTAAAGACGTTCCGGCAGATATGCTTGCAGTCGGTGTGCCGGCACGGGCGATCAAGAAATTGGAAAAGAAAGTGAAGAGTGAGAAAGAAAAATAAAATCCAAAGAGCAAAAGCATGAGAGCGTTAACTAGCGAAGAACAACAATCTCTGATTGACCTTGCGAATCAAGCGCGCCTACGCGCCTACGTGCCCTATTCCAATTATCCGGTCGGCGCGGCGCTGCGGACGAAGACCGGCCGCCTGTTCACCGGCGTCAATGTGGAGAACGCCGCGTATCCCACAACGATTTGTGCAGAACGTGTGGCGGTCTTCAAAGCAGTTTCAGAAGGCGAGCGCGAGTTTGAAGTCATCGCAGTCGTTACCGATAACGGCGGGTCGCCGTGTGGTTCATGCCGGCAGGTGCTGGCTGAATTTGGATTGGATACGATCGTGTTGATCGCGGATGGTCAAGGCAAACTCATCAAACAAACAACCGTAAAAGAATTGCTGCCTGAGGCATTTATTCCCGAAAGCCTTTCGCGAAAAGTTTAGAAAAGAATCAAGAAATGCTGAGCCAGCCATTCTTTATCCCATCTGCATTGATTGTCCTGCTTTCCCTTCCTCTGATCTTCGGTTGGATCCCTCGCCAGTCATTCTATGGTGCGCGTACCTCGAAGACGCTTTCCAGTGACGATATTTGGTATCCAGCGAATCGGTTCGCGGGCGTCGTGCTTTTGGCTTCCAGTTGCATTTATTTTGCAGTTGCCTGGACTCTTCCGGATGCAACCACCGTTACTAATATTGGTTTAATGGTTTGGTTCGTTCATCTTGGCGCATTTGTTATTCCGCTTATCGTCAGCCTGCTCTTGATCCGTTCCTTCATCCAAACTTTGTAAATGCGTGATACCTCTCACTCCCTTCGTGTGGAAGCTGTGGTGCTTCGTCATTCCGATTATGGCGAAGCCGACCGCATCTTGACTCTCTACACGCGTCAACTTGGAAAAACGCGCGCCATCGTCAAAGGTGCGCGCAAGCTCACCTCGCGCAAGGCGGGACATCTCGAACCGTTTACGCACGTCAAGCTTCAACTTGCCACAGGCCGCGATCTTTTCATCGTCTCGCAGGCCGATACGGTGGATGCTTATTTGCCTTTGCGCGAAGATTTGCTGTTGACCGGCCACGCATCCTATGTGATGGAATTGCTCGATCGCTTTACTTACGAAGACAACCTCGAGCACGCGACTTTGTTTCGCTTGTTGACAGAGACTCTATTACGCCTCGCTTCCAAATCAGACCCGTGGCTGGCGATCCGTTATTATGAGATGCGCCTGCTCGACAATCTGGGATTCCGACCAAAGCTCTTCGAGTGCGCCAACTGCGGACGCGAGATTCAACCCGAAGATCAATTCTTTTCATTCAGCGCGGGCGGAGTCATTTGTCCAGCGTGCGGAAAAGGCTTGCCAAACCTCACAATCATATCGGTGGATACGCTCAAGTATCTGCGCCACTTTCAGCGTTCGAGTTACAGCGAAGCCTCACGTGCGCATCCCAGCCTTGAGGTCCAGAAAGAAGCGGAAACTTTGATGCAGGGCTATTTCACTTATCTGCTTGAACGTCAGTTGAATACGCCGGGATTTTTGAAACAGGTGCAGTAGATGGAATATCAAAAAATCTAGTTTTCAAATTTAACACGGGCCTTTCCAGAAGATAGTAACTCAAGCTTGAAACTATGATAGTCAAGGTAAGTGCAGTCCAGAACACTCCTGGCGCGCCGAGATAGTGGGGCAGAGAATATTTTTTGAAGAGAGATACCACAATTGCGATTATGAAGTAGTGATAAATATATAAGCCATATGAAATCTTACCCAAGTAGCTAATGATGCTTCCGCTCAGGTCGCTTTGGAATAACTTCGTTCTAACAACGCAATATATTAATACGGCGAACAGATAATTCAAGAGACTGTACCCCCAGACTTCTTTATACGCACCTGTAAGCGGCAAATTATATCCAAGTGTTGCTAATACATATTGGCCGGTTACAAGATAGTCGGTGAGAATTCCAAGGGCAGGAACGATGAAGAGCAAGGCGAGTAGTTGAAGACGAGGACGAGGAATATCAAATCTTGAAATATATGCTCCTAGTGCAAATGCGTCAACTTGGGAGAAAGGTAATACATAGGTCGCTTCTTGTGGATCGCTAGATAGAAATGGAAAAAGATGATGACGAAAAACAAGAGTGGTAATAAGACGAAAGAGAGGCCCCAAGGCAATTGCACTAAGACATAGTTTCTTGAAATGTTTCTTGGGTGTAATTAAGATAAGCAAGGGCCAGATTAAGTAGAATTGCTCTTCCACGGAAAGCGACCACAAATGAATAAATGTCCAAGTTTTTTCGTAAGCCGCGCTTGCGGAGAAGAAATCATAAACATAGAAGAAAGCGTACCAGATATTGTTGTAAAAGTCACGCCGATAATTCGTTATCAATGGATCAAGACTGATGTGTGGGAGGGCTAAGGCGATGATTGTGAGAATCAGTAAATAAAAATAATATAATGGCAAAATGCGTATCATCCGTCTGCCGTAAAACTTGGAGAAAAATTCTTTGACGGGTAGCGAATCTTTCATGCGTAATAAGATATCTGTAATTAGAAACCCAGATAGTACAAAAAACAGATCCACGCCCACCCACCCAAATCTAAGATAATTGGTGTGATATGCAAAAACACCTAAAAAGGCTAATGCTCGCAATCCGTCCAAGCCGCCGATCATATATTCTCCGCGTTATTGTTTGAGTATAACTTAGCCAATAGTTTTTTGCTGCTTTTATCTTGTTCGTTTTCCCCAATTCAAGACAAACAACCACGCGGCTAATACAACCACTGGTTTGAAGACGCGCCAGAAAAATTTCTGGAACCAAGCCCAATGCAAATGATAGAGGATGTGCGTAATGCCGGTGCGGATGGTTAATGCTTGCCCAAGCGGGCTGAATAGAATTCGGCGGCGATAATTGCGGAATGAAAAATCGTTTCGGACGAATGCGTCGCGAATCGCTTTGGCCGCGATCAGACTGTATCCCAATGCGAAGCTGATGCCTTCGCCGAAAATTCCATCAGCGCCAGCCGCGTCGCCGACGAGAATCACGCGCGGCACAGCGAAGTGATTAAACGGGCTGAACCATCGAATGGGATGACCTTGGAGTTCGTATTGACTCAGGTCAAAGCCGTGACGTAACATCTCTGCGGCTAATGGCTCTTTCAACCCTGGGCGTTGTTTATAAGCAAGAATATTCGTATCGTAGATTCCCCAGCAGCGCATTGGCTCTCCGTTGATCTGTGTGGGGAAATCCCATGTATACCCCGCGATGCCGAATGGAACAGGAAAGAAATCAAAATACGCGGTCCCTGATTTATGCATGTCATTGCGAGGAGGGTTCGTCCCCGAAGCAATCTCCTCATTAGTTGAAGATTGCCAAATCGCGCCTTCGCCGCTCCTCGCAATGACTTCCTGTTCGGTGGGGGTAATTACTTCCAGCAGGCGCGCGGTGTGAATGGATTCGTCGGGCAGAATACATCGCCGCGTGATGCCATTCGATCCATCCGCGCCGACCACAAGCTGCGCGGTAAATGTTCCTGCATCCGTTTCAACAATCACGCAATCATGTTGTGGTTGGAGATTCTTTACAGTCACCCCTTCTTTAATCTCTATTCCCTTGTCCTTTGCTTTATGCGCCAGCCAGGCGTCGAATTCATTGCGGCGGATAATTCGCAGAGCATGAGTATTTGGCAACGAGATTGTTAATCCTTTACCCGCGAAATCCAAATGCGCCGCTGCGGCATCCATGTGCGGCACTTCGCTTACGTCGAGGCCGAGGCGCTGCAGGATGATCTCAGCATCGGCGGTCAAGCCGCCCGCGCAAAGTTTAGGACGTGGATGATGAGCCTTTTCGAGAATCAGGATTCGCTCGGTAAGATGCGGAGCAATCTGCACCAGATGCAGAGCCGTTGAAAGCCCCGAAGGCCCGCCGCCAATAATTAGAACACCGTGATGTAGCATATCCTGCTTTGACATAAGTTCAATTAAATCATAGAACGATGCAAATCGTTGTGTAATTCCTAACAACTTTGGCAGTGGAATTTTACAGAGTTTTTACACGTAGAATAATCAGCATTTACACTCTTTCTTTATACTCTGGCATGAAACAACAAATCAAAAAGGAGTAAAAATGAAGGCATTGAGTTTTTTGTCCACAGTATCAAGAAGGGGTCTCCTGCTCGCAGCAGGAGCGCTGGTCGTTCTTGGTTCGGTCTTCTCGGTTCCGACCAGTGAGGTCTTTGCTGCATCCCCCACGCCCGCCTCGTATGCAGCTTTGACCAAGGCATATCAGGATGATCAAAATTGGTTCAAGGCTCAACACGTCAATGTGGGCCGCGCGGAGAATGTGGTTACCCAAGTTCAAGCGTTGATCACTACTGCAAAGTCAGATGGAATCAGCACCGGCGGACTCGAAGCGGAGCTGGATGTTTTCCAGGCACAACTCCGAACTGCCAAGGCTTCTCACGCGACTGCCTCTGCTGTTCTTTCCGCCCATAAGGGTTTTGACAACAGCGGAAATGTGACCAATCCCGTTCTCGCCGCGCAGACCGTGAAGGACGCGACCCAATCCTTGAGCGATGCACATCGAGTGTTGGTTCAATCATCCAGTGACTTGCTGACGGCGTTGAAACTGTGGAGTGCTCACAACCACATCACTTCTTCCTCGCCCGTATATTCCGCGTACAATACTGCTTATCAAGCCACGCTGACTCTCCACAATGCAGTGACCAGCGAACACTAAACGAAATAAATTTGGTAGGCGAAGCCCAGCGAACCGCTGGGCTTCATGTATTTCTCACAAATAATTTGCAAACTTCCAAAGCAATAAGCTTTGGAAGTTTTAATTTTCCTATGTACGGTATAATCCCTTCGCAATCGTAAATCCAGAATCAGAAATCGTAGATCCAACATGCCTCTAAATTTTCAACAGGTCATTCTCAAGTTACAAGAATTCTGGGCGGCGCGCAGCTGTGTGCTCTGGCAACCCTATTACACTCAAGTCGGCGCAGGGACGATGAACCCCGCCACCTTTTTGCGCGTGCTCGGACCCGAGCCGTGGAACGTGGCGTATGTCGAGCCGTCCATTCGTCCCGACGATGGACGCTACGGTGAGAATCCGAATCGCTTTCAACAGCATTATCAGTTTCAAGTTATTCTGAAGCCTGATCCCGGCAACCCGCAGGAAATCTATCTCGACTCGCTCAAAGCCATCGGCATTGACCCGCGCCAGCACGACATCCGCTTTGTGGAAGATAACTGGGAACAGCCCGCCATCTCAGCCTGGGGACTCGGTTGGGAGGTCTGGCTCGATGGGCAGGAGATCACGCAGTTCACGTACTTTCAGCAGGTGGGCGGCGTGACGCTCGATCCGGTTGCGGTCGAGATCACATACGGGCTCGAACGCATTTTGATCGGCCTGCACAACGTCAAAGCCGCTTGGGATTTGCCGTGGAATGATTCGATCACGTACGGCGAAGTCCGCAGGCAGGAAGAGTTCGAGCACAGCAAATATTATTTCGAAGTCGCCGATGTGCAAGCCATGCGCGAAGTCTTCGAACGCTTCGAACGCGAAGCCGAGGCTTGCCTTGCACAAGGGCTGGTCGTTCCCGCGCATGATTACGTCCTCAAATGCTCGCATATCTTCAACACGCTCGATACGCGCGGCGCAGTTGGTGTCACCGAACGTCAGGCTTTCTTTCGACGGATGCGTGAACTTGCCCGACGCGTCGCCGACGCGTATCTGGAACAACGCAAGCAATTGGAATATCCGTTGCTTCGTGAAAAGGGAATGGTGAATAGTGAATTGGGCAAGCCCGATGCATCATCCAATTCCCATTCACCGTTGCCTATTCCCAATTCCCCATTACCTTTCTTACTTGAAATCGGCGTTGAAGAACTTCCTGCGAACGATGTTGATACGGCTCACGCATATTTGACAACCCGCGTTCCTGCTTTGTTCGATGAACTTCATTTGGAACATAGTGATGTCCGGATCTTTACAACCCCGCGGCGACTCGTAGTTTCGATAGCGAATCTCAGCCCGCGCCAACCCGAGCGTGAAGACCTCGTCAAAGGTCCGCCCGCGGATAAAGCCTTTGACAAAAATGGAATTG
>Ga0209039_10001031_pt1 | contig 27075 bp, 21 predicted proteins | sample BogFormECP12_OM1_FD_188238 | JGI IMG/M metagenome (GOLD analysis project Ga0209039, IMG submission 188238) | Bog forest soil microbial communities from Calvert Island, British Columbia, Canada - ECP12_OM1 (SPAdes) (version 2) | ecosystem: Environmental > Aquatic > Freshwater > Wetlands > Bog ... | reverse complement strand
CTATTTCATGGCGATGGACAGGAGGAGCGAGTCTACTTTGAGACCGGGGCGAACGAGAACGGGCCGCTGGCTTATATCACAGACTGGGCAAACAACGATGTACGCACGGAGGGCATGAGTTACGGCATGATGATTGCCGTCCAGCTAGACAAGAAGCGCGAGTTTGACGCGCTGTGGAACTGGTCGAAGACTTACATGCTGGTCACCGACCTGAAGAATCCATCCGTAGGTTACTTTGCCTGGTCATTGAGTACGGATGGCACGCCGCGCTCGACGGGGGCCGCGCCGGACGGAGAAGAGTACTACGTGATGGCGCTGTACTTTGCGGCGCATCGCTGGGGCAACGGGAAAGGCATATATAACTACCAGGCCGAGGCGGACAAGATTCTGCGCGGGATGCGGCGCCACCCGGTGCTGACGGGGACAAGCCCCTTCCGGATTCACCCTGAGGATGCTCCGTTTACCATGCCGGATCATCCCTGGCCGAGCCCCAACAACAAGGCTCGGGAGCGGGAGCAGGAGGCGGCCGCTGCCGCCGGCAAGGGCAAGCCGGCGCCGCCCATGTTCTGGTTCGGGCGCGGGCCGCGCACCGAGACCATCGGGCCGATGGTTGACGAAGATCATTTCATGATCCGGTTTGTGCCGAATGTGGAGGACGTATCGACAGATGCGAGTTATCATCTGCCGGCATTCTATGAGTTGTGGGCACGATGGGGCCCCGTGGAGGACCGCGCGTTCTGGGCCAAGGCAGCGGATGTAAGCCGGGAGTTTTTCAACCAGGTCACCGGCCCTGTGACTGGACTTACACCGGACCGGAGCAACTTTGACGGGACGGCGATCATGGGCTGGGACAGAAAGCCGGCGTCGTTCGGTTCCGACTCGTGGCGGAGCGTGAGCAACTGGAGCGTGGATTACTCGTGGTGGCGGAAGGACGCGCGGGAGACGGAGCTGAGCGACCGGCTGCAGAAGTTCCTTTACGGCGAGGGAATCGACAAGTTTGCCGATCACTACACGCTGGATGGAAAGCCGCTGTCAACGCAGCACTCGGCGGGGATGGCAGCGGCGGCCGCGGTGGGGAGCCTTGCGGTGACACCGGGACCAACGGCAAAGGCGTTTGTAGAAACGCTCTGGAATACGCCGGTTCCTTCCGGCGAATATCGCTACTACGACGGGATGCTCTACCTGATGAGCATGATGCACTGCAGCGGGAATTTCAAGATTATCGAGTAGAGACCGGGCTGCGCGTCTTCCCAGGACTCGGCATCAGGAGCCGCCCGCCTGCTTTTTCGCGGGTCAAGTTCGTTCCAAGCGGCGACGGCTAGAGGGATGGGCGGGCGGAGGAGGCGGAAAAAGCCTTCGGGCAGCTTTGCCACTGGCGCGCCCCCCGGCCCATCGGCGACAATCTTTCTGCTATGGAAAAACTCACTCGACGTAATTTTCTGCTCTCCGCCTCGGCTGTCACGCTGGCCGCGTCGGCTTCGCCTTCACTCTTTGCTGCGCCACGCCTCCAACGGGTCTTCGTAGCCTCGAATACGCCAAAGGGGATTCTGGCCTACGACTGGGATCCGGCCAGCGGCAAACTGGCGCCCGCGGGCGTGGCCGCCGAGATCGCCAATGTCGCCTGGATCACCTACTCATGGGAACGGCAGTATCTCTTCGCCACTTCGGATGTGAGTAGCTTCAACGGCAAGGCGACGGGGGCGGTGATGAGCTTCAGGGTGGCGAAGGGCGAGCTGCATCCGCTCTCGGAGCAGAACTCGGCCGGCGTGGGCACCTGCCACCTGGGACTGGACCATTCGGGGCGCGTGCTGGTGGTGGCCGACTATACCAGCGGCAGCGCGGCCAGCTATCTGGTAACCAGCGGCAAGATCGGCCCCGTCGTGTGGAGCGAGCACTACACCGGCCACGGCCCCAATACCAGCCGCCAGGAGCACGCCCACGCGCACTTTGCCGCCTTCTCGCTCGACAACCGCTTTGTCTACATCAATGATCTGGGCAACGATTGCATTCACATTTATAGCCTGAATGCGGCGACGGCCGAGCTGACTCCGGCGGGCCTCTACACGGCGCGCCCGGGAGCGGGACCGCGGACGCTGCACTTTCATTCCAACTGGCATACGGCTTACTCGGTGAACGAGCTGGATTCGACGGTGGATGTGTTGAAGTGGAATCGCGCGGACGGCAGCTTGACTCTGGTAACGCGGGTTGAACTGCTGCCGGAGGGCTACCACGGACCGACGCGTGCCTGCGACACAATCATCACTCGCAACGGAAGGTTTGTCTATTTTGCCAACCGCGACAATGATTTTCTGATGAGCTTCCATGCCAATCCGGTAACTGGCCATTTGACGGCGATCGGACGTACGCCCTGCGGCGGCAAGTGTCCGCGCAACTTTGCGCTCGACCCGACGGAGAGATGGATGCTGGTGGCTAATCAGGACTCGAATCTGATCAGCGTCTTCCAGCGCAATCCGCTGACCGGCGAGCTGGCCACGGAGGGAAAGAGCTTTGCGGCTGCGGCGCCGATGCGGATTTTGTTCTAGGGAACAGGGAATAGAAATCGCTGAGCCTTAAACGCTCACAAGGGAGGGGCTGTCCTGTTCTGAGTTCGCTTCAAACGAGTTTGGATCCTCGGTCGGAGCTTGCTCATCCGCCACCGAGGCCACCGGCACGTGCGCCAGCTCCCAGGTTGAGCGGTCCTTGATCAGCCGCGAAACCAGGGCAGTGTGCATGGCGTGCCCGGCGCGCTCCGCCACCACGCGGCCTTCGATGCGGCGGCCGGCCAGCGCCAGGTCGCCGATAAGGTCCAGAATCTTGTGGCGCACAAACTCGTCATCGAAGCGCAGCGGACCGTTCTCCGGCCCGGTTGTCCCCAGGATGATGATGCACTCCGGCCCCGCTCCGCGGATCAGGCCCATATCGCGCATCTTCTGCTCGTCAGCCTTGTAGCCAAAGGTGCGCGCCGGTGCGATCACAGAACCATAGGTCTCCGCCGCCAAGTCCACGCGTGCGCTCTGGTGGCCCACGGGCGCGGGAAAGTCGATAGCGTATTCGATGCTGTAACCGGAGCCGGGATAGATCCCGATGAACTTGTTCCCCTCGCGCACCTCAACCGGACTCAGCACGCGGATGGTCTCGCGGCGCCGCCGCTGGTTGCGGATGCCCACCTTCAGGAAGGCCTCGACGTAAGGCTGTGCGCTGCCGTCCAGAATAGGCAGCTCCAGGTTGTCCAACTCCACAATCACGTTGTCCACGCCCATGCCGATAAGCGCCGAGAGCAGGTGTTCCGTGGTCGAGATCAGCACGCCTTGCCGCATCAAGCTGGTGGCATAGCTCACCTTGGCCACATAGCGACTGATGGCGGGAATCTCAAAATTGTCCAGATCAGTGCGGCGGAAGACGATGCCGGAGCCAGCCGGAGCCGACAGCATGCGCATGTGCACCGGCGCGCCAGAGTGCAGCCCCACCCCGCTGAACTCCAAGGGTGCGGCAATCGTCTGCTCCAAATGCGCGGGACTCGGGTGCGCGTGATTACTCAAAATACCTACTCTCGCGGCAAAGAAAAAACCGTGCGTAATGGTTAGAATAGCCGCCCGGAGCCATCCCCGTCCTGTGGCATTTTTGCCACACTTTGCGCCAATTAGCCATAGAATGAGCCGGGGTTGGCTTCCGCATTCAGGCCCCCGATGCAGCAAAAAGCCCAGCCGCGTGGCTGGGCCCTTTGTGCCTGGAAGAGCGCTGCCGTTACGGAGTAACCGACTGCGTCGAATAGTTGCCGTGGGGTACGGAAGCCACTGCGGTAGGTTTTGCCCCGGTGGGGTATGGCGTTGCCTGGGTGGCGGTCAGACCCCCTGAGGTCGGGTTCAGCCTGAAGCCGGAGACGGAGTTGCCCAGGTAGTTGGCTGTATACACAAACCGGCCAAGCGCGGCGTCAACCACAACGGCAACCGGCTGCGTGTCAGTCAAGATGGCGCTTGGGCCGGTGGGGTTCACCGTACTCGTGGGCGTACCGGTGGCCAGGTCGATGCTGTAGGGCGAAACTGAAGAATCCAGCGAATTTGTTATATAGATGAACCTGCCGCGTGGATCGACCACTATCGCGCTGGGCTCGTTGCCTGTCCTGAAGGGGCCGCTGGGCATGAAGCTCAGCGTGCTGCCGTTCAGAATCGTATAACCGATGAGCTGGCTAGAGGCGTAATCGGTGACATAGACAAAGCGGTTGGTGGGATCGGTTGCGATAGCTGAGGGCTTGACGCCGGCTTCATATGGGTTGGCAAGCGGGGTCAAAGCTCCGCCTGAGCCAATGGTGTAGCCAAAGACCCATCCGGGGTTGGCGCAGTTGGAGGTGCAGGTGGGCGTACCCCCGGGACTGTATGCCGACTGGTCATAAGCCGTGACGTAGACGGCATTGCCCTGAACCGTTGTGTTGTTGGCCAGCACGTTTACCCCGGTGGGAACCAGGATATCGCTGCCATATTTGGCGTAGGAGCCGTAGAGACTTAGAGTTTGCGTAGAAACCTCAGAGCCTATGGTGCCTGAAGAAAGGGCGTACTCAGTCAGCGTCCCGGTGTTAGTGCAAGCCAATGTGGGAGACAGTCTGGAGGCTGTGCAAGACACCACATACAAGTAGGTCCCGGCCGAGTTCACTGCCATGTAAACAGGTGTGTTGCTCAGGGTGACTGTATCCTTCGCCGTTAAAGTACCGTCCGTGGAGATGGCGAAGTGGACAATCGAGCCGCCGGACGATAGGGTCCCTTGGTGGGCGACGTAAAGATTCTCATAGTCGGAGGTAACAACCATGGAAACCGGGTTCACTCCGCCCGAGGACACGGTCGGTGCTCCCGTGCGCAATGCGCCGGACTGAGAGTCCGCCGCGAAGACCTGTATCTGCCCGGCGCTCGATGTCCCCGCGCCGGCGGAACAGGCCACGAAAACAAAATCTATGGTTACAAGTGCACAGGCAGAGAAATAGGTGGCCACCAACAGGCCGATGGCAAAGACCAGAAAAAGCTGGCTCAATTTGCTGAACTTCATGCGCTTCCTTCGTCGTGGGCTGGTCGGTTGCCAGTCCCCCAAAAAACTGGTTAGGTTGCCCCGTATGCATTGTAAAAGCCCGGTACGGGGTGTTGCTAGAGCGCCCGGCATAGGGCTGTTGTTACTCATCACTACTGCGTGCTGCCGTGCGGAACCGCAGCCACAGCCGTCGGCTGGGCGTTAGACGTGTAAGGAGAAAGCTGTGTGTTGGTGAGTGTGCCGGCCGTGGCGCTCAACTCAAAGTCGGAGACATTGTTGCCGAGAAAATTAGCGGTAAAAACAAAATGGTTGGTCGACGGGTCGATGCCAATAGCCACCGGCTGAATTCCTGCGGTGTAGGTTCCGATGCGGGTCAACGCTCCGTTGCTGCCGATGGAGTATGCGCTCACCGTGCCGTCCAGCCCGTTGGCTACATAGGCATAGGGGTAGGCGGTATCAACAACGATAGCAGTGGGTTGATTGCCTGCCGGAAACGGGCTTCCGGATAAAGGCGTAAGGAGTCCGGACGCAAATGTGAAGCCACTCACATTGCTGCTGGCGTAATCCGTCACGTAAACGTAGGCGCTGGAGGAATCGCTGGCGATGGCTGACGGGTGGACTCCAGCGGTAAAAGGAACTCCTCCGTTGAGAGGTGTAAGCGCACCGCTAGAACCAATTGAAAAACCAAAAACATAACCAACGTTGGGAGTTACCGAGGAGTCATAGGCCGTCACAAAAAGGTCCGCGCCAGATTTCAGGACGTTGATCGCGGTCGGCGTAATGATGTGCTTCGAGTTGCTGGGCAGCGTCAACGGCCAGTAGTCCGCGCCGATGCTCGTATTGGTGATCGGCGTCCCCGGCGCGCCGGCGATGGTTGGATTAGGACCGGTAGTGGCTGCCAGCAGGGGAAAGACGCCCACAGATCCCGAGCACGGGGCAGCATTGGAACACGAGGGCAATGGCTGGTAGGTGTCCACGACAAACAGGTTCGACCCGCTCACGGCAGCAGCCAACGGGTAAATCCCGGGCGTATTGACGGTGTTCTGCGGATAGAGCTTGCCGTCGCTGCCAATCATGAACTGCACAATGGTGTTGTCGTCCTGATTGACCACGTACAGATTCGTGTTGTCGGAGGAGAGGGCTTCGGCCACCGGGTTGCGCCCTCCCGAGGGGAAAGGCGAGGTGGTAATCTGGCGCATTAAGCCGGAGACTCCGTTGATCTCGAAGACGTCGATTTCGCCGTAATTGTTGGTACCCGCGGCCTTGGCACTGGTCACGTATACGAAATCCACAGTGGCCGTGCCGCAAGCGGTGATCAGAACTGCCGCCAGCAGGCTGGCTGCGGAAACCAGCAGCAGCTGGCTCGATTTGTTGAACTTCATGTGCATCTTTCGTCAGAGGGCCAACGCTCCGGCCCTAAAAATCAGGTTTGGATTCGAGCCCCAGGGCGCCTTGAAATACTCACGCCCGGAAGATCGACTGCGTTCTTGAAGACTTCGGGTCACTCATTTTCTTGCATTGCCTGGAGCGGGAGACACCCTCCGCTCGAGGCACGTCAGCATCAAGCGGCGATTTAGTTCGTGCGCCCATCCACCAGGCACCAGGTGGGCGGACCGGTCAGCGTATATTCAGAAGGCGCTTTGGTCGAGTCGGAAAGCGGCTTGAGTTCTCCGGAATTTTCGTTGATCGCCTGACCGGTTACGCTTGAATCGTTGTAGTTGGCCGTATAGAAGAACTGATTCGATGGATCCTCGACCAGGCACACTGGGCCTGCTCCGGTGCCGAATCCGATGGGCGTGCCTGCTATTTCCTGGGGCTGAATTGGATTGTTGAGCACGTAGCCGGCAATCCCGCTTTGAGCTGTTCCCGGGCCGATAACGTTGTTCCCCTGGTTGGCTACGTAGAACCACTTCCCCTTGTTCTCCACCACCAGGTAAATAGGGTTGGACTGGTTTGGATCATCGGGAATGGGGCCGCTGGTAGCCGACAGCAGCGCGCCATTGCTGCCTACCGAGTAAGGCACCATCTGGCTGGACGCGTTGGTGGGATTGGGGTTAGGCGCTTCGTTGTCCAGCGCAAAAACATAACCACCACCGTACACCAGTGCGGTTCCCTTGGCAATGTTCAGCGTCCCGACGCTGTTCTGCGTCACCGTCAACTGCCCGTTGGTGGGATTGTAGGCATACGGATACACAATTGCGCCACCGGTGTACGGATAAGAGGTAGAGGCGGTGGTGCTGGTCCCGCTCATCGTGATGACGACTCCACTGGACATCAAAAAGTCAACCGGATTGGCTGGAACCGGGAAGTAGGTCAGTGGTGCGCTGCCGCCGGCCGCCGTCACCTGAGCATTCAAGACCAGTTGCAGACGCCCAGTGGTCGAGTTAACCTGGAAAGCCGTAATGTCGCCGCAGGTTGTTGCGCCCGTCAAAGCAGCTGCGCAGTTGGGGTTCGGATTCGTCGCGCTGGACGGAAGGCCATTGTAAATAGAATCGTGTTCCAGCACGTAGATGAATGTTCCCGAGGTGTCGCTGAGTATGCGGAACGGGTTGGCGCCTTGCGTATAGAAAGTCTCCTGCGGCGTAAGAATGCCGTTGGCGCCGACGGCGAACTGCGTGATGTTGGAGTTCTGACAGGGGTCCGCGGTGGTGCAGTTGGCGCTGCCCGAGGCGGTCACGCCACGGTTAAGAACATAAAGAAAGCGGCTGCCAGGAAGCAGGATGGCCCGGACCGGGTTGGCTCCGCCGGAAGGGACAGGCAGACCGTTGATGGCCGTCAGCTTACCCGTGTTGTGATCAATCTTGAAGCCGGAGACGATGCCGTTGCCGGAAGTCGAGGCCGTCACCGTCCCCGTCACATACAAATAGCCGACCGAATAATCCTGGATGCAAGACGTAACGCTGAAAATAACGCCAGCTAAAAGGGCGCTTATCAGAAGGGCCTTGCCGTATTTCGTGAACTTCATGCGATTCCTTCATCCTGGTCAGGCGTGCGCCGCCAAGTTTGCTAGTTCCACAGCATAGCTGGGTTGGGACGGGTCCCTGTTGCATTGTAAAAGCCCAGGGTGGGTTGTGCCTAGTTTTGGCCAGAGACTGGTCAAAACAATGCATTTTCCCTGGCCGAACCACCTCGGAAGCGGCAGAAAACCCTCTTCTTCCGGTCCGGACGGTCCAATTTCACGCCTTAGGGCTGCGATTTGGACTCCAGGACGGCGGGAAACGTCAACCCGCTTCACCGGCAGTGAGGTTCCCCGCAGGCCTGCACTCTTCTCAAGTCCCTCAGCCCCTGGACCGGAGCCGTGGCAAGCCACGGCTCCAGATCAGGATCAGGGAGAAAGACCCGGGACAGGGTTACCAGACCCGGCAGGATGTCGCCGGGTACATGGGCTGGCCCTTGGTGCAGCCAAAGGCCTTGCCGAATTGATCGAAGTTTTGCACTGAGCCGTTGACGCGCCAGCGGCCGGGCGAGTGGGGATCCACCAGCGCCGCCTGGCGGGCCGACTGTTCGGTCTGGTTCTGGCACCACACCTGGGCAAAGCCCAGGAAGTAGCGCTGCGCCTCGGTGTAGCCGTCGATCTTGTCTTCAATGCTCTTGCCCTGCGCCGCCAGCGTGTCCAGCAGTGCCATATAAGCGATGCGCAGGCCGCCGTTGTCGGCCGTGTTCTCGCCCAAAGTAAGCTTGCCGTTCAGCTTCTGCGCAGTCACATCGTCATGCGCCGGGGCGGCTTCGAAGCCGCTGTACTCGTCGGCAATGCAGCCGGTCCGCTCGGTAAAGGCCTTGCGGTCCTCGGCCGTCTGCCACTCGCGCAGGTTGCCACGTCCGTCGTACTTCGAGCCCTCATCGTCAAAGCCGTGGGTCATCTCGTGGCCGATCACCACTCCGATGCCGCCGAAGTTCACCGCCGGGTCGATGGTGAAGTCAAAGAAGGGCGGCTGAAGAATGCCCGCCGGGAAGTTGATGTCATTGAACGATGAGTTGTAGTAGGCGTTGACCGTGGGCGGCGTCATCCCCCACTCCTTCTCGTCCACCGGCTTGCCCAGCTTGTTCAGGTTGTAGTTGCGCTCGAAGACGTTATTGCGGCGCAGGTTGCCGAGCAGGTCGTCGCGCTTCACCTTCAGCGCCCGGTAGTCGCGCCACTTCTCCGGGTAGCCGATCTTGTTGCGGATCATCGCCAGCTTTTCTTCCGCCGCCTTCTTGGTGGCTTCGCTCATCCAGGGCAGAGTCTTGATGTCGTCGCCCAGGCTCTTCTCCAGAGCGGCCACCAGCTGGTCCATGCTGGCCTTGGCCGCGGGCGGAAAGTTCTTCTTCACCCAGTCCTGGCCCACCGCCTCGCCCAGCGCGCGATCAGTCATGCTGGTGCACTGCTTCCAGCGCGGCGTTGGTTCCTTCTGTCCGGCCAGGGTCTTGCCGAAAAAGGCAAAGTTCTCGTCGAAAAAGGCCTTGGGCAGATTCGGGGCCGCGCCGTGCAATGTGTGCCAGCGGAAGTACGACTTCCAGGCCTCGACAGGCTCCTTGGCGATCAGCTCGCTCAGCCCCTTGAAAAAATCAGGCGTGGCCACATTCAGCGTCTCGAAGGAACGCACCTTCACGTTCCTGAAATAGACCGAATAATCGAAATCCGGCGTGAGCTTCTGGAAGTCGGCCACCGTGTATATGTGATAGACCTTCTCTGGATCGCGCAGGTCGGTGCGGCTCATCGAGGCCTTGGCCAGCGCGGTCTCAATCTCCATAACCGCGGAGGCTTCCTTGGCCGCCTGCTCGGGTGTATCGCCGGTTAGTGTGAACATCTTCGTCACGTGCTCGACGTACTGCTTGCGGATCTGCTGGAAGCGCTTGTTGTCCACGATGTAGTAATCGCGGTCGGGCAGCGAGAGCCCGCCCTGAAAGATGCTGGCGATCTGCTTGGATGAGTCCTTGTCGTCCTGCTCCACGCGGAAGCGGAACAGAGGCGCAGTGGTGCCCTCGGCCTGCAGTTCTCCCACCAGCGTCGCCAGCTTGTGGGTGTCCTTGAGAGCTGCAATACGTTTGAACGCGGGTTCCAGCGGCTGAAGGCCCTTCTGCTCCATCAGGCCGGTGTTCATGCAGGCGGCAAAGTAGTTGCCGTACTGCTTTTCCAGCGGGGTCTTAGGATTTGTGGCCGCGGCGTCCAGCTCTTGCCACAACAGGTAGAGGTTGCGCTCTTGCAGTAGCGAGAAGGAACGCGCCCATCGCACCTGGTCGCTGGGAATGGGGTTACTCTTGACCCAGTTGCCGCATGCGTACTGATAAAAATCCGTGCAGGGATCGGCGGTCTTGTCGATGGCCGATAAATCAAAACTACGAATGGTCTGTGGCGGCGTCGGCTTTTGGGCGTCGCCAGCAGGAGTGGTCTGAGCCAGGGCGGTTCCGCCCAGCAAAATCAGGATTGGTGCAAAACGTAAGCAGTTCATGAATGTCCTCTTGGTGATAGGGTCAACCGGCCACGCCCATCGGCGCAAAAAACGTCAATAGATGGAGGCCAGGATCAAATTCCGAGCAGCCGGTTCGCGCAGACTGCCTCGCCTAGCAGGCTATCACGGTGGACGGCCGACTCGCACTCGTCGCAATAGCAGTAGGCAAAGACTGACAGCCGTGTGGATGCCGGATAATCGCAGGCATGTGATGTTCTTTGGCAACACCGATGTTGAGCTTGGGCATTCGAGCGCCGGTAGTCGGACCCGGCGCAATATTGAAGATTGGGAATCAAGTGCCCTAGTTGTGGCATCCATTAGATTGCCACCTGCGGCTCGAACGCAAGGACAGGCATCTGGAGGTTGTACATGCGTGTGATTATGCTGGTTCAATTCCCCATTGAGCCGTTCAACACTGCCGCCCGGAATGGAACCGCGGGGGCGAAGATCAAACAGATTCTGGATGCCATCAAGCCAGAAGCAGCCTATTTCACCGAACGGGACGGCCGTCGCGGCGGTATCTTCGTCGTCGATGTCCAAAACGCTTCAGATATTCCAAAATTTGCCGAACCTTTGTTTCTCGGCTTCAATGCCGAAGTTGAGTTCCGCATTGCCATGACGCCAGAAGATCTCGCTCATGCGGACCTGAACGCGCTGGGAAAGAAGTGGGCCTGAAGGATAGGGCCGGCGCGTTGCTATAGCCTACTTTGCTACACTCCTCTTGCGGTTCCCCGCAAGAGGTTTCCCTATGTTCAAGCGGCAAAATCTATTACTGGCGTTGCTGTTCGCCGCCGGCGCGGTCACGCTCTCTGCCCAACCGGCCCCGAAACCTGCGAGCCCTCCCACGCGCACCCTTATTCGCGCCGGTCACCTGCTCGATGTAAAGACCGGCAAACTGCTCGACAGCCAGACTCTGGTGGTGGTGGGTGACACTATTCAATCCATCGCCCCCAGCGCTCAAGTTCCTCCTCAGTCTGGCGATACGGTCATCGACTTGGGCGGCCTAACCGTGCTGCCCGGCCTGATCGACGTGCATACCCACCTGACGATGGACACTATCTTCGATCCCTACCACGAGCTGCAGGAAACCGACGCCAAGGAGGCCATCAACGGGGTGGTCAACGCCCGCACCACGCTGCTGGCCGGCATCACCTCGGTGCGCAACGTGGCCGCTGGCGGCTACACCGACGTGGACCTGCGCGACGCCATCAACTCCGGCCAGATTATCGGACCGCACATGCAGGTGAGCGGGCCGGCGCTGAGCATCACCGGCGGACACTGCGACAATGACCTGCTGCCCTTCAAATACCATGCGACCGGCGACGGCGTGGCCGACGGCATCGCTGCTGTGCAGCGCCAGGTCCGGCAGAACATCAAGTACGGGGTGGATTTGATTAAAATCTGCGCCACCGGCGGCGTCCTGTCCAAGGGCGACGATCCCCAGGCCGCGCAATACACCCTTGAGGAAATGCGCGCCATCGTGGCCGACGCCCATCGCCTGGGCCGCAGGGTTGCCGCGCACGCCCACGGAGCCCAGGGAATCCTCTGGGCCAGCATGGCCGGAGTCGATTCGGTGGAGCACGGCAGTTACATCAACGACGAAGGCATCGCCGAACTGAAGAAGAATGGGACCTATCTCGTTCCCACCCTCTACCTGGAAGACTGGATGGTGGAGAACGGCAACCTGCCGCCCTACTCGCACAAGAAGATGGTGGAGATCAGCGCCGTGGCCAAGGGCAATATCAAGCGCGCCATGGATGCCGGCGTAAAGATTGCCATGGGCACCGACGCCGCCGTCTATCCGCACGGGCTGAACGCCCATGAGCTCGATGTGTACGTCAACCAGCTCGGCATGGCTCCCCTGGCCGCACTGCAAACAGCCACCATCAACGCCGCCGACCTGATGGGTTGGAGCGCCAAGACCGGCACTCTGGAACCCGGCAAGTGGGCAGACATCATTGCCGTCGAAAAGAACCCGCTCGACGATGTGCGCACCTTGCAGAATGTGAAGTTCGTGATGAAAGCAGGGGTGGTCTACAAGAACGAGATGAAATAAGGCCCTTAGCCGGCCCGTTTGACAAACGTACAGGAAAGCTGTACGATTAATCCCAGGTGATTCTGCGATGGCTATCGAGACAACTTATACCTCGCTCAGGGCGAATCTGGCGACTTTCCTTGACCGCGTAACAGACGACCGGGAAGTCTTGGTCGTGAAGAGGCGGCGCGGCCAGCCGGATGTGGCGATTATCGCCGCCGATGAATTGGCGGGGCTGGAGGAGACAGCGTATCTTCTGCGCTCGCCAGCCAACGCCAGGAGGCTGACGCAGGCTCTTGCTGAGTCGAAAGCAAACGACAAGAGGAAAGCTCCAGGAAAGCCAGCAGCAGCAGCTCTTGAGGAATTGCGCCGCTCTGCCGGGCTTTGATCGCTTCCCGTTACGCAAGAGTAATTGATACCCATGAGCGCCAAAATCGAACGTCGTGTCGACTTCCTTCCAAAGTTTCGGGAAGACCTTGCTTGGTGGGTCAAGAATGACCGTCAAGCGGCGCTGAAAACGCTCGAACTTGTCGAGTCTGTACTCGCCGATCCATTCGCAGGGATCGGTAAGCCCGAGCCTTTGCGACGTGAGTATGCCGGTTGTTGGAGCCGGAGAATTACGCGGGAGCACCGCCTGGTTTACCGCGTGACCGCCGACCGAATTGATTTCCTGCAAGCGCGGTATCACTACGAGTAAAAGACGTAAGCTGCGAACGTGGCTCTCTTGTACTGGTATCCGCTGTATGACCGCGATACTTCGGCTGCCTCAGTTTTCCTGTGCTGATGAAGGTAGTGCGCGGGTTCGGAAGTAAGCGATCGCGAACAGCACACCCAGCAGCCCGTGAGGGACGGTGCTACCCAGAACTGCCGCCGTAGTGATCTTTCCTTGCACAAAGAAGAATACAAGCGTCAGCACCCAGAGCGCCTTCTCCAGCATCGCCGGAATCATGATTGGCCGGTACCGTTTCGGATCGGCTGCAATAAGGAAGAACACAAGCTGCCAGGCAACCAGAGGACCGAGCACTCCATAGTACCTGTAAGTGCCAGGGGCCATGTACATGGGGATGATGGCCAGCAAGCCCATCCCTCCGGCGATAGCGAAGACGATCCTCGCAAATTTCATAGTTGACCTCCATCCAAGCGCAGCTCACATCGGCTTGAACAAATCTAGTTTTGTTGGACGGCATGGGGATAGCCGTTCAACCAATATATCAAAATCTAACGTTGGATTTCCATGTTCTTTACATCCCGCCCTCATCCCTGCCACACTGAATACGTGCCCACCCAAACCATTGTCATCCTCGATTTCGGTTCGCAGTACACGCAACTGATTGCGCGGCGCATTCGCGAACAGAATGTCTTCTCCGTGGTGCTGCCCTGCACCGTGCCGCTCAGCGAGATTCAGGCGCTCAAACCGCTGGGAATTATCCTCTCTGGCGGGCCGTCGTCGGTGTACGACGCTGACGCGCCGGCGGCCGACCCCAAGTTTCTGGAGCTGGGCGTGCCGGTGCTCGGCATCTGTTATGGGCTGCACTTCATCGTGCATCATCTCGGCGGCAAGGTGCGCTCCGGCGTCAAGCGCGAGTATGGCCACGCTGAAGTGACCGTCGAGGACGGCGCATCGCCGTTGTTTGCCGACTTGCCCGCGACCCTCGCCGTCTGGATGAGCCACGGAGACGAGGCAATGGAGCTGCCAACGGGCTTCCATCGCATCGCTATTTCCGCCAATGCTTTGGCGGGAATCGAAAATGCCCAGCGCCGCATCTGGGCGGTGCAATTTCACCCCGAGGTGCATCACACGCCGCTGGGGCCGCAACTTATCAAGAACTTCCTCTTTCAAATCTGCGGCGCGCGCGGCGACTGGACCCCTGCACACTTCATCGAGACCACAGTCACCGCGATTCGCGAAAAGGTCGGCAAGGGCCATGTCATCTGCGGCCTCTCCGGCGGCGTGGATTCGTCGGTGGCTGCGGTGCTGGTGCATCGCGCCATCGGCAGCCAGCTCACCTGCATCTTCGTCAACAACGGCGTCCTGCGCAAAAATGAATTTCAAAACGTGCAGAAGAATCTGCGCGAGCGCCTAGGCTTGAAGATTGTCGCCGTGGACGCGAGTGAGCGCTTCATGGCGCAACTTGCCGGCGTTATCGATCCCGAGACCAAACGAAAGCGCATCGGCGCGGAGTTCATCGCTGTCTTCGACGACCAGGCCGCGCGCATTGCCAAAGAAACCGGCGGAGTGGACTGGCTCGTGCAGGGCACGCTTTACCCAGATGTAATCGAGTCGTCCAGCGTCAAAGGGCCCAGCCAGACCATAAAGAGCCATCACAACGTGGGCGGACTGCCGCTGGGGATGAAGCTCAAGCTCATCGAGCCCTTGCGCGACCTCTTCAAGGATGAAGTCCGGCGCATTGGCCGCGACCTTCAGATGCCCGAAGAAATTCTCGGCCGGCAACCGTTTCCCGGCCCCGGTCTCGCCGTGCGCATCCTCGGCGAAGTCACCCCGGAGCGTGTCGCGCTCTTGCAGGAGGCCGACGAGATTGTCGTCGCCGAGATCAAGGCCGCGGGGCTTTACTCGTCCATCTGGCAGAGCTTTGCCGTGCTGTTGCCGGTGATGAGCGTGGGCGTGATGGGCGACCAGCGCACCTACGCCTATACCGCCGCCATCCGCGCCGTGCATTCTGAAGACGGCATGACCGCCGACTGGACGCCTCTGCCCTACGAGGTGCTCAAGCGCATCAGCAGCCGCATCGTCAACGAGGTGCGCGGCATCAACCGCGTGGTCTACGACATCACTTCAAAGCCCCCCGGCACTATCGAGTGGGAGTGACAGTGCGCTCAGAACGTCCCGGCCAACTTGTAATTCTGATATGAAACGTGAAACATAGTGTGACGGAAAATGCAGGTGCTGTTGGGGTTATCGCCATTGGGAACTGCTTCCATGACGGTTACGCTGACACGGGGAAGCTGATATTCCCTGCCGGCGACGACTATGGTGCCATAATCGATCCGCCTGTCTTCCCTGGAAACGAATTCCGTGGGTTTCATATCAGCATGGGTGATGACGCGAACCACAAGGCCCGTATCCGGATTAATGAAGAACTCGCCGTGGTAGCCTACGACCTTTTTGAAGGTCTCCCAGGTGCTGACCGACTGGATGGCCCCGACCGTCATCGGCAATGCGATCCTATCTTCTGTTTCGGTATTCGGAAAGCAGCAGTAATTCACATCGAAGTGGGATTTCTTCTTCTCCACGGCGAAAGAAAACACCGCGATCTGCTTTCCGTCAATCATTTGCCAGCGCAGCCAGACGATCTTACCCGCGGATGAGGCTTCAAGAAAGATAGCGCCCAGATTGGTCCCCGGTTCGCCCTCTGATAGCTCTCCGTTCACGCCCCACTTCGTCTTTGCCCTTGAAACTGCGGCCGCCTCGACGCCTTTATTGGTTTCCACCGGGTCAACTTGCTTGTTGACCAGCTTGACCTGACCAAGAAGCAAATTAGGAGCATGAAGTCCGACACTGTTTGTGGTTATGACCTGGTCCTCGTAGCGGAGCATGTTCTTGATGACCGATAGATGAGGGTTCTGCACATAAACCTTGGTTACGAAGTCGGCGGCTTTAGCCAGGATGGCTTTTTGTGCGGCTTCGTCGGGCGCGGGAGTAGCAGGGAGATCTGTAGCCGGAGGCGCAAGAAATGCGCTTTGTCCCTTCAGAATTTCAATCTGCTCACCGGAGAGCGGACCGGGAAGGTAACTTATCAGGCTGTTCGCGGTGCTGCCTGTCAGCTCTTCGTTCAGTTCAATCTCTTTGAGCCGGTCAGCTACCTCTGCGTCGGTCTTCTTGAACTGCTGCAGCGAGTCCAGCATATCCTTGAGCTGTTGTACAGAGATACTCTTGTTGGCTGCCCAGGCGGGCGAAGCCAGCATCAGAACTGCGAAAATCCACCCAAACCGTTTCATAAGCGTACTCCTCATGAAAATTATGTTGGCAGCAATAATACATCACTGCCGCCACGTCTGAAAATGGAAAAATCATGAATTGTGGATTAGCGGCTCAATCCCGTTTTTCCAGGCGCAGCATCACATCGACTGTATGGGTGTCGTCGTTCAAGGTCAGCTTGTATTTGCAGTTGGCGGAGGCGAAGGTTCGACCCAACGGGGTTTTATCGCCCTGCGAAGTAAAGTAGGCTTGGATCACGCTCTCATCGAATATCTCTCCGCCTGGCAGCTTCCACGCGGCCCACATCGCCGCACGCAGGTCCTCGGCGTTGTTCTCAATGATCAGCCTTCCCATCCTGTATATTGGTCCCGGCTCTACGCTTACGGTAAAACTGACCATGCCCTGGGCGCGGTCAAAGCTGGCCGTGGGATGAACGACTGCCTTCATATAGCCCTTGTTGTGATATTGTCGCTCGATGAATTGCCAGTTCGCGCGCACACGTGAGCCGTCGGCTAGGTCTCCGGGATGAATGCGCGCCTGCCGGTCGAAATCCGCCTGCGTAACCAGCAGGTTGGGCGCGAGTTGGATTCCTGAAATCTTATATTGCACGCCCGTCAAAATTGAAACCTGAAATGGAACCCGAACGGCCTCCGTCGTGATCACCGGAGTGCTCTGCGCGGTGGCGTGGATTTCAGTTTCCAGGTAGCCCTGGTCGCGATAGCAGTTGCCCAGGCTGGTCTCGATCTGGCCGGGACTTCCCTCCACGTCATAGTTTGAGCCAGTAAATCTGGCCACTAGTTCCACGACCTTGAGGTCCAGCGGGGTTGCAACGCCGTCGATATGAAGCTCGCCGACCTGCACGGATGGCGAGGTGATGGAATAGCTGACGGCCGTAACCTCATGCAATTGTTCGTCGGTGTAGGGAGCAGCCAACACATTGGCCTTGATGCCCTTGGCAGCCAGCATCTCTTCCAGAGCCTGGCGCACCTGTTCCGCAAGCCCACCCTCGGCCGGCACTTTGCCGTGATAGAGCGGAAAGCGCTCGTGCAGCGCAGCATCAAGTTCCTTGCCCGGTGCCAGCGGCAGATTTTCCAGGCGCACAGGATAGAGTTCGGTGTGCAGAACCAGGGTGTAGATAAGGTCCACCCCGTCGAACTTGAAGCTGAGAGTCTCAAATAGACCGGTGTCCATCAGCTTCTGGGAGTGGCCCGACATCTCGGCAAAATCCAGGATCTTACCTTTTATCAGCCCCGAAGCGGCCAGCAACTCCTGCTCTGAGTACTCCGGGGCGCCCTTGAACTGGATGGTTTTGGGCAGATACTTCTGCGCTTTGAGTGGCAGCGGAGCTGCCAAAAGGAGAAACATCGCGGCGAAAAATAGATAGGCAGAAGAAGGTGCGCGTTGCATGGTAGACCAAGAGTAACAAAGCTCACACCCGTGGGCAGAGTTTTCTGCCGTTCAGAATCGGGTGAGGGACGGCCAGCGTCTCAGTGCGCCCCGGCGGCGGGCTTATAGTCCTTGTACTCGGAAGTAAACAGCGTGTGGCGGGTAGTGTATCTGCCCGCGCCCGAGTCGCCGTTGGGGACTACCTCGGTATTGAGGATGGTTCTGACCGGTAGGACCAGCATCTTGCCGCCAACCGCAACCGGGCCGTAGTCGATGCGTGAGTCTATTTGGTGTACGACTTCGGATGTTTTGAACTCCGCCTCGGTAATCATACGTACGACGATTCCGCTATACGGATCGATGAAGAGCTCGCCGTGATAGGGCACGGTGGCTTTGTAATGGAGCCAGTCAGCGGTGATTTGAGCATTGCCCACGACCCCGCCCGCCCCACCCGGCGCCGCTTCCGACCCGGCTACTATCTGAGCGTCCATACCGTTGTAGAAACGGGCGATTCCGGTAGATGTGACATTCGGAAAGCAGCAGACGTCTACCGCCATACGGGAATCCTTCTTGCGCACCTTGAAGGAATAGACGGCAGCCTGCTTGCCATTGACCAGTTCCCAGCGCAGCCATTGGATGCTCCCGGTGGCCTGTGCCTCCTGCAGGACGGCGCCCAGGCTGGGGTCCGGTTCAAAGAGCGCGATCATCTTGTTCGCACCCCAGCGGGTTTTGTCCTTCTCTTGGGGCAATTTCTCCACCCCATGATCGCTCGTCACCTGTGTTTCAGAGGAACGGATAAAGTGGAGAAACGAGGCGGGGTTGGAGAGCCCGGAGGGAACATTTGCCCCCTTACCTGCACATCCAACGAGGCCCGAGCAGTCGCTAATCGCCTCTATGTTGTCCTGGAATCGCAGTGTGGTCTTGAATGCGGTAACGTAGGGTAATAGGGCATAGGTTTTGCTTGCGTAATCCACGGCCTTGTCGAGGATGGCTTTTTGCGCGGCTGCGTCGGGCGCAGCATTCGACGGCAGATCGGAGGCTGGCGGAGCCAGTATGGCGCTCTCGGCTTCCAAAATGTAAACCTGCTCGGTCGACAACGGGCCGGGTACGTAGCTGACCAGGCTGTTCAAGGCTGTGCGGGTCAGTTCTTCGCTCAGCTCAATCTGCTTGAGCGCCGAGGCCACGTCGGCGTCGGACTTCTTGGCCTGCTGAAGCGAAACCAGCAACTCGTTGAGTTGCTGCACAGTAACTTTCCTGGCCGCCCACGCGGGCGAGGCCAGCATCAGAACTACGAGCAACCATCCGAGCCGATTCATCTTCCTGCACCTCCAGCAACAATTAATCAGCCGGGTCGGCTGACCCATTGACCTTTCCTCCGGTGATAAGGCTGCAGGCTACTTCTGTGCGGCCCCTGCCAGGCTGAAGTTTGCGTAGCCGGTGACCAGAAGAGTCCTGCGCTGTATCATTCCTTTAGAGGAGTCGCCGCCAGCATTCACCTCAGTCTGCGTGAAGGAACCTACCGGAACGACATACGTGTTGCCGTCAATCGTAGCCGTACCATAATCGATGCGCGTATCTTCCCGCTCAACGAAGTCTGAAGAATCAAGTTCCGCATGCATCACGAGCCTTAACGTGGTTCCTGTATCGGGATTGACGAAGAACTCGCCACGCAACCCCACGGCCTTTTTGAATGGCTCCCAATTAGCGTTCCCATGTGCCGGAAAGCAGCAGTATTCAACACTATAGAGTACGTTTTTCTTGTCCACCTCGTAAGAAAAGACAGCAGTCTTGACGCCGGCAATCGTCTCCCATCGCAACCAATGGATCTTGCCGCCTTCATCGGCCTTACGCAGAATCAGGCTCAGGGCTGGCCTCGTGCTATTCTCGGCTATTGGGCTCACGTGCGTTAATTTTTGGTCTGCTGTAGAAGCGGTAACTTTCTCAACCCCCTGGTTGATTTCCACGGTCTCCGTGTACCTGCTCGTCAGGCTCATGCTCCATCCATCGCTCTGTTCTCGGTTTAAGCCCACCACCTGCTGGTTCGCACCCGCGCTTCCCCAACGGTTGAAGGTGTTGATGTGTCCATAGTGAGCGACCACTTTCATTGCGGTTAGACGGGGATTCTGCTCATCGTTCTTGGCCGCGAAGCTGATGGCCTTGTCCAGGATGGCTTTTTGCGCAGCTGCGTCGGGTGCAGCATCCGACGGTAGGTCGGAGGGTGGCGGCGCCAGCATGGAGCTGCGCGCCTCAAGGACGCAGATTTGCTCACTTGTGAGAGGGCCGGCGGACGTGAACATTAGGTCTGACTTTACAGCGGCGGTCAGTTCCTCGCTCAGATCAATATCTTTGAGCCGCGTGGATACCTCTTCATCGGTTTTATTGCTCTGCTTCATGGAAACCAGTAGATCCTTGAGTTGTTGCACAGTGATCTTATTATTGGCGGGCCAAGCTGGCGAGGCCAGCATCAGCAATACGAGAATCCATCCGAGTCGTTTCATTTGCATGCTCCTCCAGTAATAATAAATCAGCCGGGTCGGCTGACCCATTGACCTTCCCTCCGGCGACAAGGCTGTAGGCTACTTCGGTCTCCTTGCTTTGCTTCTCTGTGCGGCCGCTGCCAGGCTGAAGTTTGCGTAGCCGGCGACCAGAAGAGTCCGGCGTAGTATGAATCCCTTGGTGGAGTCGCCGCCAACATCCGTCTCAATGTGCGTGAAGGAACCCTCAGGGACGACATATATGTTGCCGTCAATGGTTTCCTTGCCATAATCGATGCGCGTATCTTCCTGCTCAACGAAGTCTGTAGAAGCAAGTTCCGCCTGCATCACGAGCCGTAACATGGTTCCTGTGTCGGGATCGATGAAGAACTTACCACGCAACCCCACGGTCTTCTTGAAGGGTTCCCAATCAGTGTCGATGGAATTCCTGGTCGGGAAGCAGCAGTAGTCAACGCTATAAAGTACGTTTTTCTTGTCTACCTCGTAAGAAAAGACAGCGGTCTTGGCCCCGTTAATCGTTTCCCATCGCAACCAATGGATATTGCCGCCTTCATCGGCCTTACGCAGAATCAGGCTCAGGGCTGGCCTCGTGCTACTCTCGGCGATTGGGCTCACGCGCGTTAGTCTTATGTCTGCTTTAGAAGCGGTAACCTTCTCAATTCCCTGGTTGATTTCCACAGTCTCCGGGTACTTGCTCGTCAGGCTCATGATCCTGCCATCGCCCTGGTCTCGGACCATTCCCCCTTGCTGGGGCCCACTCTCGTTGCCCCCCCACTGGTTGAAGGTGTTGATGTGCCCATAGTGAGCGACCACTTTCAATGCGGTCAGGCGCGGAATCTGCTCATCGTTCTTGGCCGCGAATTCAATGGCCTTGTCCAGAATGGCTCTTTGCGCGACAGCATCCGGACTGGGCAGGTCGGGCAGGTCGGAGGGTGGTGGCGCCAGCATGGAGCTGCGTGCCTCAAGGACGCAAATTTGCTCACTCGTGAGAGGGCCGGCGGACGCGAATAATAGATCTGATTTTGCAGCGGCGGTCAGTTCCTCGCTCAGATCAATTTCTTTGAGCTGCGAGGATACCTCATAATCGGTCTTCTTGCCCAGATTCAAGGTAACCAGCAGATCTTTGAGTTGTTGCACAGTGATCTTATTATCGGCCGCCCAGGCGGGCGCGGCCAGCATCAGCAATACGAGAATCCATCCGAGCCGTTTCATACGCTCATTCCTCCTGAGGATTGAGTTGCCGACAATTATATTCCCGCAGCCGATCCAAAACGCAACAAAATAATTCGCGGGAATTTACTCGACTGAGTGAATCTCTCTATATCGATCGGAACCAAGCAAGATCGTGCTCAGGAGTGGCGTCTTCGATGGTGCGGCGGGAAGGAATTTCTCCGCAGAAAGACAGTCTATGCGCCGGCAGTGGCCATGCTCCTGAAAAACTCCAGCGACTTGCGCAGCCCTTCTTTTAGAGCGATCCGTGGCTCCCAGCCAAGCAGGGCGCGAGCCTTGGCGATGTCGGGGCGGCGGCGTGAGGGGTCGTCCTCGGGCAAGGCCTCAAAGCGCAGCTTGCTCTTTGAACCGGTCACCTCCAGCACTGCCTGGGCGCACTCCAGAATCGTGAACTCGTCGGGGTTGCCGATGTTGACTGGCAGGTGTTCATCAGAGCGCGACAGGCGCAGGATGCCTTCGATCAGGTCGTCCACGTAACAGAAGCTGCGTGTCTGGCTGCCGTCGCCATAGATCGTTAGCGGCTCGCCGCGCAGGGCCTGCATCATGAGGTTGGAAATAACCCGGCCATCGCTAGGGTGCAAGCGAGGCCCGTAGGTGTTGAAGATGCGGGCCAGATGTGTGTTAACGCCACGCGAGCGGTGCCAGGCCATGACCAGGGCCTCGGCAAAGCGCTTGGCCTCGTCGTAGACCGAGCGTGGACCGACCGGGTTTACGTTGCCCCAATAGCTCTCCCGCTGGGGATGCTCCAGCGGGTCGCCGTAGCACTCCGAGGTGGAGGCGTGCAGATAGCCGGCGCCATGGCGGGCGGCAATTTCAAGGGTGTTTTCCACGCCAACCGAGCCGGCACGTAGCGTCTCTATCCCCAGGCGGAGATACTCCGGTGGACTGGCTGGAGAAGCAAAGTTGAAGACGTAGTCCACCGGGCCCACGTCGAAGGGCTGGCAGATGTCCCGCTCCTCAAAGCGGAAGCGTGGCTCATTGGCCAGGTGCGCAATGTTATCCCGGCTGCCGGTGCAGAGGTTATCGACGCCTATGACGGTGTGGCCCTCGCCCAGCAAGCGGTCGGTGAGGTGAGAACCGAGAAATCCGGCGGCCCCGGTAACAATAATGCGCATTGTCAAAAGTCTATGCTCCTGAAACAATTTGAACAATTCATGGGTGGAGTTAGCTCCGCTCCTACACAATCAGCTTGCGTGGTTTGCCCTGCTGCGACTGATAACTTGCCGGCCGGCCCATGCTCACATACGTGAAGCCATGATCGTACATCTGCTGCGGCTTGTATAGATTGCGGCCGTCAATCACGATAGGGAAGCGGACTGCCTGGTTGAGGCGCACCAGGTCGATCTCGGCAAACTCCTTCCATTCGGTCAGGATCAACACCGCGTCGGCGTCCTTGGCCGCTGCGTAAATATCTGCCGCATATTGGATGTTCTCGCCCGGCGGCAGCACCTCTTTGGCGCGCTCCATGGCCGCTGGATCATAGGCCGTGATAAGGGCGCCGGCTTTCATCAGTTTGCCGATTACATCGATGGCCGGAGACTCGCGAATATCGTCCGTGTCGCCTTTGTAGGCCAGGCCCAGGGCGGCCAGCCGTTTGCCGCGCAGGGTCCACAACGCGGACCGTACCTTGTTGAAGAAGATTTCCCTCTGTGTATCGTTGACCTTGCGAATCTCTTCCAGCAGTTTGAAGTCCACGCCCTGCTGCTGCGCCACCCAGTGAAAGGCAGCCACATCCTTAGGAAAGCAGGAGCCTCCATAGCCCAGCCCTGCTCTTAGAAACCGGGCGCCGATACGGCTGTCCATGCCCATGCCTTGAGCAATGTCCTCAATGTCCGCGTCCACCGTCTCGGCCAGGTTAGCCACCGCGTTGATGAAGGATATTTTCAAGGCCAGGAAAGCATTGGAGGCGTGCTTGATGATCTCCGCACTCTGCGCCGAAGTGACCAGAAGCCTGGCCGGCGCGGCGGCGCTGCAAGCACCCTGCAGGGCGCCCGGCTGGGTATAATAGGCGCCCCCGGTGAGCGGCTCGTAGACGCGCCGCAGCACGTTAACGGAGCGCTCCGTATTGGCTCCCACCACGATGCGGTCGGGATGCAGAAAATCCATCACGGCCGTGCCTTCGCGCAGGAATTCAGGATTTGAGACCACATCAAAGCTTTGCTGATCAACGCCGCTGCGGTGCAACACGCGCCGGATCCACTCGTTGGTGTAGACCGGTACCGTGCTCTTTTCCACGATAACCTTGTAGCCGTTGATGGAGCGGACAATCTCTGAGACCACGGCCTCGACATAGGAAAGGTCAGCGGCGCCGGTATCGCCCTGAGGCGTGCCCACGGCGATGAAGATGACTTCGCTTTTCTCGACGGCCGCGCCCAGGTCAGAGGCAAAGGTCACCCTGCTGCCCCTGTGTTTGGCCAAAAGCTCGGGCAGATAGCGTTCGAAGATGGGCACGCCGCCGTCTCGCAGGGTCTTTACCTTGGCTTCGTCATTGTCCACGCAGGTGACCTGGTGCCCGATCTCCGCAAAACATACCGCCGCAACGAGTCCCACGTAGCCGGACCCGATCACACAGATGGAAACTGGCTTTGACATGCGCTTTCGCTCTCTCCTAAGCGTAATCTCGTGGTGTGGCGGGGGATTCCCGTCCAGTGGAACATTCAAGCCGCTCTTAGGTTATTCGTTCGAGGGATGATGGAGCAAGCAATCCAGATATGTCTGCAAACAGCGCCGGCGCTGTGAGTTTTGCCGTCAGCGAGATGAATTTGCGAGAGGAAGCCATTGTCATTTCCTTGAAAACTCTCTTTGAAACGGTGACCGGTGACCTGGCCGCAAGCGTCCAACTGAATGGAAACGATGGCGTTCCAGCAAGCGTTCGTTCTCTCTATTGCTGTTTGCCTGTGGCGGTGTCCTTTTCGGTCTGGATCACAACAAGATGCGCGCGGGCTTCCTGGGCATCGGCCTCCGAGGGTTTGAGTTCGAGATAGTACTTGAGTTGCTTCATGGCCTCGTCGTACTGCCCGCTCATCTCCAGGGCACGCGAAAGGTTGTAGTAGGCGTTGCCCCACCAGGGCGCGATTTTCAGGGCTTTGCGCAACAGTCCGATGGGTTGCGCCAGAGATGGGGGACCGCTGGCCTGCTTGATCTGCGATGTGGCTAGAAGAAACATCTGGCGTGCCTCCTCGGGAATGGGCGGCGGCTCCGGGAGACTGATGGCGAGTTGGATGACTTTCTCGCGCAGGGATTCGTCTCTGGGACTCTGCTGAAAAGCATTCAAATTGGCGGCAAATATGTTTCGGGGATCCCTCGCTTGTGCCTCTTCTAGTTGCTTCCGTTTTCGACGAGCCTGTTCTAGAAGATCGGCCACAGCCATAGACTTATTCCTATTTGCAAGATCCAGGGCCGTATCGCCTTGGTTGTTTTTAGCCTCGATGTTGGCGCCCTTCGCCAATAACAACTTCATAACCTCGGTTGTTCTATAAATATCATTGCCGACAGGACCGACAGTCGCGAGCAGCGCCGTCCAGATCAGCGCTGTTTCGCCGCTATTATCCTTGGCCTCGATGTTGGCGCCCCTATCCAACAGCAACTTCATGGCGTTGATCTTGCCCGACATGGCAGCTCGGATCAGCGGCGTTTCGCCGTTGTTATCCTTGGCCTCGATGTTGGCGCCGTTATCCATCAGCAAATTCATAATCTCGGTACTGTTCACTTTCGTTTCCTCAGTATGGAGAGCATAAAAAAGGGCCGTATCGCCTTGGTTGTTTTTAGCCTCGATGTTGGCGCCTTTCGCCAATAACAACTTCACAAGCTCGGTTACTCTATCTATAGTGCCGATAGAAGCAACAGCCGCGAGCAGCGCCGTGTCGCCGTAAGCGTTCCTGGCCTCAATGTTGGCACCCTTTTCCAATAGCAACTTTACAACCTCGGTTCTGTCACATAGGGCAGCTTGAATCAGCGGCGTATAACTTGTCTTGTCCCTGGCTTCGATGTTGGCACCCCTGTCCAGAAGAAGCTGGGCGACCTCCGCGGTCTCAGCGATCCCCAGCGGCGTTGTGCCATCGTTATCCTTGGCCTCGATGTTGGCGCCTCTTTCTAGTAACAGTCTCACCATGCGGGTTTTTCCTAATTCGGCCGCCCGTATAAGCACTGTATCCCCAGATGAAGGCTTCCTGGCTTCGATGTTGGCGCCCCTTTTCAGGAGTAATACAACCGCCTGGGAACCATCAACGCCAGAGATGGCCTTCCACAGTTGGTCATCAAGACTGCGCTGGCTTGCCGCCGGAAGGCTGTTCTGGCCTGCCGCCGGAAGACTACAAAATAGGAAGCTGACGAATAGAACGATTGCTGTCAAAGCATTCTTCATGGCTTTCTCCGTTGCGGGTTGCTGATCCCGGCGAGCCGCTCCGCGTATAGCGACTGAATCATGGGCGTGAGTTTTCGACGAGCCTGTTCGGGATGATCGACCACATCATTCTCTTGGCCTCTTCCTTTTTTCATAATCCAGCGCCGTCTGCCCCAAGTTATCTTTTGCCTTGGGGTTGGCGCCCTTTTCCAATAGCAACTTCACAACCTCGGTGCTGTGCAGCGAGGCAGCCTTTATCAGAGGCGTTTGGCCGTCTGTGTTCTTGGCTTCGATGTTGGCTCCCTTGTCCAATAACAACTTCACAACCTCGGTTTCGCCCATCCAAGCAGCCTCCATCAGCGGCGTTTCGCCGTCTGTGTTCTTGGCCTCGATGTTGGCTCCCTTCGCCAGCAGCAATTTCATCATCTCGGTAATTCTCTCTTCCTTTGCCATAGATTCAATAGCTGCATGCAGTGCCGTTCGTCCGAAGTTGTCCTTGGCGTCGATGTTGGCTCCCTTGTCCAATAGCAACTTCACAACCTCGGTGTAGCCCGCGTAGGCAGCCGCGATCAACGGCGTACAATCGTCCTTGTCCCTGGCTTCGATGTTGGCGCCCTTGTCCAATAGCAACTTCACAACCTCGGTTTCGCCCAGTGAGGCAGCCGAGATCAGCGGCGTATCACCGTTCTTGTTCTCGGCCTTGGCTTCGATGTTGGCGCCCTGTTTCAGAAGCGATTGAACCTCATCCGCACGTCCCTCTTCGGCGGCGCGGAAGAGCTGTTCGTTCAGGCTGTTCTGGCCTGCCGCCGGAAGACTACAGAAAAGGAAACTCACGAATAGAACGATTGCCGGCAGAGCTTTCTTCATGGCTTTCTCCGTTGCGGGCGGCGCCGCTGCTAGTACTCCCGTCCCTTGGCTTCCGGAGGGAAAAGGTGATCGGCTATAACGTCGTACGCATCGCCCATGTGTTGGCTGATCTCTTCGTCCGCGATGCCGGACGCCACCTTCTCCAAGTTATACAGGCCAGCCGAAAGATGGTTGGCATACTCAATCGCCGCCTTGCACTCTGCGCGTTGCACTTCGGTCGTCGTTGCCAACTCCATCATCTTGCGAGCCGCCTCGCGATTCAGCCGCACGGAGTCGAACATCGCCTTGCGTTCCGCTTCGTCCCGCAGCAGCCCCTCCGTCGAGGGACTGAGCATCTCTGT
>Ga0209039_10001028_pt1 | contig 27222 bp, 26 predicted proteins | sample BogFormECP12_OM1_FD_188238 | JGI IMG/M metagenome (GOLD analysis project Ga0209039, IMG submission 188238) | Bog forest soil microbial communities from Calvert Island, British Columbia, Canada - ECP12_OM1 (SPAdes) (version 2) | ecosystem: Environmental > Aquatic > Freshwater > Wetlands > Bog ... | reverse complement strand
GTTCGGCAAAGTTCGTCAGCGTATAATTGATCTGGCTGACCAGCAGATACTGACAGTAATCCAATCGTGTAACTTGTCGTTTTGTCGGTTCCATGCCGGTACATTACCGGCTTTTCTCTACTCTGTCAACCGTTCTGCGTAAGTCCTAATATATTTTATTCCGCTAATTCCTACCGCTGATTGCATCCCGTGTGGGGGTAGAATAACAGTTCGGATGATCAGAATTTACCAAGAACAACTGAAAGGCCTGTCATGAAAAAGACCTTAACCATCTTTATCGGTGCGACCGTCCTGGTCACTGCCGGGGTGATCGCCTTCATCATCTGGGGGATCCCCTATTTTTTTGGTGTCTCCCTGCCCACCCCGACTGGGAGCGGTTTTGGATCGGAGATGGTCGCAGCGCAGGTCGTCGCCATCCTGGATCAAGGGACGGTGAACCTGGGCGGGACGGTCCAGCCTTACCAGGAGCTGCAGGTCAAGATCCTGGAGGGACAGTATCAGGGCAGCGTGGTGCAGGTGGACTACGGCAAAGGGCAGATCCAACCCGAAGGTCTGAATTTCCGGCCTGGCGATCAGATCCTGGTCACGCTGGGCACGGGTGAGAACAACGCCTTGCAGGCCAATTATGCCGATGTCCTGCGTTTGCGCCCGATCCTGATCCTGCTGGCGGTATTTATTGCCGCCCTGCTGGTCGTCGCCCGCTGGAAAGGACTGCGCAGCCTGCTGGCGCTGGTGTTCAGTTTTGTGATCGTGATCGGCTATGTCATCCCGCATGTCCTGCACGGGGAGGACCCGGTGCGGGTGAGCATCATCGGCTCGATGATTTTACTGGTGGTCACCCTCTACCTGACCTATGGATGGAATTTAAAAACACACTCTGCCGTGGTTGCCATTCTGGCGGTGCTGGCGATCACCGGTTTGCTGGCCTGGATTTTCATTCAAGTGGCTTTTCTGACCGGCAATGGCAGCGAGGAGGCCCTGTACCTGGTCCAGGTTCCGGGGATCACGGTCAACCTGCGCGGGCTGCTGCTGGGCGGGATGATTATCGGCGCCCTGGGGGTCCTGGATGATCTGGTGATCACGCAGGCCTCCGCCGTTTTTGAACTGCACGCCGCGAATCCGGCCCTCGGGTTGCGGTCGCTCTATCAAAAGGGGTTGCGCATTGGCCAGGATCACGTTGCCTCGACCGTCAATACCTTGGTGATGGCCTATACCGGCGTCGCCTTACCCATGCTGCTGCTTTTCTCCGTGGAGCGTGGGAACTATTCGCAGCTGATCAACCTGGCATCGGTGGCCGAGGAGATCGTCCGCACCCTGGTGGGCTCGCTCGGCCTGATCGCAGCAGTGCCGATCTCGACCCTGATCGCCACCCTCCTGGCGGTTTACGGCCACCAGTTGGGGGGACTGCGGCCCTACCTCGGCTCTGATGCTGGCGGAGAAGCCCACGAGCACTAAGCGATGCCGGTCAGGTCTATCATTCGGCGGCTCATTCCCATAAAGTGTTCCCGGGTAGCCGGAATCATGCCGTCCGTACGGGAGGTGCGGTCCGCTTGATCCTGGTTGCCAGCATCTCCGCCAGGCCGATGGCCCCCACCCCGACCAGAAGGTGCAGGACCTGGATGACCCAATGCGCCGGGCCGGCGAGCAGCGTCTTCTGGGTCAGGCCCAGGAGGAGCGTCACCAACCCCCAGATCAGCGCCAGACCGACCTGCCCGGGTTTCACCCCTGCCCGGGCGGCCAGGACGGCTTCGACCCACAGCCCGAGCACGAGCATCGCCCCGCTCAGGATGTGGATAGGAACCAGGGCGGTCAGCAGACCAAGCCAGAACAGCACCCCCAGGATGATCTGCAGGCTGCCTGTGATGCGGATGGTGAGGCGGGTTGCCTTGACTGCGGTTTCCATCTTGAACTCCTCATGAAGACCGATGGTTAATGGGATTTAGCATCGCTGGTTAATGGCGGTGGCGGTTGAACCTGACCCGCCAGCCACCCCTCGTAGATTCTCAGGAAGACCACCCCGGCCAGGATCATCAAACTGCCACCGATCTGGATCCCATCCAGCCGTTCCCCCAGCAGGAGGTAGGCGATCAGGGCGGTGAAGGCGGGTTCGAAGGTGGCGATGAGGTTGACGACGCTTGAGGGCAGGTAACTCAGACTGACCAGATACAATCCGTAGCCCGCCAGGGTGGGTCCGGCTGCCAGGGCGAACAGGATGCCCCAACCGGTCCAGCGGTTCCCCAGCCAGAGCAGGTCAGCCGGCTGGAGGGCCTTGCCGGGCAGGAACCCTCCAGGGATCAGGTTCACCGCCAATAAAAAAATGGAGGCGAAGGCGAAAGTGTAGAACAGGGTCGTCCAGGGGTTCAGACCGCGCTGCGCGGCCGATCGGCCCATCAGGCTGTAAATGGCATACCACAGCCCCGACAGGATCCCGGTCAGGATGCCGACCAGGTTGGCGCGCCAGGCTTCCGGAGCGTAAGCCCCGGAGACAAGCGCACAGCCTCCCAGACAGATGACGACGGCCAGGAGCTTGGCCCAGTCCAGGCGTTCTTTCAGCAGCCACCATCCCAGGAGGGCAGTGAACCCGGCCGAACAGTACACCAGGACGGTGGAGACGGCTGCCCCGTTCAAGGAGACCGACAGGGTCCACAGCGCGTTGAAGAGCGCCAGCATCACGCCGTAGAGGATCAAATAAAGCAGGTGCTCCCGCTTCACGTGCAGGAGGCGCGGCCAGCGCAGCCCGAGGAGCGCGAGCATGATCAGGGCCACCAGTCCTTCCCGCAGGCAGGCGAGGACCAGTGCCGGCATTTGGTAGGTCTGGGTCAGGTAGCGGATGAAGATCGCCGTCAGGGACAAAATGGCAGCGCTGGCCATGGCGATCAGGTAGCCGCGCGTCAGGGTGGAGGGACTGGTGGGAGGAACGCTCATGGTTTCCATTCAGGGAATGACAGGCGTGGTGGATGCGGTTAATCATATCAAACTTGGATCGGTTCCGGCGAAGGAAACCGCGGGCTCTGGTTCAACGGAGTCGTGCCCTGCTTGCATTTCCCCCCGGCCTGCGCGATACTGTATGCACTGGCTGGTGGTTTTACCAGAGAGTACCCGGAGGAACATGCAAGCTTCGATTGAACCCCTGAAGGTCCAGAGCTTGAAGGCGGCCTGCATCAACCGCCTGGAAGGGCTGATCCTCTCGGGTGAGCTCCGCATCGGCGAGCGGTTGCCCTCCGAGCGCGAGTTTGCCATGCGCCTGGAGGTCAGCCGCCCGGTGCTCCATGAAGCTCTGGTGGACCTGGGGGCCAAGGGCCTGGTCAAGATCATCCCGCGCCGCGGGGTGTTTGTCAGTGATTACCGCCGTTCGGGGTCGCTCACCCTGCTCTCCTCGCTGCTGGCTTACCGTCACGGGCGGCTTGACCCGGCTTTCGCTCAGAGCCTGATCGATATGCGACTGATCGTGGAGACGGAAGCCGCCCGCCTGGCGGGGCGTAACCGCACCGAGAACCATCTGGCCGACTTCCGCGACCTGCTGGCGGAGGAGGACCGCCTGCCCTGCTCCGACCCCCAGGTGCTAACCCGCCTGGATTTCTCCTTCCATTTACAGGTGGCGATTGCTTCCGGAAACCTGGTCTATCCCCTGATCATCAATTCATTCCAGGGTGTCTACACCAGCCTGACCGGTGAATTTTTCCGCAGGTACTGCGGCACCGCGGTTGTGGAAGAGGTCCATCGATTTCATCACCGCCTGGTGGATGCCATCCAGGCCAGGAAGGCTGAGAACGCCGCCCGGATCATGTCCTCCATGCTCAACCATGGAGAACGTTACCTGAAAGGAAAATGACCATGACCCTGCTCGAAAAACCCCGCTATGCCATCAAGGCGCCGTCCAATCTCTCCCCCCGCATCCAGTGGCTGCGGGATTACTATTTCCAGGGCGTGGGGCGCGCCTGGAATAACGAGTACACCTCCTGGACCACCGGTACTCCCTGGGACTTCCAGTATAACGAGCTGACTTTTTATATCGTCCCCGAAACTTACTCCTTCTTGCAGACCTTCCGCTCGGCGTTCGCCCTGGTGGCCCACCCGGTGCGCCTCAGCCCGGATTTCTGGAAGTGGAGCCTGCCGGAACGCCGCGCCTGGTTCAACAAGGAAGTGCTGGTGCATTACCTGCCCAAGGAGATCCTGCCCCGGGACCTCCTGGCCGGGGCGCGCTTCAATATCCAGACCTCAACCTGCCTGACCCAGGCGGAAACCCGGGAGCGCGACCGGCTGGTATACGGCCGGCAGGGCAGCCGGGCGGCGATGCTCTGGTTCCATAATCATGGCTACGGTAACGCCGGGGCGACCTCTGGACACCTGATCCCGGACTATGCACGCGTGATCCGCTCTGGCTGGAAGGAGATTCACGCCGAATTGGAGCACTGCCTTGACGGGCTGGCGCCGGCCGAGCAGAAAGGCCGGCAAGGCGCCCAGCTGCGCGCCATGCTGACCGCGGCGACGCTGCCGCGCGACCTGGCCGCCGAATACTCCAGGGAGTGCCAGCGCCTGGCGGGCATTGAACCCGATCAGGATCGCGCCGCGGAGCTCGCCGAGCTGGCTGGGATCCTCCAGCGGGTTCCCTGGGAGCCGGCGAAATCCTTCTGGGAGGGGGTGGAATCCCTGTGGCTGACCCATATGCTGGTCATGGCCGACGAAAACTACCCTGGCCCCGGAGACTCCTTCGGGCGCATGGACCAGTACCTCTTCCCGCTGTGGGAGAAATCCATCCGCGAAGGGATGCCGCGCGAGCTGGGCAAGGAGATCCTCAAGTGCTTCTGGGTGCACTGCAACACCGCCTACGATTCCATGATCCGCACGGGCGGCAACCAGGGCATCACGGCCGGCTACGGACAGCTGCTGACCCTCTCCGGCATGGGCAAGGACGGCGTGGATCTGACCAACGACCTGACCTATGCCATCCTGGAGGTGATCGACGAGATGTCCCCGATCCTGGAGCCCAAGCCCAACGTGCGCCTGCACCGCCGCTCCCCGGAGGCCTTGCTCGATCGGGTGGTGGCGATGATCGCCTCCAGCCAGGGTTCCCCCTTCCTGATGAACTTCGACGAGCGTTCCATGGCCGGCATGATGCTGCAGGCGCGGAGATCAGGGGTCAGCGATCGCATCAATGCCGATAATGTCTTCGATTATGCGCCGGTGGGATGCCTCGAGAACACCATGGTGGGAAATGACCGCTCTGGCACGGTGGATGCCAACCTGAACCTGCTGAAGGCGGTCGAGCTGGCGCTGACCGGCGGCTACGACCTGCTGCCCTTCATCGACCCGCTGAGCGGCAAGGCCGAGAAACCCCGGCGCTGGGGGGTCGATACCGGCGAAGCCTCCCGCTTCCAGACCTGGGAGGAGTTCTGGGAGGCCTATGCCGCCCAGACCCGGCACATCATCCAGCGCATCGTCGAGCTCTATGAGAAGTCCGAAGCGATCCGGGCCCGTTTTGCCCCCACCCCCTATGTTTCCTGCCTGGTCAAAGGCTGTGCCCAGAAGGGCCTGGACATCACCCAGGGCGGGGCGGAGCTCGGCTACGTCACGATCGAGGCGGTCACCTATGCCACCACCGTGGACTCGCTCCTGGCGGTCAAGTACCTGGTCTTTGATCAAAAGGCGTGCAGCCTGGCCGAGTTGATCCAGGCTTTGCGGGATAACTGGGTCGGGCATGAGGTCCTGCAGGCGCGCGCCCTGCACAAGGCTCCGAAATACGGCCGGGACGACGATGCCGCCGACGCCCTGGGCCGAAAAGTGATGGAACTCTGGACGGAGGAGACCTGGAAATACGAGACAAAATCCACTCACCGCCAGTTCCGACCCGGCATGTTGAGCTGGAACTACTGGGTGGCCGACAGCTTCATCCTGCCCGCCAGCCCGGATGGGCGGCCGCAGGGCCGCTTCCTGTCGAACGCCCTGTGCCCCTCCAACGGCGCGGACACCGCCGGCCCGACCGCGAATGCCAACTCGGTCGGCAAGGTCCTGGGCGGCAAATCAGCCGAAGGCAGCGGCGATTGGGAGGGCTATCTGAACCTGCTACCGAACGGCGGTTCCCACACCATGACCTTCAACCCAACGCTGCTGCGCGACCCCGAGCACCGTCAGAAATTCAAAGCCTTCGTGAAGGGCTACATTGAGAACGGCGGCAGCGCCCTGCAAATCAACCTGATCGATGCCGATATGCTGCGGGACGCCCAGAGGCACCCCGAGAATTACCGCAACCTGCTGGTGCGGGTGACCGGCTACAATGCCTACTTCACCGCCATCGGGCGGGAGCTGCAAAATGAGATCATCGCCCGTGAAAGCCACCAGATGAAATGATCGAGGGAAGGATCCTGCACCTGCAGCGCTTTTCGACCGAGGATGGACCGGGCCTGCGCACCACGGTATTCTTCAAGGGTTGTTCCCTGCGCTGCGCCTGGTGTCACAACCCGGAAAGCCTCTCGCCCCGGCTGCAGACGGTCTGGTACAAGGTCCGCTGCCTGGACTGCCACACCTGCCTCTCCGCCTGCCCGAACGGCTGCCTGAGCATGACCGCGGACGGACTGCAGATCGACCGGGAGCGCTGCCAGGGATGCCTGACCTGTGTGCGGGAGTGCCCCTCGGGCGCCATCGAAGCCCTGGGGAAGACGGTTTCGGCCGAAGAGCTGGTTGCGGAACTGCTCAAGGACCGGGCCTATTTTGAATCGTCCGGAGGAGGCGTGACCCTGTCCGGCGGGGAGCCCACCTTTCAGCCGGAGTTCGCCCAGGCGATATTACGCGGCTTGAAGGAACAGGGTCTCTCCACGGCCCTGGATACCTGTGGAGAGTGCTCGCCGCGCAGCCTGGACCGGCTGCTGCCTGATACGGATCTGGTACTTTACGATTTAAAGCTGATCGATGCGGAGCAACATCGCGTCCTCACCGGCCAGCCGAACACCATCATCCTTGAGAATTTGCTTTCCATCCGGGAGTATTTCCATGACCCGGCCTGCTCCCACGAACTCTGGATCCGGACGCCCTTGATCCCAGGGGCGACCGCCACGCAGGAGAACCTTCGCGCTCTCGGGGAATGGATCGCCAGGAACCTGGAAGATCGGGTCGCACGCTGGGAGCTGTGTGCTTTCAACAACCTGTGTCGCGACCAGTATGAACGCCTGGGGCTGGACTGGGCCTATGCCCGGACCCCGCTCTTGACCAGCGAAGAACTGGCCGTTTGTGAACAGGCCGCCAAAAGCTCGGGGGTCGCCCCCGGGATTGTGCATGCCACCGGGGCAACGCGCCTACCGGCTTAGATTGAGGAGCTCACCATGACGGATCTAAAACCTTGCACGACTTTTTCCTCCGCGGATATCCAGGGCACACAGCCGGCCATGAAGATCGGACTGCTGGGGACGGTGACCCCCCAGGGGCTGCCGCACCTCACCCTGCTCTCTACGCTCATGGCCTGTGCGCCCACGCAGATGTCGTTCGGCCAGTTCACCGAGGGCCAATCCAAAAAGCACATCCTCCAGAACCCCAGGACGGGTTTCCTGATCATGAGCCTGGATCGAAAGCTGTGGCGCGGCAAGGCAACCTTTACCCACACCGCCCGGGAAGGCGAGGAGTACGACTATTACAACAACGTGCCGATGTTCCGCTACAACGCCTACTTCGGGATCCACACGGTTTATTACCTGGACCTCGTGTCGCATACCGGCCGGACAGCCCTGCCGATGAACCGCATCATCATCGCTGCGCTCCAGACGATGCTGGCCCGCAGCCTGGGGCGGAGGTCCGGGGGAAAGCAGGTCCTGAACCCCTGGACGCGTGCTTTTTTAAACAAACTGGACAATCTCAAATTCCTGTCCTACATCGCGGAGGACGGTTATCCGGAGATCATCCCGGCCATCCAGGCGCAGAGCCTGGATGCTGAGCAGGTCCTTTTCTGCCCCTCGGTCTATACTCGTGAGCTGGAGTCGATCCCGCAAGGGGCCAGCCTGGCGCTCTTCGCCATGTCGCTCTCGATGGAGGCGGTGTTGATGCGCGGCACGTACCGCGGCATCCAGCGCGTCGGAGGGCTGCCCGCCGGGGCCGTGGCGGTCGATTGGGTGTATAACTCCATGCCGCCCCTTCCGGGCCAGGTCTACCCGGTGGTCCCGGTCGAGGCGGTTACGCATTATTAAGCTGGCTGTTTTCAGGAGGGGGTAAGACGCACCGCGGGCCGGATTTCAAGGCCCGCGGCGTTGGGTCATTGGATCGATCTCGGGTCTATTTCTTCTTCCGGGTATATTGGGTTACGGACTCCGGCACCGGGATATCCTGGGTCATCAATTCATCCCGAACCGGAGGTAGAGCGGTTTCTTGCAAAGGAAGCACACCGGCCCAGATGGGCAAGGCATAATCCGCCTGATCATCGATGGGCGGACCGCTATGCACTTTCGCTGAGGCCAGATCCATCTTGATGGCCACGACGCTGGTGGCGTTCATCTCCTTGGGGGTGGGGAGGCGCGCCTCCCGCCAGCGGCCGGGAATCAGGTGCTCGGTGATCGCCTCCAGTGCCGCCTTTTTTTCCTGATCGTCCTGAACGACTCTCCCTGTACCGAAGACCACCACCGAGCGGTAATTGACGGAGGAATTGAAGACTGACCTCGCCAGCACCAATCCATCCACCAACATCACTTCCAGGCAAACCGGATGCCCCGCCTGGATGTGCTTGAGCAGGCGGCTGGACGGTGCCCCATGGAGAACCAGGGTGTCCCCGATCCTGGCAAAATTGATCGGGATGACGTAGGGCTGATCCTTCTCCACAAAGCCCACATGACAGATGAGCGCTTCATCCAGGATTGGATAAATGGTCTCCCGGTCGTAATGTCCGCGCTGGGGCTTGCGATTGATGCGATTCAGGCCAGTCTTTGGAAAATCGGTCATGTTCTGCTCCTCGGCTGTATATTTTATCCTTGAATGCCAATTTAATGCCGTCCCCTCGCCTCCGCTCTAACCCGGGCGGGAGACCCTGCCTCTCGGTTGACCCGGCCGGGTCAACAGGGAAAGGAAGTAAAAACCGGCCACGATCAAAAGCAGCGCCTTGATCCCGGTGATGAAGGTGACCGATTGAAGCAGGGCACCCACGAACGCGCCCACCAGATTCGCCCCCAGGGCAGTATTCTTCTCCTCGGCGAGGGCGAAGGAGCGGATAAAGACGATGCCGCTGAAAAGCATCGGCAGGCTGGTCAGACCGCCGACGATCACGGCTTTGCTAACATATGGGAGAAAAGCGAACTGGGCCAGATCGATGAAATAAAGGGCCAGGCTGATCCCGATCAGTGCCGCGTAGACGAGGCCCAGGGGGATCTTCGGGAAGCGGTGGGCGATCCCGTTCGCCAGCAGCGCCATGAGCAGGACCGCGGAGACGATCACCGCATTGACCTGCCAGGTGTTCCCCAGTACCACGGAGGCCTTGCTGATATTCTGCACCTCCAGGAGCAGGAACGCCACCCCCAGGAAGAAGAAATGCCAGTAAGAGCGGTCCCAGCGGGCGATCAAGCCGGTAGCCTGCCATTTTTTGTAGCTTCGCACCAGAATCAGCAGCATCAATCCGGTCAGCAGATAATACAGGACCGGGATCTGGGCGGATTGCAGGTAGATATACGGCCAGTCATCGGTCACTACCCGGGTGTTATGGGGCAATGGAGGAACCGGGTAGGTCTGCTGCAGGTTTTGGATCAGGGCGCCCAGCCTGGGGTTGCCGGCGATCTGCTTCCTGGCGGTCGTGAGATCTCCAGTAATGAACATCACGCCCCCCCAGCCGTAGGAGGTATGCGGGATGGCGATCACGATCGGTTTTTCGCCGAAGACCTGCTCAAGGGCGATCTCGATGCGGTCGGCAATAAATACCTTCTGGGCTTCAAAGGTGAGCACCATGATGCCGCCGGGGGTGAGCAGCGATTTTGCCTGGGTGAGGCTCTCCCGCGTGTAGACGTAATTGTCCAGCCGGGCGTTGGTCATCGCCGTGGTCGTATGTGAATCCAGGAGGCTGAACGAGATGACATCGTAGGTCTCGTGGGAGGTGGCAAAAAACGAGCGGGCGTCATCGATGACCACGCGCACGGCGGGTGAAGAGTAAGGTTGTTCGGGATGAAAGCTCCGCCCGATGGCGATGATGGCCGGATCGATCTCGACCGCGGTGATGTCCTTGACCCCCTGGCGGAGCGCCCCGGCCGCATCGTTTCCGGCGCCGGCCCCGACGATCAGGACCTTCTGGGGGTTGGACTGCAGCAGCAGGGGGATGTCATACTGGCTGAGACCCTGCCAGGCGGGGGAAAAACTCTGCGGATCGGCCGAGGTATGGGCCAGGCTTAGATCGGACATGCCCTGATACCCGACGTTGTTGACAGTGACCAGGTATTCGCCGATATCCCCATGGCTTGCGTTGGACTTGCTGACGACCAATTTTTGGTAGGGGGACCAGACCTCATCCAGGGCGCCCGGCATCAGGCCCGTCAGCCAGGTCAGCAGGACGGCGGCCAGCAGCAGGGCCAGATTCAGCCTCCATCCCTGGCGGGTCCAGAGGATAAAGATGGACAACAGGATCCCCACGACCATGAACCAGGTGAGCGGAGGCTGATAGAAGAAGCTCAGCACCACAAAAAGCCAGGTCCCAATCAGGCTGCCGATCACATTGACCGAATAAGCCCAGAGGGTGTTCGGGTGATCGTCCATGAGCCGTCCCAGCAGTCGGCCGACCGGCACGAAGATATCCACCACCAGGATCAGCAGGAGGTAGGACAGCAAGAGTCCCAGAGCCACGAAGAGGACGGTAACCCCGGGGTTGGTGCTGACCAGGCTGTACCAGATCGTCAGATCCCCCAGCAGGCTGAGGTAATCGCTGATGTTCTGCAGGATGCCCCGGGTCAGCGGGATGGCCATCGCCAGCAGCAGGAGCAGCAGTGGCACGAGGGATTGTCGAAACACGATCGGCTTGCGGCAGGTGAAACATCCCAGCCCCAGGCCCAGAAAACAGGCTACCAGGATCGTGTTCTGGAGATAAGCGAAGATGCGGATCTCGGTGCCGATCCAGCGGATGAACAGCATCTCCAGGAAAAGACCGAGCACGCTGACGAGAAAGATCGCCCAGGTGCGGTGGGTCAGCCTGAGGTAATCATCGTCGGGTAGCCCGGCGTCCTGCAGCTGCGCCGGCCTTCCGGCTCCTGGCTGAGCTTGCGGCATGCCTTTTTGATGCAGCATGGAATTCGCCATCCGGCCGGACCTAGATCTCGATCCGTTCGCGCAGTTTCCCGGTAAAATCCTGAGAAAGGACGCCCTTCTGAATGGCCAGATGCATGAGCGCCACGAGCTCGGATTCCTCCAGGACGAGCGGCTCGTTCAAGAGCAGCCCCTGCCTCCAGGCCGAGAAACGAATTTCTTCTCCCCGGGCCGGATCGGCGAGCAGCCTTTCCAGCCTGGCCTCATTTTCAGCCAGCTCCAACGATACCGAGACGATCACTTTTGCCGCATCGCTTTTTTCCATTTGCCCATCCGTTTCCGTGAACAGGGAACATCCTGTTTCGTAGAGTTTATCATTAATGAACCGGACAGGGTCGTTTCCTGTCCGGTTCATAGGTCTTCGAAGATGTCCTTTACGAGGAGGATCGTTAATCCTCGAGATAGGTTGAATCCACGATGCCCACGATCACGGAAATGACGCAGGCATCCGGGTTCTTAAGCACCTGACGGGCGCCGTTGCCCTCCCGGTTCACCAGGACGGTGTCACCGATCCCGGCCTGGGTGTTGTCGAGGGCGATGAAATCCTCGTCCGCTGGTTCTGCTTCCAGCCCCAGCGGCTGCACGACCAGCAGCCTCCGGTTCTTGTAGTCCCGGTGACTGATGGTGGTCACCACGGTTCCAACCACTTTTCCCAGGATCATGGCCGCCTCTCAGGTGTAGCGCCGCGAGCCCCGCCGCAGGGTGAGATCGAACTCCCCGTCCGGGTGTACGTCCAGCTCGTCGACGATTCCGACCAGCGCCAGGTCAACCGGGACGAACTTGATCTCCGGCATCGCCAGGGCCGCCTCGCGGGAGCGCACCATGACACACAGGTCCCCCGGTCCCGCCTGGACGACATCCGCAGCCACCTGCAGCGCCCCAACCGGCTCCAGCTTCTTGTTGAGCGGCTGGACGACGAGCAGCTTCAGCCCCTCGGTCCCCGGGACCTTGAGCGTACAGATGGCAGTGCCCCTGACTCGGCCGAATAACATCCTGGCTACTTCGCTCCGGTGCTTTTGAGGACCCGCTGGATGATCACGTCCAGCAGCTGCGGGTCAACGGTCGTGCCGAGGCGCGCCGTGACGGCCGTCCGGATGCGCTGCTGCAGGCCGGCTGCCTCCCCGGGGGCGGAGGGCGTGGGGGATGGTAATTCCGGCCGCGCCGGGGGCTCGGAAGCAGAGGCCGGCGCGGAGGGACGCTGGGCCTGTTTTTGGGAGAGATAGGGACGGACCGGTGCGCTCGGAGGGTTGTCCGGCTGGCTGCGGTGCAACTGCAGCCCCAGCCGGCCGGCTTTCTCGTAAGCCAGCTCGGTCAGGACAACATTGTCGTTGACCTCCAGCGACATCACCCCGCGCTTGAAGAGGTCCTCGATATCCTTTTCGGTGTAGAACTCCTTGGCCATGTACAGTTCCTTTCCGGCCGGGACCTGGCCTGCCTCAGGCGCCTTCCCGGCCCTCCTGGTTTTCGAGGGCCTGGATGGCGGCGGTCTTGGCGGTCAGGATCTCGGCTTCCGTCCCCGATAGCCACATGCGGCCGAAGCGCCCGACCGACGAGACGTGGATCAGTTTGATGCTGGCCGTCTTCTCGGCCTCGTTGCAGGCAATATTGATGTAGGCTGCCGGGGCACACTCCAGCACCAGCATGGTTTCGCCGGCCACCAGCATGCTGCCGCGGCGGAAGCGGTTCAGCAGCTGGGCCTGGTAAGGGTCGATGTGGGTGATCACCTGCGTGGAAACCACCTGCGGCCGGATGCGGTCGGCCACCGAGAGGCCCAGGCGGGCCAGGACGACGTCCCCTGCTTCCAGGACAGCGGCCTGGTTGGGGGAATGCACTTCGAACATGCCGAACTCGCGTTCGACGATCTGGGCGCCGGGTCTGGCCTCGGTGGCTTTCACGGCGATATCCACCACCCGGAAGACTTCATTGCCGGGTGCCATCTCCACATACAGGGCGGCCATACCTTCGGTTGGCAGATCGCCCTGGGTGACCGTCCCGACGAAGGCTGCAAACTGGGGCTGCATCCGGTCCAGGTAGCAGTAACAGCGTAGCGAAAAAGTATCAGCCATATTTGTGTTCTCCTTCCCTCCTCAATGAGGCGGGCTATGCAGGGCGATGCCGAGCGGGGTGATGAAGAGGGGCATCGCCGGCACGCGGGTCGGCAGGCCGGTGTAATCCTGGATGACCTGCGCCATGCCCTGAAAGGCCGAAGATCCTCCCACCAGGGTGATGCTGTGCACTCTTCGTCTGCGCACGTGGTGCAGGATGATGGCACCCACCGTCTCCATCACCGGACGGAGCAGAGGCAGCAGGCGGGACTGCTGGCTGGGCGTGGTTTTGAGCGCCTCGGCTTCCTCGAAGCTGAGGCCCAGGGAACCCGCCACCACCAGCGTAAAATGCACGCCTCCGGTCGGCTCATCTGCCGTATAAACCACCTTGCCATCCCTCACGATGGCGATCCCGGTCGTCCCGCCTCCGACGTCCACGAGGGCCCCTTCCTGCAGGTGGAGCACGAGGTTCGCCGCGCTGGGTTCATCGATCAGACCGCTGCATTCAAAGCCGGCTGCCTCGACCACGTGCGCCGTTGCGGCGACTTCGACCTGGGGGACACCGGGGGGATAGGCGCTCCCGGCCAGGGTCAGCTCCCGGCCCAGGCGGCGTTCCAGGCGTGCCTTCATGCCGCGCAACAGGTCGGTCGCTCCGACGAAGTCGACCACCAGTCCGTCGCGCACGACCTCGGCGAACTGCCACTCCCCGGCCAGCGGCTTGCCCGCCTCGTCCAGGACGACCAGCACCAGGTAGGCCGTTCCCAGGTCCACCCCGACCCGCAGTTTTGCTCCGGGAGACAGGCTCAGCCCCCCGGCGCTCTCGGAGAGCGGCCTGGGGAGGATGACCGCCTCCGCCTGGGGCAGGGTTTCCGTCAGCCTGGCACCTCCGGGCGCTTGCCCGGTGAAGGATCTCACGCGCCCCTCGGGCTGCCTATTTGGCTTTGGTTTCTGCGGAGCGACCGCCGATCGAGCCCTTGCTGGACTTCGGCAGGATCATCTCCACGTCGGTATGCGGGCGGGGGATGACGTGCACCGAGACCATCTCGCCAACCCGTTTGGCCGCGGCTGCGCCAGCGTCGGTGGCAGCCTTGACGGCGCCGACATCCCCGCGCACCATCACGGTCACATAGCCGCCGCCCACGTATTCGGAGCCGATCAGGACCACGTTGGCTGCCTTGACCATGGCATCGGCCGCCTCGATGGCACCGACCAGGCCGCGCGTCTCTACCATGCCGAGAGCGATCAAAGAGGGATCTAAAGCCATTTCGTTCCTTCCTTTCTTATTGTAGGTTGCTAGGATCGATTAGGAATGCGGTTTGCTTGCCAGGACCTCGTCCACCACCTGCCGGACGATTTTTTCCATTTCTTCGGCGGAAAACCCCGGCGAGACCTCGCCGGGAGAAAAGGCTTCCGCCGGCGGGGCGAGCGTCTCGTAAGCCAGGCGCTTGATATTGATCAGGTGATAGGCGGTGACGTTGTCCCCGGTGATGGCGCCTCCCACACCCCCGGAACCCAGGGTCAGGGAGGGCATCACGCCCGTGGTCAATCCGATCGCCCCGAGCGTCCCCATGGTGTTGACCAGGATGCGGAAGACCGGTTTTTCCAGCCCGAAGGCCATGATCACCTTCTCGTCGGTGGCATGGATGATCTGCGTGTGCCCCAGGCCTCCGGTTTGAATGATGGCGATGGAGGTTTCGCAGCCCGCCTCCCAGCCGTCGACCACGTACCAGGCCAGCACGGTGGTCATCTTCTCATGGGCGAGAGGCTCTTCTTTGCCGGCCTTCGCGAGCGGCGTGACGATGATGCGGGTGCCGGCGGGGAGGCTGAAGCCGGCTGCACCCGCCACGATGGCGGCCGATTTCCCCACCACGGCGGTGTTGATGCTCCCGTCCGGATGGAAAAGAGTCCGGCGCAAGGCCTCGGTCTCATGCGGATCCGCAAAATAGGCCCCTTCAGCGCGCATCAGTTCCATCAGCGGACCGGCGATCGGGCGGTCGGCGATCACCGCCTGTTCTGTGGCGCAGATCGTCGAATAGTCGAAGGCCTTGGAGGCTACGATGTAGCGGGCCGCCTTGGCCAGGTCGGCGCTGCGATCCACGTAGACCGGGACATTTCCAGGTCCGACGCCATAGGCCGGTTTACCGGTCGAGTGGGCCGCCCGCACCATGGCTGTCCCTCCGGTGGCGAGGATGACCGCCGTCTGCCGGTGGGTGAGCAGCTCCTGGGTGCCCGGCAGGGAGATCTGCTGGATGCAGCCGATCAAGCCCCTGGGGGCGCCGGCATTTTCGGCTGCCAGGGCCATGGCCTGGGCAGCTTCATAGGTGCAGCGTGCCGCGGCGGGATGAGGCGAAAATACGATGGCATTGCGGGCCTTGACGGCGATCAGCGCTTTAAAGAAGGTCGTGGAGGTCGGGTTGGTGGAAGGGACCAGGGCCGCCACCACCCCCATCGGCCAGGCGATCTCGTACAGGCGCCGGGCGGGGTCGTGGCGGATGACGCCGACGGTCTTCAGGTCACGGATGCTCTCCCAGACCCCACGCGAACCGAATTCGTTCTTGATCCTCTTGTGGGCGGCCACCCCGTAACCCGTCTCCTCCTGCGCCATCCGCCCCAGGCGGTCGGAGGCCTGGAAGCCGGCCAGGGCCATGGCCTCGCCTACCCGGTCGACTTCCGCCTGCGAAGCCCGACTCCAGGTTTTCCAGGCTGCAGAGGCGGCTCTGACCAGCTCGCGGGATTCTTGAATGGAAGCAAGGTCTTTATCCAGGCTCATAGAACTACTCCCGGTTCAGGCTACTCTTTCCTCAGGACTTCCGGAACACCACCTGGCCGCCCACTTCCAGCGAATCGATGACCGCCATGATCACCGCATCCACCGGCGTGTCCTTGGTGATGGCGGTCTGGCGCGCCGAGGATCCGGCGGCAGTGAGCACCAGGTCCCCCTGGCCGGCATCGACGGTATCCACGGCCACAAACGGTTTCCCGACCGGGCTGCCGGTCTCATCCGTCTGGCGGACGATGAGCAGCTTGCGGGAGACGAGCTTTTCGTCCTTGATGGTCGAGACGGTGGTTCCGATCACTCTGGCGATTAACATTCTCTCCCTCCCAGGGTCAATAACTTTTGGAGGCGGGCGCGGGTGCTGGAGCAGAGCCCTGCGCGGGGCTGGGGCCCTGGATGATCTTCACACCGGCGCTGGCGCCGATGCGCGTCGCCCCGGCCTTGATCATGTTCTCGGCGTCCTCATAGGTGCGCACCCCGCCGGCGGCTTTCACGCCCATTTCCGGCCCGACAGCCCGCCGCATCAATTCCACATCATGGACCGTGGCGCCGCCGCCGGCGAAGCCGGTGGAGGTCTTGACGAAATCCGCACCGGCTTCTTTCGAGAGCAGGCAGGCGATCGTCTTCTCTTCATCGGTCAGGAAGACCGCCTCGATGATGACCTTGACCAGCGCGCCGCGGGCATGGGAGGCCGTCACCACGCCGCGGATATCCTGGGCGACCAGTTCGAGGTCGCGGGCCTTCAAGGCGCCGATATTGATGACCATGTCGATCTCCTGGGCGCCGTGATCCAGGGCGTTCTGGGTCTCGAAGGCCTTGACCTCCGGAGGCGTGGCCCCCAGCGGGAAGCCGATCACCGTGCAGACCTTCACGCTGGACCCCTTGAGCAGCTCGGCACACAGCCCCACCCAGGTCGGGTTCACACACACCGAAGCGAAGTCATATTTGCGGGCTTCGAAGCACAACTGCGCGATCTGATCCTGGGTGGCGTCCGGCTTCAGCAGGGTGTGGTCGATCATCCCGGCCAGGTTCAGGTCCTGGGGGATCACCCCGATCGTCGAGGAGAGCCGCTCGGCACCGGCGCTGACCACTTTCCCGGTCCGATCGAAGCAGGTCCGCACGCAGAGCGAATCCGAGCAATCGAATTTGCACTGGCTGCCTTCCGGCTGCCGGCTGCGCTCCTGCTGCTCGAGCATGGCTGCGAGCACCTCGTGGGTGATGACCTCTACCAAATTCTCGACCGTTTTCATGTCCGAAAGCATAGGCTGGCCTCTACTTGAAATATTGCTTTTCGATCGCCGTGATCTTGTCGACGCGCCCGGCGTGGCGACCTCCGCCGAACTCGGTCGTCAGCCAGGTTTTGACGATCAGCTTGGCGAGGTTCACCCCGATCAACCCGGCCCCCAGGGTCAGGAGGTTGGTGTTATTGTGCTCGCGGCTGTTGACTGCGGATGAATAGTCGTAGGCCATCCCGGCCCGTACGCCGGGAACTTTGTTGGCGACGATGCAGCTGCCGATGCCGGCCCCGTCGATCATGATCCCGCGCCAGGCCTTCCCTGAACTGACCAGCTTGGCCACCTCGAGGGCATAGTCGGGGTAATCCACGCTGGCCTTGGTGTAGGTGCCCATGTCCCGCACGTCATAGCCCATGATGGTCAGGTCCGGTTTGAGGATTTCCTTGAGTTCGAAGCCGCCGTGGTCGGATCCGATCGCCACCACCTTGTGCTCGGGGGGCTTGGATTCACGCTTGGGCGAACCCTCATCCTGAGCAGGGGGGAGGGTTTGGGCGGCCTCCGTCTGGGGAGGAACGTTTGCGGGTGCTGCGTTCCTGGGGGAATTTCCCAGGACCTGGTTGAGCACCCGTTCCGCGATTTGCCGGATTTCCGCATCGTCGATCGTACGCACCTGTGGTTTCCTCGGCGAAATACCAACCTGGCCGTTTGCGAAGTGGTAGTGACCACATGACCAAATTACCTCTATATCTTAGCACGCCGAGGAGGGAAAGTCAAGGGTGGGCCGTGTCGCTAAGCGCACCCGATGCCGAATCAGGCCCATGGCATCGGGTGCATGCCGGCCTCGATCCCCCGCGGAGGCGCCTCCGGGGTGTTCTGGGTTGGGTCTATTTCGGGAAGCTAGCGGGTCAACTTGGCCAGATAACGATAGCGGTCCCCGCGATAGAGGATTTTGACGAATTCCATGACGCGCCGGTACTGGGAGTAGGTGGTCCGCTCGCTCAAGAGCAGCGGGCTACCGGCTTTGATCTGCAGGAGCGAGGCCTCGCGCCCGGTGGCCACGGTCACTTCCAGGGTCTCATCAGCTTCAGTCGGGATGAGGTGAAACTTCTCCTGAAGCAACCGGTAGATGGATCCGGCCTGCTCCAGTTCTTCCCGGGAGATGGCCTGTCCCTCCGGGAGAACGGTGTAGGAGGTCTGCAGCCCCATCGGCACCCCGTCCCCCAACCGCAGCCGTTCCACCAGCAGGACCGGACCTGCGTTTTCCGGAAGCTCCAGGTGGGTACGCACGTTCTCCGGCGGCTGGACGAGGCCCATTTCCAGGATCTTCTGTCCCGGGGCGATGCCGCGCCGCTGCATATCTTCCGAGAAACTGGTCAGCTCCGAGATGCCTTTCTGGAGCTTCTGAGGGGAGACGAACGTGCCTTTGCCATGCTCCCGGTAGAGGTATCCCTGGCGGACCAGCAGGTCGATGGCCTGGCGGATCGTCGTCCGGCTCACGGAATAGATCTCTTCCAGTTGCCTCTCGGCCGGGATCGGCTGGTGGGCCTGGATCTTGCCCTGGATGATTCGCTCACGCAGGATATTGGCCAGCTGATAATAGCGGGGGAGAAAATCGTTCGGGTCGATCATTTCAGGCATTTCCCTTTGTCCTTCAGAAACCAGGCCGGTCCGGTCCGGATACCCACTTCGATTATCGGCTCTTTCAAGACCTCCGTCAAGCTGACCGCCCGTTCTAACCGAACGGTTGGGCCTGGAGGTCTGCCTCTGGCAGCGTCGCCATCCTGGCCGCGGATTCAATGGCGATGGCGGCCAGGGCTGCGCCGTAGTCCAGGTCGATGTTATCCATCGTGTCGTGGGTATCGTGATAGCCGCTGCGGTTGATATCATAGTTTTCCATGAACAGGACCACGGGTGCACCGATATCCGAAAAGATCTGGCCGTCGGTATTGTATAACGAGCTGGCCGGGTCATCCTTCGTGCGCACCTCGCCCGCCAGAGGCAGGTGGGCAGCCGGGAGCGGGAGGGTACTGCCGTCCTGGCTCCTCTGGCCGCGCCCGCAGTTGCGCCTCTCCGGGTTTTGATTCCAGCGGACCGTGCCGGTGTTCCAGATCAGGTTGGCCAGGTGCGCCTGCCAGGCCAGGGCGAGCGAGCTCGGGCTCCGGCCCGGGGAAATCTGAAAGATATCCCGCTCGTGGTCGCGGTTATGGGCGATCATGTCCATGACGAAGATCCCCACCGGCCGTACGCCTGAAAGGTCCATCCACTGGTCCCCTTCCAGCTTCAGCCGCAGTGTTTTTTCGATCAACGCCTGGCAGAAATACCTGGCCCCCAGGCAATCGGCGGGGAACTCTTCGCCGGTCAGGTGAAGCAGCCAGATATCCCGCTCCAGGCGTCCCTGGCTGGAGAGCTTCATATACATCGGGGCGGATTGCAGGAGCACCGCCGTGGCAGACGAATTGTCGTCCGCTCCGGCGGCTGCCCGGTGGGCCCCGGACCCGCCGTGAGAGCGGTCGTAGGTATCTTCTTCATAGGCCGTGTCGTAATGGTCGGCCAAAACGACGGCCTGGGTGCGGTCCCGGCCGGGAATCACGACCAGCAGGTCGCGCTCGTGGCTCCTGCCCTCCTGGTCGCGCTTCCACCCGCCGAGCAGCGGGAAGTTGAAATCTGTCTCCCAGGAGAACGGCAGTTCCCCGCACACGGCCCGGCCCTGCATTCCTGCCGCTCGAATCACCTGCCGGTGCCGCTGCAGCAGATAATCCCCCAGGCGCTCCAGATCGCGCGGTCGATCGGGGATCTCTTTGAGGGTGACCGCATCCTGGACCACATCGGCGTTGTCCCTGGTTGTATAATCGCCGCTCGAGAGCCTCTGGATGTCCTCCCAGTAGGCCGCTTCGAATTTCCGGGTGGCGGTATCGGCGTAGGTGATGGCTTCGGGCAGGGCCGGCTCCTGGACCGGCTTCTCCAGCAGGTTTTCAACGACCGCCTGCATGGAGCGGCCCTGCTCGGGATGGGGCGTGTGATCGGGCAGCCTGGCGATCCATTCCTCCAGGGTTTCTTCTTTGGCAAGGCGCAGCAGGGCCCGGGCAAAGGGTCGCGGCAGCGGCCGCTCCCTCATGAGCTGCCGGGCATCGAGCAGGCTGAGCAGGTTCAGCGAGGTCTGGTGGGCATAGTGATCGTGCTCATTGCGGAAATCCTGCAAGGCTGAGAGATACGCTCCCCGGCGCGCCAGGCGCGGCCAGAGTTCGATCGAATCGTTACCGGAGCCTGCCTTCCAGGGAGTAGCCGAGAGATACCCGAGCGGCGCCTCCGCTAGCAGCTCCACATCGCCGCTCCGGGGTGAACGGTAAGCCACCGCCAGCCGGTGCCAGTAGACTTCAAAGCCACCCACCTGCATGGCCGGGAAAAGGAACCGGTATCCGAACAGACCGCCCTGTGCCAGGGTTTTCTCCGCCGCCAGGATCTGCTCGGGAGTGGCGCGCGGTCCGTCCAGCAGCAGGCGGAAATCGGCGCTCCACAGCTGGCAGTTCCTGGCCATGGGTTTATCGTAGAGCCCTAGAATCTCCAGGTCGGTGCTGAACAGGACCTTCGCCACTTTTTCCAGCCGCGGGTTCAGCGCCAGCTCGTCTTCATACCGGTGGATTCGATCCCAGCGGTGGCTGCGTGTATAAGAATGGAGGAGCAGCTCCCCCTCGGCCTCCACCGGGGCCTGATCCTCCCGGGGTTCTTGCAGCCAGCCGGTTTGCGGGACGCGCAGCCCCTCCAGCCCGCCGGAGCGGGGAACCAGGCGCAGCAGGGGGATCTGGGCCGCCATGGGTAATTCCTGCTGGAGTCTCCGGTAGGTCGGCATTCCCCAAAAGACCAGACTACCGGGGAACGGTAGCAGATGGAGCCTGCCCTGCAGGTAGCGCTCTTTGACCGCCGCCGGAAGACGGCTGAAAGGTCGAAAGGTCAGCAGATACCGAACCCCAACAAAGGAGGCATGCTCGTCGACCAGGTACGGCCCCGTCCAGGAGGGGAGCGGTCCGGCGGGCCGGTCTGCAGAGGCAGAACCCGGGTCCGTCGGCAGGATGCGGAACCCCTTGGCAAGGAGCGCGGCCGGCGTGGCCGCGGCCTCCTCATAGGCGCTTTCCAGAAGCCGGAGGAAGAACGCCAGCGATTCTTCGGCGGGCCGCTCCTGACCAGGAGCGGAAAAGAACCCCTTCCAGAAGACCGCTTCCGGCCCGGTTTCGCTGCCCCCAAAAAACGTCCACTGCACCCGCCCTTTATCGTCCTGGGTCCTCGAGAGCGCCAGGGGCAGAAAGACGACATAATGTTCGTGTTGCAACTGGCCGGCGCGGACGGCCAGGTCGTTGGGCCAATAGGGGTTGTCCTGTAAATTCTGGGCCTTGTGCTCGGCGATGGCATGGACGGTCTGGCCCTGGCCGAGCTTAAGCAGGTGCTCCATGATCTGACGGGTGAGACGAGCTACCCCCGGCTGGAGTTCGTACTCCTCTTCAAACTCGGAGATCTGCCACCCAAAAGGATCCTCTTCTGCGAGCAGAGACGGTTCAATTCCTCCATAGGGGGTCAATCCCAGGCGGGGCGGTGGCATGAACTCTGAATAAGCCGGGAGCGGAAAGGCGGTCCCCTCCCCGAACCGTGGCTTCGCGCTCACCAACTTTCGCCAGCCGGTCGCATCGGCAGACGACAGGACAGATTGATTCTTTCGATGGGGGTCTTTCGGCAGATGGTTCATGCGCTCTCCGCTTCTCGTTTCATCCCGGGCGCCCGGGCAGGGGGGCTCGTTCTTGGTTCGCCTCGGCTGGTTTCGATGTTTGATTGTATCGTATTTGACGATCCATTTTGGGTCCCTTAATTTGCCGCTCGAAGCGGAAAGGCTTGCTCGCCCAACAGTGGATGCACCTTCGCCGGGGACCCGAATTCGGGGGAAGTCGGCTGATTTATCGGCTATAATAATCTCGTCCAGGGGCAGCCCTGTGACATCGAAAGAAGGAGTCGATCATGTTTGGAATCCAACCCATCCATATACTCATCATCCTTTTGGTGGCCTTGCTGGTCTTTGGCGCGAGCCGCCTGCCCGAGATCGGGCGGGGCATGGGGAGGGCGATCAGTGAGTTTCGAAAAGGCACGAAGGAAATGACCGAGAACCTTGTCGAAGAGGCGAAGAAAACTCCGGATACTGCCGGGCCGGGCCCGACTCCGACCCCGCCGGCCTCCCCGACAGCCAAAGGGAATTTCTGCAATCAGTGCGGCACCGCCAACCCGCCCGAAGCGCGTTTTTGCAGCAACTGCGGGTCGCAGCTCCCTCCGCAGGCCGCCTGAGGAATCTTTGCTCTCAGGCGGGTTCGATCCACTCGCCGGAGGGATGAATCAGACAGAAACGGTTTCATGCAGGGGGCGATCGGATGATCCCAGGCAGGACCAAACCGGCAGGCCCTCTGCGCGAGCAGGGGGTCTGTAGCATTTGCAGGACTACGGCTCCAGTTCCGCGATCGATCCCAACATTTGCATCGGCCGGTAGGGGAAATCATGAATTTGCTCCCGCCGGGTGACCCCACTCAGGACCAGCACGGTCTCCAGGCCGCTCTCGATGCCGGCCACGACATCGGTGTCCATACGGTCGCCGACGATCACGGTGTTCTCTGAGTGGAACCCCATGAAATTCAGGGCCGAGCGCATCATGAAAGGATTGGGCTTTCCAATAAAAAAAGGACTTTTCCCGCTGGCTTTCTCGATCAGGGCCGCCATGGCGCCACAGGCCGGCACCAGGCCGGATTCGCTCGGCCCGGAAGGGTCCGGATTGGTGGCTATGAAGCGGGCGCCGGCCGCGACCAGGCGCACGGCCTTGGAAATTAATTGGAAGCTGTAGGAGAAGGTTTCCCCCAGAACCATGTAGTCGGGATCCATATCGGTCATCACATAACCAGCGCTATGGATGGCTTCGGTCAGGCCACTCTCACCGATCACGAACGCCTTGCCGTCCGGGGTTTGCAATTGCATGAAGCGGGCTGTCGCCATCGCCGAGGTGTAGATCCGCTCCGGGGGGATGGCGAGCCCGATGTTGCCCAGTCGGTGCGCCAGGTCGAACGGGGTGTACATGGAGTTGTTGGTCAGCACCAGGAACTGGATCCCACGGGCATTGAGCTTTTCAATGAAGCGGTCCGCCCCGGGGATCAGTTGAGGTCCTTTCACCAGCACGCCGTCCATATCGATCAGGTAATTTTTCATTTCCATCGCAACCGTGCGGAGGACTGTCTCTCGCAGGCGACAGAGCAAGCCGCACATCGCTCCTTTCGTTCTAATTCTGTACCTATGATACACTTAAGTGGGTCGATGTGCACAGCCTACAAAGCGTCAAAGAACCCCTGGCACTGCTCCTGCTGGCTCCTACGAACCCTCTGATCAGCTGATCGCTCCCCTGGAGAGAGCGGTTCTGTTTAAAACCTGGAAGGGGACTCGCCCGGGAGGTTTCCCGGGACCGGTCCGGGGATCGGCCCCGCAATCCAGGGACTGGCGGCCCTGCGTTCTACGGGAAGGATCCTGCTGTGCACCGAGAAGCTTCAACGCGGATGGACTTGGAATGAACTGGGCAATCCTGCTGGTCGATCTGCTGGCGTTCGCCTTCTATTGGGCGCTCTTCTTCGCGGTCGAGGTATCGCGATCCAGGGGCTACGCGCAGGAGCGGCGCGTGTTCAGGGTGTACCTGCTGACCATGCTGCTGTGGTCAGCCGCCGCTTTCCTGCTGAGCAGCGGCATTGGCGATGTATCGTTGTGGTTCCGGATCGTCATCTTTGCCTCGCTGGGATCGGCTCTGGCGATCTTTGAGTTTGTCAGGACCCTGCTCAATCGGCGCTGGGCGTGGGCCGCCTGGGTGTTTCTTTACGGTGGGATCGCCATGCTGATCGGGTTGATCCCCAACCTGGTCGTGTATTCGGTCTCGGTGCAGGCGGACGTCCTGACCTACAAATTCACCCCCTGGCTCCTGCTGGTGGCCGGTCCCGGTTACGGCCTGAATATCTTCAGCATGGTCCAGCTGATCCGTGCCTCGCGGGAATCGGAAGATCCTCTCCAGCTCAACCGGCTGCGTTACTTGATCATCGGCATGGCCCTGCTGATCGGTACGACGGTGACCGACTTCACTCCTCTCGGAAAGTACCCGATCGATATCGCCGGCAGCGCCTTGAACGCCCTGCTGATCGCCTACGCGATCCTGCGCCATCAGCTGTTGGATATCAAGCTCGTCGTCCGCAGGAGCTTGCTCTATTCCCTCCCGACGATGTTGATCGGTGCAGGTTACTTCCTGATCATCTCGCTGGCCTTGAACCTGCTCCATTTTTCCGGGGGATTCTCGATTTTCGTTCTCTCCCTGCTGGTGGCAATCGTGACGGCCCTGGCCGCCCAACCCCTGCGAACGGCAGCTCAAGGCTGGATCGACCGGCTCTTCTTCCGGGAGAAATATGACTCGAGCCGGATGCTGGAGAGATTGAGCAGCAAAGTGGCCTCCGTGCTGGACCTGGACGAGGTCACGAACATGATCCTGAAGGAAATCACCACCACGCTGCACATCCGCAAGGCGGCGTTCCTCCTGAAACGAGGCGGAAGGGGGGAGTATTACCTGACTGCGCAGATGGGGATCGAGTCGGGCGCGAATTTGCGCTTCAGCGCGACTCACCCGATCGTCATGTGGTTGACCAACCATGAGGGGGTGTTAAGCCAGCGCGAGATCGAGGTGGCGCCGCAGTTTCGGGCCCTGTGGGGGAGGGAGCGGGAGGAATTGGAGATGGTGGATGCAGAACTCTATATCCCGCTCAAGGCGAAAGGGGAGCTGGTGGGCATTTTTACGGTCGGGTCGAAGCAGTCGGAGGAGAGTTACTCACCGGACGATCAGCTGACCTTGACCACCCTCGCCAACCAGACCGCGGTGGCCATCGAGAACGCCCGCTTGTTCGACACCGAATCCAGGCAGCGGCGGGAATCCGATACCCTGCGCAGCACCCTGACCGAACTGACCTCCGCCATTGATTTTCAAAAAGTGCTGGACAGCAGCTTGACCCACCTGAACACCATCATTCCCTATGACAGCATGTGCTTGATGATCCTGCGCGAGGACCGCATGCTTCCCATCGCCGCCAAGGGCATCCGCACCCCGGCAGAGCTGATCGATCAGGCCGGGATCGTGGATGAGAAGGCCCTGCTCCGGGGAACTCTCGATCCGAAGGACAATCCCCCCGAGGAAAGGGGGGCTTACTCCTCCCGCATTACCCTGAACGGTGATCTGGGGGGATCGTCGTTTGCCGTGACAGCCTCCCCCTGTTTACACCGGATGGTGAATTCCGCCCGTCCGCTGGTCATCCCCGACCTCTTCAGCGAGACCGGTCAGCTCCGCAGGACGGTCAGCCGCTATCGATCCTGGGTCGGCGCCCCGATCGTGGTGCAGGGGGAAATTCTGGCCTGCCTGTCCCTCAGCAAGAGCGAACCTGGGTTTTACCAACAGGAGAATGCCGACCTGTTGGCGATCTTCGCAGGGCAGATCGGACTGGCCATGCAAAATGCACGCCTGTTCGAGGAGATCCAGCAGCTGGCCATGACGGACGAACTCACCGGCATCTCGAACCGCCGTTTTTTAATGGAGTCGGGCAGGCGGGAGGTCAACCGGGCCCAGCGTTTTGCCAGGCCGTTCTCGATCCTCTTCATGGACATCGATCATTTCAAAGAGGTGAATGATGCCCACGGCCATGCCGTCGGCGATCAGGTCCTGCGCTTCCTGGCCGAATATTGTCAGAGAAACCTGCGGGAGGTCGATGTGTTGGGCAAGTACGGAGGCGAAGAGTTCGTCGTCCTGCTCCCCGAGACGGACACCGCCGAGGCGGTGATCATTGCCGAGCGCCTGCGGGATAAGATCAAGAACGAATCGATCTCGACCTCGATTGGCCCTCTGAACATCACCGTCAGTTTCGGCGTCGCAAGTTTTAACAACAGCCTGCATGACTTCGACGCGCTGCTGGATCAGGCCGACATGGCGATGTACTCGGCGAAGGAGGCGGGGCGTGATAAGGTTCGCGCATATTTAAAGAATTGAACTTGCACCCGGTTTTGTGATAGTATATCAGCAGCATGAATGAGCAAGAGGTCGTCGTTGAGGCCTTCACGGAACTTGCTTCCCGCTATGAAAAGGTCGTCGATAGCGAACTCAATCGATTCTGGGGGTGGAGCTATGCCCGCTTTGTCGACCGCCTGATCGAGTCAACCCCCTTTTTTGACGGAGATTTAATTCTCGACGTTGCCACCGGAACGGCGGTGATCCCGCGACGCCTGGTGGAAGCGGTCAGGAAAAATTTCCATGTGATCGGTCTGGACATCACCGCGGCCATGCTCCGGCGCGGCAAAGAGAAGATCGAAAAGGCCGCGGCAGGAGGAGATATTTCCCTGTCATGTGGGGACGCGATGGTCATGCCCTTCGGCCCGGGATCGTTCCATCTCGTCATGTGCGGATTGGCGACGCACCATATGAACGTGCCAGCCATGCTGTCCGAGATGCATCGCGTTCTCAGGCCCGGCGGCCGACTCGCCATGGCGGATGCAGGCGGGACGCCCCTCTGGAAGAATCCTGTCCTCAAGGCAGCCATTCGGGTCGCCGCCTTTGTTTATTTCCTGGTGGTCGAGAACGCCTCGCGCGCCTGGGCCGAAGCGGCCGCGGTGTCCAATGTCCGCAGCAGCGCGGAGTGGCAGGTTGACCTGGCCAGGGCCGGCTTCGTGGACATTCGCATCGTCAAACTGCCTTCCAGGCGCTCCTGGATTCCAGACCCGCTGGTGATGGAAGCCATAAAACCCTGACCGTTAAGAGGAGGAAAAGATGACGTCCACTGCCGAGCTCTTAAGACAGGGAAGGAAGAACGAACTATGGACCAAGTTCTGC
>Ga0209039_10001027_pt1 | contig 27227 bp, 19 predicted proteins | sample BogFormECP12_OM1_FD_188238 | JGI IMG/M metagenome (GOLD analysis project Ga0209039, IMG submission 188238) | Bog forest soil microbial communities from Calvert Island, British Columbia, Canada - ECP12_OM1 (SPAdes) (version 2) | ecosystem: Environmental > Aquatic > Freshwater > Wetlands > Bog ... | reverse complement strand
CTCCATGCCCACGTACGCATGGACTATGACCGCATCTACGACCACTTCGAAGCTTCTGTCGGGTTTACCTATTACGTTTCTGTCAAGCTCGATCTCGACCTGCAATGGCTGGTGGAGCACGATTTTGTGCACATCGAGATGACCGCTTTTGCGGACGGGGCCGATAAAGATCGCCAGCAGGAACTGGTAATGAACCTGATCAAAGCCAGAATCCAGGGCGATTTCTTTCGCACTGCCATGCCGCCCCAGCCCGATGAGGGTCTCGCCGGACCTCTCGCCCAGACACTCCAAAGCGTGTTGGGCAGCAAAGTGACCTCTGCTTCAGCCCTGTTTGTGCTTAAAGCCAAGTTTGAAATGCAGAAAGAGGTCAAGAGTTTTGATCTGATCTTCGATGGTCGCACCGCCGTAGAACTTACCCACACGTGCAGCGGCTTCATCAACGCAATGGTGGCCGGAGATACGCCTCCCGACATCCGGGAGATCGACACCGACGACCCATTTTTCTCGGCCCTGACGGTCAAAATCGTCTCTACCATTGATTTCAGCCAGCTGGCTGATCTGCGCGAGGCGGCACTGCATATCACTCACGGTGAGCAGCGCGAATCCTACGTTTTTACCAAGACCGAGAACGGGCCATACCAGTTTCAATCGGCGCTCACCAACCCCGCGGCCGACCAACTGCAATACGAGATGGAGTTCCATTTCGATCCAGACGCCGGCGCAGGTCCAACGACCATTACGACCGGTCCCTTCAAATTCAGGCGTCGCGTGCTGACCGTCGATCCCTTGGATCACTTTCGCTATGCGCGTTTGGGCGTAAAACTCGGCCCAGTTGATCCGGCCGTGGTACCGCGCGTCCACGTGAATCTACGAGTGCCCGCAGGTCCCAACCAGCCTGATCTGGCCAAGGGATCAATCGACCTCGACTCCCAACACAACGAACAAACCTGGCGTCTGCGCCAGCCCATGAGCGATGACCCTCTGCAGGTCCGCGCCGCCACCCAGTGGGAAGATGCGCACGGTAACACCCACGACCTTGACGACGAGGCTCCGGTTAACGGCGATTCCTTTGTAGCACTCGGCCCCTTCAAAGACATTCTTTCCATCGTGGTCATACCTGGCTCACAATGGAGTTCCGTCACCCAGCTTAGGGCCGAACTGCGCTATCAGGACGGTGACTACGTCTTCCAGCGGGCCCTGCTCTTTGACGCGAAGAACGCTGCCTCGCAGACCATCCAGGTGCCGCTCTTTAACCCGGCGGTACGCAAATATCAGTGGCGTCAGGTGGTGGTCAATACGGACGGCACCGCCGATCAAACCGAGTGGGCAGAAACCGATAAGTCTCTGCTGGTGGCCGGGGCCGCCAAAAAGACCACGGCTGACGTGCGTGTCGTTTGGGTGGGCGCTCCTGGCAACGCCTTGGGGTTGCGCGTCGACTTCTGGGTCACGCCCGCCACCGGTGATGACCAGAACGTAAGCATCTTCCTGCGTGCCGGTCAGGACTCCGACAAGACGGCCACACTCCCCCTCGATGGAAACGGCAACCTGAAGTACCGCTACGAAGTCCGGCGGATTTCCGCTGACGGTGAAGCATTGATGAAATCGGACACAGGCAATACCTCTCTGCTGGTCGTGCAGCAATAAAGCAGTTTTTTGAAGATTTGCGCAACGAAATCGAACCGGACTACACTACCCGACAGCAAGTTTTGGGTATTCTGAGCCGGGGTGAAAGAGGGGCGTCGTCGTGTTGGTACCCGATGGACAATTTTCCTTTTCTCAGTTGCCGGGGTTGTATTTGTATCCGGACGATACCTTGCCGGCGTCCTTCTACGCGATTCCCGCCAAACCCCGCATAGCCTCCCGCGATGATGGCAAGCCGGAACTAAGCCTGATGATCCGCACAAAGAAGATCAACAATCAGACAGAGGTCACGGGGGGTTTTCTTACGTTAAGTATTTCCGTAGGAATTTCGGAAGAGGAACAAACATCGCTGCTTGGTCTGCTGTCGCATAAACTCGCCCAGGATGCACCGCCGGACGCGGACCAACCTGCGCCCCAGCCGCGGTTGCTGGCGTGGAACTGGCTAAGCAGCGTGGTCGACCTGACTGTCGGTGGTAAGACGAACGTTGCCGGACAGCCTTCGATGATGGGAGATAACCGCTGCGCGTTTTCCATTAGCCTGAACGCCGATCAAGCCAAGTCGCTGTACAAGTCATGGCAACAAGGGAAACTGGATCTGAGCGCACGCTATCAGTTAAAGGTGCAAGCTGGACCGCGTTCGAGCGCCACCGCGCAGTTTTCCAGCAGCCAGACTGCAACCAGCGACGGCAGTACGTTCAGGGTGGCGTCGGCAGCCGGGTTTTCGGCGAGCTCTTCGACTTCTGCGCCGTTGGAGCTGGACTTACAAGGGCCGCTGGAGTTACCGACCGCAAGCTTGAAGGACAGCCTGACCGAGATGAATTTGTAAGGACAAAACGCCACCCTCATTTGAATGGGGAGTGGTCACCCTGCACCGACCGGCGTTGGTTGAAGTTGTGATCAAGCCAACACCATTTAACAAGCTGTTTGTGAAGCTCTGAATTTAGAGCGAATCTCAAGGACACCTGCCATGCTCTATCTTGATTCGGCAACTAAAACGCACGGGGTCACGCTGTTCCGGGATTACAACGATTCGAACCGGTTCTACTACCTTCCCCTCTATCCAAAGCTGACCCGAGAAGCAGGGGACCCGCTTTTTCAGTTGCTGATCTACCGGCGAGACATCACTGACAATCCCGCATTCAAGGAAGGCGACCGGTTGGGCGGCGGATTTCTGACCATGACGGTGGACCTGAGTGTCCCTGAGTCTACGCTCCAAGCCATCAAGGACGAATTGGGCAGTCAGACGGGGCAACCGGTGACTCTGACGCCGGTTCCTTATGATTCGGGTACCGTGCGGATCACCTCGCTGGGCGCAACCTCTGGAGCAGCGGCGGATGCCACCCAGCCGAGTGGCGGCGCGCGCTTTGTGGAGAACATCCTGGGGTCGACGAAACCCAGCCTCTATGGCGATAACCGCGCCGTTTTTTCCATGGAATTGAGCCAGGAAGGCGCGCTGCTGATGAAGGCTTGCCTGGAAAATCCCGGCGCTACTCAGATCGCGGTGGTTTACGACCTGGATTACAAGGGGCTGATGCCGGCGTACCACGTGAAGATCAGCATCGACTTCAAGCAGAGCTACTCCTATCTGCGCACCCGCTTCACGATGGACACTCTCTACTTCAAAGCTGATTTGGATGCTGAGATAGAAAAACTGACCAAAGACGGCTCGATCAAGATCGAGGAAGTTGACTTTACCGGCATGGATGCGGCGGCCGAGGCGGCATCGCGTGACAAGCTAAACGCTTTAGCGAAGGAACTGGCGACCTGGGCATTCTTCAAGCCATCGTTGCAGCCCGGCAGCGTGGTGGCCGTTGACCGTGGCCAGTTGGTGGCTGCTGATCCAACCCAGGCGGCATCGAACGTAGCATCGGGGTTTTCACAACCCTTGGCCGCTACTGGTCCGGGCACAACGCCCGCACCCAGTCCCACCCCGACGCCAACGCCAACACCGCATCCGGCACCTACACCAACACCAAGTCCAACGCCTAGTCCCACCCCGACGCCAACACCTCATCCGGCACCCACGCCTACCCCTACACCCACTCCCACGCCGACGCCCAGTCCTACACCAACGCCTAGTCCTACCCCTGCACCGGCGAAGCATGCGTCGGCGAAACTGGAGGTTTTGAGCAGGAGCCCAAACCCTTCGCCCACGGGTTACGACATTGTGCATGTACCCTCGACTTCGGGATTGACCGAAACTATTACCGTAACCGGGGGCTCTACACCGCCGACCGTGAAAGTCGGCGATACGGTTAAAACTCTGAACGCAGCGCGCCAGTTCACGCAGGACGTGAATCCAGGCCAGGACTTGACCATCTCGGTGGAGTATCCGGCCGCAGCCGCAACCGAGACCTTCGATCTACTCTTCCAGTTTGACGAGCCGAAACAGGCAAATTTTTCTGACCGTCCGCCCAGCACCTACTATCAAAGTTATTTGAACAATGCTCCGAATCCCCCGGACGCGCCCTTCTCCGGCAGTCATGCACCAGCTGGCGCCTCCACCCCGGGGGGAGCGGCTGCCTTGCGCGAATGGATCAACACCAGGCTGGCCGCGCCCAAGAGGGTCAACCTCGACGCTCACGCCAGCTATGAAGGTCACCCTGAAAAGATAAGCTATAACCTCGACCTATCATCGCGGCGGTTGAAAGTCGCGCTGGGTATCATCGGCAGTCTTGCGCAAACCGGGACCGTCGGGTTTACCGGTGACAGCGAGGCACGTGCGGCCAATCGTGTGAGCACTCCTGGCGGGACTGCACCGAATCCAGACCGCGTGGTGCACATCACGGGCGCAGTGGATGGTGGCGCGCCGGCCACCATCCGCGCTCATATATCGCGCGCCCAGGACCCTACGCCAACGCCAACACCGACGCCTACTCCAACTCCAACCCCTACTCCAACTCCAGCACCGACGCCTACTCCAACGCCAACGCCTACTCCAACGCCAACGCCAACCCCTACTCCAACTCCAGCACCGACGCCTACTCCAACGCCAACGCCAACGCCAGCACCTACTCCTACGCCTTCCCCAACGCACGAACCGACGGCGGTTGAGCGCTGGAACGAAGCGGGCAGGCCGCAGGCGGCCTTCATGATGCGCTCACTTTCGCAAGAGGAGCAGCAGCACATCGAATACGACCTGTTCCAGGTCTCGGCCGTCAAGCGCAGCGCCGCGCCGCAGGGGCAGATCCGTATGGCAGCGGGAGACGCAAATCTTCCCGGCCGCATTCTGGAAGTGGATCTTGACAGCCCGTTTTTTGAGAGGATTATCGGAACGGTCGCTTGCAACGTGGACCTGAACGCGCTGGGCGTGACCTCGATGGTCGTGAAGCTCAGATACGGCACGCGCGACGACGGCAGTACGCCTAAGGATTCACAGGAATTTGTTTTCACAGCCATGGGGCAGAAAGGGAACTATGCCTTCATGCTCGACCGCAGCTACTCTATGACGCTGGAGTATCAGGTGGTGGTCAAGTATCAACCGGGATTTGCCATCGGCGATCCTTCCCTGGAAGCGGTCTCACCATGGATCAAAACGACCACGCGCAATCTGGACGTTGATCCGGCGGAGGTCGGAGCGGTATTCCCGATTGAACTGGTGGTGGCCCAGGTGGACTGGGGCGCGGTTAGTTCGATTGAGTCCACCCTACTGTATGACGACCCGGCGCCGGAAGCGATCAAGCAAGCGACGGTTGTACTGACGCAGCAGAATAAATCGGGGAAGTTCCATATCCGGCCGCTGGATCCGCAACGGCGCGGCTACCGGCTTAGCACGAATTACCAGTTCAACGCAGGACAGTCCTCGCAAGTGGACTTGAATGGAGTGGGAGCGAAGACCTTTGTCCTGAACCAGCCTACGCAACTGGCCGTGCCCGTTACCGTGATGGCTTCCGACCCCTTGAAACACTTCAGTAAGATGGCCGTAGAGATGTCTTATAAGCCTCCGGACAGCGATACCGAGCAGACTAAGTTACTCACCTTCTCGTCGCACGGAGAGACCCAAACCTGGACGGTATTCCGCTCTTCCACCACGGAAAAGCCGGCGTATCAATACCGGTTGACCACATTTGCCACCAACGGCTCGGAGAACCGTACCGATTGGCAGACCAGCAGCGATCAATTACTGGTGGTGGGCGAGGTGTTCCAGAGTGTGCTCCAGGTGGCAGTGCGCATGCTGGTTCCGGATTTCAAGGCGGCAGGACTACTGGGCGCGCGGCTGCACTTGCAGTATCCAGATGCTGCGGAGGGCGTCGCCGCCACCAAAGACATGTTGTTTATGGCGCCGGCGATGGAACCAACGATGTGGGCTGTGCCCAAGAAGGCGGGTGGCGGAAGTAGCTACCAGTACACCGTAACCTGGATTGGCACCGACGGCAAACAGAAAGTGGTTGGGCCACGGACGACACAGGACGAGGATTTGTTGTTGAATCCCGATTTATAGAACCGCTAAAGCTCAGGCGTTTGTGGGCCGCACGGTGACCAGCACAATCTCAGAAGTGTCCTCATGCGGCGGCAGATCTACAGGTCCGGCATCGAGGAATACCTGGCCGGAGACAGTGTACTTGCGCGGGGAATGAAGGTCGAAGGGCAGCCGGGCGGTGAACATCGTTTGTCCGGCGTCAAGCATGATTTCCTGCACGCCATCCATGCCGGGCGGCGGAGAGGCGGGCGTGAGACGAATCAGACCGCCCTGAGAGTTTTGTCCGCCGACCAGTACCCCTTGGATGGTTTCGATCCTGATCTCAGGATCACCCACGACTAACAGAGAACCGAGCGCTTCTTTCCAATCGTCGTCAACCACACTGGCGTCGCGTAGAACTTTGCGCACTTGATAGCGAAAGACACCGGGCGAGGCTGGGTCGCGGGGCGCCGACCAATGGGCCACGGGCGTGCCCGAATCGAGCGCGCGGGACTGCCGGCTGGCTCCGGCGGCAGCCTCGATGCTCACCACCACCGATTGAAAACGCTGCAACGGATCCTGGAGCATCAATTCCACCACATGAAAGCGGTCGGCTGGCTGATTGATCAGGACGACTTTGTCCAGGGGCGTGATAGCGCGTTCTACAGTCACGGAGCTGCCATCAACGAAGATGAGAGATGCGTGTAGATGAATGACCTCAGTGCCCCACACCTTGACGACAAGCTCGCGATGATTGCTGTCCAATTGAAAGTTGCGTTGCTGGTCTTTCAGCTCGAGCTTTCCAGCGACGCTCCTGATGGCAGTGAAGTCAATAGCACCTAATGCGACACGCAGAACCCGTTGCCTACTTAGCACCGCCGGGTCGAGGACAAGATTGTCGGTGGTCAAAGAGCGAACGGTCGGGTCGGCAACCGGGGGCGTGCCGAGTGAATCGGAGTCAGGTCGGGCGAGAACGCGAAGGTTGTATTCGATCGGTCCCGGGGGAAAGTTAACGGTGAGATCGCGTTGCGCCGGCGTCAGTACCAGGGTGTGGAGATCATTTCCCTGGCGCAGATTGACCTCAATAGCAGTGACGTCCAACCAATCTCCACCCGACGGCGTGAAGGCGCGCACCTGGGTGATGGGCGGCGGCCAATCGGTGGTGACGTCCAGCATCAACTTGGAAATGTCTGTACCGCTGGGGAGTTGAAGCGCACCCTGAGGGCTGATGTGACTGGTGCCGACGTGACTTTCGGTCAAATCGTAGGTGATCAAGTCTTCTTCATGTTGTTCCAGGTTTCGCATCATGAACGCGATCTGCGGACGCCCCTGCGATGCCCAATAGGCATCAGCACCGGGCGGAGCGCTGCCGGTGTATACACCGGCTGTTGCAGGCGAAGGTGCAGGACGGAAGAACAGACCCTGCATTAGCTGGCTTACCGTGGCCCGGACTTCAGCGTCGCGTTGCGTCCGGGTGGCCGCGTCCACTCCCTGATAGTCAACATCTTCGATCTCGATACCACCTTGCCGGACAAGCTGTTCGGCTTCACGGTCGAGGTCGGTCTTGAAGTACAGTGTGTTGGCTTGAAAACGGGTGCGAAGATAGTCATACGACATCTGATAATGTGCGCGCGCGCGGATCCCCAGTGCGGGACTCAGTCCGGTGAACTGGAGGTCATAGGTGACCAGCACTGGCGCGCTACCTCCGCGCAATGCGCTCTCCAGCAAGGTGCTGCCTTCAGGGGTCAACTTCACAGAAAATATTGCCTGTTGTTGTCCCAGGAGTGATGGTACCGTGCTACCGATCACGTTCTCCACAAACGCTCCTGTGGCAACCGGTGACGATGTAGTGTCTGCATGGCGGGGCGTCGCAGCCTCGGCAGGGTGAAAATCCAAGACACTTAACCTTGCCATCCCTTGATCGAAGAGCACAGGCACCAGGTTAGGATCGACGCCAAAACGGCTGGCGAGTTGATCGCGCGCGCTCTGCAGGCTTCCAGCATCGTGCTGGAGCTCGACCTGGAGCGAAAAGAAGCCTCCACTTTGACCTGTTCCCCGGAAGCGGAGTAACTGGCATCGCGGGACTCCGTTTTCAAGCACCGTTTGGGGCGGGCCGGGCAGATAGTGGAAGGTGGAAGGAGAGGCATGATCTCGATACAAGGTCAGCGTACCAATTGAGATAGAATCATCCAGCAGCAGCACGCAACCTCCATATTCCTAGGACGGGACCGGAAAAAGCAGCGATGCGGCTTTGTGCCAATCCCCGCTGCGTTCGAGTGTCCAACATAGCATGCCATGCCATGTGCCAAGCCGTCGCTGGCCAGTAGATCGCACTGCGGCTAAGGCCAATTCGTAGGCTTGGCGCTCCTGCTCAGGAATGTCTTGGGTCCATAGCCGGCTGATAGTTGCGTCGTCGGGAAGGGCGCGGTGATCGGCGAAGAGACTTATCGACTGCACCCTCCCTCCTTTACATTTTTCGCTCACACAAAAAGCGTCAGGGAGTGAATCAGGTGTGGGCAGGAAATCATAGTCGGGCTTTTCTGCACTGAAACCTTCCAGGCACATTTGGACAAACTCCGGCCAGGGACAGACGCCGCGAAAGCGCCAATAAGTCTCGATAGAGCCATCGTGCAGGGCAGCCATGACTAAATCCAGCCGGCTCCTCAACTTTTCTTCAAATGAAAGGGGCGTTACCTGTGCTACTTGGTGATATGCCTTGACCACAAGCGGGCCCTCGCCCTGGATGCGCAGACCTACCCAGTCGGGGGCGCCCCAGGGGTGTCCGTCCAGCTCGAAATCACGGATGAATTGTGACTTGTCTGAAGTAAGCCGAAGCGTGATGCGCGCCCCATAACGGGTCTTTGGAGTGCCGGCGATCACCTCGAAAGGGATAGCACCAAGGGCGCAAGCTTTTTCGATAGCTTTTTGAAAAATTGGTGTATTATTTGCTGGTTCGCACAGCGGCGAAGAGAAACTCAGGCAACGAACCAACAGAGACCAGTCAACTTCCAAATATGCAACACCGGAGCCGGCTACGAATTGCTCTGGTTCCACCATCTTGATCTCATCAGCAGGGGGCGACTCTAATGCTTACTCTCACGAACTCCACAAACATCGAAGGCTATACCATATTTCAGGACGATGGCAATCCTCAGGCACCACCGAGGCCTGGCGCGCCCAAGGTGCGATTCAAGTACTATGTCCTGCCCAAAGGACCAGAGATCGCGAAAGACGATAAAGGTGCTCCCATCTTTTCTTTGATCGTCTATCGCCAGGATGAGGCCCGCATTTCTCCCGATGCCACCACTAAAGACGTGGGCGGAGGCATTCTGACGTTTACGGTGGAGTTGGGCGTGCCCGATCCTGACATGAAGAAGATCAAGGGCAAGCTACAGGAAATGAGCTTTGGTGATGCGGCCGCAGATCCGACACAGGACGTCTTGTTGGACACGGTGCCTTTCCTGGATGGCTCGGTGTCGGTGGCAGTAGCCGGTGAGACGGCCGGCGATGCCTCCAACGAATTTGTGAAGGGGGCCGTGGGCAGTGGAAAAGTCAGCGGCATTGGTGACAATCGTAAGGCGATCATGGTCAAGCTGACGCAGGAAGGCGCGGCCCTGATGTCCCAACTTGAGAAGATCAAGACCCTGCCCATCAACGTGGCATACGACTTGACCTTTGAACATCGGCTCATGGGCGTGACCATGCATGTCTGGTGTGACATCAACTCCAGCTACACGCTGATACAGGAGGTTACACATAGCACGGATGACTACAACGACGGTTATCTGGGCGTGAGTCACAACCACGTGCGAAGCGACAAGATCACGAGCGTGACCGAGACGCTGGTGCGCAACAAGACGATGGGTGTGGATGTAGTGCCGGGCACCTCGCAGGTCACGCCGGATACCATTACGTCGCTGGCCAAAATGGGCATGGACATGATCAACAAGGAAGTCGAGCAGGCCATACAGGCCAGCCCGCCACCCAAGGAATTGGACCGCACCTACCTCACTAACTTTTCTTCGGCCATTGGCAACAGCTTGAATTTCACTCTCGATGAGAAGATGGTGCTGGTACAAAATTTCCGGCCATCGGCCAACGTGTCCAATGTGTTCCAGCAAGGCAAGTTTGACCAGATGGTTGCATTCGTCGATTTGCGGGTCAGCTTCTTCACTTTCCTTAAGGTGCCGGTACGAGTCAATGCTGATTTCAAGACATTGCCTCTCGATAGCGTGACGGTGACCGTAGTTTTCAATCGCGAAAAGTTTGGTGGCGGCAACCGGGAGCAGGTACGGGAATCCTTCGACTTCAAGGACGGCGGAGCCATACAGACATTTCTGGCCTACGCGAATACCTTGGCTGAGGTGACCTATGACTGGAGTGCAGTCGTTCACTACAAGGGTAGCGACCAGACTTTCACCGTGTCCGCGAGCCAGGTGAAAGACAACTTTCTGGTCGTGGATGTAGGCACTCTCGGGATGGTCCAGGTCGATGTGGGACTGGGTTTGGTGAATCTGGATACGTTTCCTGCTGCTAATGTCAGCTTCCGCTACAACTCTCAGTCTCTAGGCAAGATGATCGAACGTGGTTTCAAGCTTGACAAGACCGAGCAGAATGCATTGTGGGCGGAACCGGTGCATGAGAACCCAGTGAATGGATACGAATACAAGGTTGACTGGCTGAAGAAGAGCGGGGAGATCTTGCCCGGGGACTGGATCAAGTCCACTTCATCACGGCTGCGGTTGGATGCGCCTGTCGGCGCGCAGCTCACGGTCTCGGTAGGGTGCAGTGGCAATTTCAAAGACGCTGGAGATCCGATCAACGAGGTCGGTGTGAGTCTGCGTTACAGGGACCCTGACAATCATTACGAGCAGGAAGGTCAACTGGTATTCACTGACGAAAAGTCGCAGCAACCGTGGACCGTGGACCTGCGGAACCCCGACTTGCGCGATTATGAGTATCGCTACACCATCATCTATAAGGACGGCAGGGTGAAGCAGGTGCCGGCTGATGGCTCGTGGCGTCCTGGCCAGCCCGGATTCATCACAGTGGGTGAGAACTACCTGCTTACAGTGGACGTCGTGCCCATGCTGCTGAGCTACGGCGACAATTCTAAGGTGGTCCAGATCGATTTGAATTACAAAGACCCGAACAACAACATAGACCAGAACGATAGTTTCATTTTTTCTGCCCAGGATTCAAATAAGAAGACGTGGCGTGTGGCTGGCGTACCTGGTGGGCCGAAGTCCTACACTTACCAAGTCACGTACTTTGCCGCCAGCGGCGCAACCGTGAGCACTCAGCCCATAACCCAGTCGAAGGAAGTTATTTTGTTACCACCGCTCGCGGCGGTGGCTGCTGCCCCTGGCAAAGGATAGGCAAGTGCTTGATCTCGGCGTATCCACGCGGTCGGTCGCCGGTATCGATCTAGGGCGAGACTCCGACGACGGGTTGACTTTCTACGTGTTGCCGTCTGTCCCGCGCCTTTTGACGACAGGCGGTCTGCCGGACATACAACTCCTTCGTTTCGTGCACAACGGCGAACTGACGGGGGGAAATCTGCACCTGGGGATGACGCTCGAGCAGCCCCAGTCCGTGCTGGACCAGGCGCGCTCCGCGCTGGAAGATGAACTGAAGCGCAGTCCGGTGACGTTGACGCCGGTGCCGGTGGTGGATGCCACGGCGGAAATCCACTTCGTGGGGACTGAGACCGCCTCAGCAGGTGGAGTCTCACCGCTCTTGCGACGGCCCTACGGGCGCACTCCAGCCTCATTCGAGGCGCCACACGTCGCCAACTTCTCCATCTCTCTCACCGCGGAAGGCGTGCGCCTGGTCGAAGCCGCCATGAGGTCGGGCGGCGCTCCAGTAGGTGCAAGCTATCAATTGCGAATCGAGGGCCTATGGCCGGCCCAGAGGGTTCTTGCACGCGTGGATTGGGGGCGAGTCTACGACCATCTTTCTTCGCAAGTTCGCGAAGGTTATCTGTTTCTGGACAGTGATATTCAACAGATCTCTGAGCATTTGATCGAAAGCCGTGCCATAACCATTCAGGTCATCCGGGGCGTGGCAGAAGAGCCGGGCGACAAAGCGCGGGATGATGGAACCCAGGCAGCGCTGGCATGGGTACAACGCGAACTGGTAGAGCGTTTTTGCGAGCCGGTCATGCCCCTGAACCGGGAGCCGGCGCATGCATCCCTCGGCACACTAGGCGAGATGTTTGGCGTAGGATCGGCCTACGCCTTTAAGAAGCTTACGCAGATCGAGCGGGCCACCGCGGACGTCGATTTTCAGCAAAGGCGGGTCCTTTCCCGGACGATTTCTCCTCAGGCCCATCTGGCTGACTTGCTAGGCAGCGCGGATCCGGGCCAGCACATACTGGATGCGGCTGCCGACCATCCATTCTTTCAGCGCATGGTGCTCGGCGTGCGCACCGCTCAATCTCTACCGAGCCTGCATCTGAAAGAGGCGATTGTACAGTTGGTCTACGGGACCGAGCAGCAGGCCCTGCGCCTCACTCCAGAGTCACCGGAAGCAACATTTTCGGCCTGGAATGATGCCGCTGCCGATCATACGTGGAATGCCCATGCGGAGGTCGCGTTCGCTGACGACTCACCAGTGGAGCCGGGGAAACGATTCAGCCTGGATGCGGTAAGCGGGCAGACGCGGGAATTGACTCTCGATCTCAAGAAACAAATGGGAATGGTGCGCTGCGTAGTTCGCCCACCGGTAGATGACCGGGTCATGCTTGGTGAGTTGACGATCTCTCATTCGCGCGGAACCGATCAAGTGGGTGAAACTGATTTGGCGCTTCCACCCAAGGGCCCGGAGCAGGTGGTGTGGTTCCGGGATAGCCGTCCCGGCGATCAATTCCGAGCTTCGCTGAAGTATTTGCTTAGCGATGGCCGGATCATTACGTTGCCGCCGTTTCCCGTGGACACGGAAATCCTCCGCCTGCCCCAAGCGTTTCCCGGCGTACTCACCGTGCAGGTCATTGCGGATGACGACTGGAGCGATCTGGACCGGGTGACCATGGCGATACAAAAGAACGCTGACTCCGCGGCGGGCACTTTCGTTTTCGACAAGCCGGGTAAGATGGTCACCGTAAATCTTGACATGCCCGATCCCACAGACAGGACGTTTCGTTACCGCGTTACACGCACCTTTTCCAGCGGAGTGGAAGAATCGGACGACTGGAACGTAACCGATACGGCGGTGGTCGTTGTGGGCAAAGTGGCCGCTAACCGGCTGGTGGTCGATATTTCTCCCGTTGGACCGGAGTTGACACAGGCCGGTATTCGCTTGATTCAGGTTGAACTGTCGTATGTGGACGTGGAGAACCAGGTACGCGAGCAGGCGACCATGCTGATTGCTGCCAAGGCCGACAAGCCGAAATGGGATATTGCCATTAAGAACCCGCAAAAGCGCTCGTACGACTATCGTATTACTGCGTTCCGGCTGGCGGACGGCGCTGCCCAGGCTGGCCACTGGACAACCACAGTGGAGCGTATCCTGGCTGTCCCGATAACCCTGCCAAGTTCATGAGGAGGACCCGTAATGCTCAGTCTGCTTGATCCTGTCGAGTTTGAAAATACCTTTATCTTTCGCGATGACGTGGACCCGCGAAAGTTCTATCCTTTGCCGGACCAGCCAGTAATTCCCCTGGACGATACGGGGACTCCTGATTTCCTGTTTATCAAGTACATCAAGGACGTGGACAAGATGTCCGATTCGGAGAAAGACCTCGGCGGAGGCATTGTGCAGTTTCGCTCGACATTGACCATGTCCGACGAACGCAAGCAAAAGATCCTGGCCGCCCTTGGGAAACAATTGCAAACGGAAAAGGCGGCCGGGCGCAAGCCCTTTGGTCATCCAATTGACGCCACCGACCCTATCCTGGCTGATCCGGTTTGGACTAGTGGCAAGGTGAGTCTGTCCACTTTTAAAGTGAGTGACACAGGGTTAGTTCGTTATGCGACGGATGGCGCACCGGTGGACCTGGCCGGCGGACTGGGTGCTTCGGTCAGTTTGCAATTGGACGACACAGGCACGGAGATTTTCTGGAGCGCTTTTCAGGGTCAGGATGGCGACAAGAATATTCCGATCAAGGACCGAAAGATTCCCATCATGGTGACCTACCAACTCACCTACAAAGCGCGGGTCTCAGCCACCATGACCATCCATGCCGACCGGCAGATCATTCAACAGAAGATCATGGATAAGGTAATGCCTTACCGGCTACTCAACACCCCGTTCTTGCGCTATGTGCCGGTCGCAGCGTCACAACCCTTTAATATGTCGCAATTGCCCGCGCTGAGGAAGACCTACGGGGCATCGGTGGCTCCCATGATCCTCAGACAGCACGTACAGGATACGATCCAACAGAGCATCCTGAAGAACGAGATTACGGTATCCATCAGCAGCGATGAGGACGCAGGCGCCCAAGGCTCGGACGTGCGCGATGCGATGTTTAAGCTGGCTACACAGATGCTCAGCGACCGGGTAGTGCCGGCCCTTTTTGGCGAACAGACATCGCAGCCCGGCGCCAGCAGTGAAGACGCGAAGAATGCAAACCTTGAACTGCTGCAAATGCAGGAAAAGGCGACCGGCGGGAACATTTCCTTTGACCTGACATTCGATCATCAGTCCACGGTGGACCGGCAAGTCAATCCCAACGGCCCCATTCACTTGTTAATTGACAACGATCAAGTACTGCAAAGCTGCTTCAAGCAATTGCGGCTCACGGATGGCTTTTTCCATGTTATGAACATTTCAGCCAGCACCGTGGGGGTGAACTTCAAGGCAGATGGCGTAGACAGCGTTCATGTGTTCTTAAAGTACCAGCAGGTTGACGATAGCAATCCGCAAAAGCCAATGGTGAAACGAACCAAGGATGATGTTCTGAAGTCGGAACAGGATGTAATTCACTGGCGTTTCGACATGGCGCGTGGTGCGGACGGCTCGCCCAAAGACAGCTACAGCTACATGACCGAAGTTTTTTACGTGGAGGGACCTCCCAGCAAGTCAGAATGGACTAGTACCAATGTTCAAAAGCTTCCCATCACTCCCAGATCCATGGGCGCGTTACGGGTGGAGTTGGTACTGACCGCGCCGGAGAAGCAGGTCGATTCCGCTCGCGTGCTGTTGCAGCACCAGACCCCAAGCGGCGCGGCGTTCAAGACCGCGCTCGAATTGACGCCGAAAGACCCGAAGAAGACCTGGTTCCAGTACACCGGTGAGCTGGCCGGCAACGACAGCGATATCAATCCGCCGGATTACTCCTACACGGTGACCTACCGGACGGGCGGAAGTGAGATCACGATGCCCCGGGTAACAACCAACGCCAAGACCCTGGAGATTCCCAGCCCCTTCAAGAAGACCCTGACTTTTACCTTGCGGCCTCAGGGATCGTTCGACGGTGTGCGCGACATCAGCGGCGATTTCACGTACCAGGACCCGGACCACCAGTACAACCTGACGCAATCCTTCCAGCTTGCGAATCTGACGGCATCATGGGTCACAAGTGTTCCCGTACTCGACGGCGGGCCGGAAAAGGCGCGCTGGACGGCTCGCATTAACCGCACGGATGGCTCCAGCGCTGACTTGGGACATGCCGACGTAGCTCCCGGGACGGTGTTTATTGGCCGTGACAGCCTGAAAGTGGATATCGTCACCGACCTTGTGGACTTCGACAAAGCAATCCAGTTGGCAGTTGTGGTGATGAAGTACAGTGACCCGGACAACAACGTCTCCGAGCACAAGACCTTTACGTTTTCCAAGTCCTCCAAAGGCCCGCAGTCGTGGGTGGTGAACCGCGCACCCGGCGGACCAGGGAAGTATGACGTAAATGTCCGCTTCATAGCCTATGACCGGACTAAGAACAGAGAACTCAACTTTCACCAGATCGACAACGATACGTTTCTTCTGGACCCGGACGCCCAGCCGCAAACGTAAGATCTCTGGAGGATACGCATGCCTAACCCGCCCGTACCACAAGCAGCGATGTTCAACTCGATGAATGCCGTGCGCTTGACCCAAGCGCGGGTGATCAACATGCAAAGGATGGTCACCGTAACTACCCCGCAGTTTGCGCAGGACCAGGTTGACGCCATGCATAAGGATCCGGCCACCGTGGTGCACACGATTGACCAGAAGACATGGGTGACCTTGGCGGGCTGGCTCGATCCGCAAAATGCGGTAGTGCAGTGCCGCGGTACAGGCCTGACCGTGAAGGTCAACCGCAAAGACAAGATGACGGCTGCACTCTTGCCTATAAGTGATGGATTTCCCAAGGCCACACTCCGGTTCACCGTGGCAAGCACCACCTCAGACCAAAAAAAGAGCGAGCGCAAGCTTGAGACTCACCTGAACATTGACGGCGGTTCCTTGCTCTTGGACATGGCGTTTAAGGCTGGTGCATTCGACGAGATCTTTACTGCCATGACTGCGCCGGGGTCCGACATCAGGGTAGAGATTGAGTTCGCCCATCCTTACCAGGTTCAAGTACATGTGCCCGCTCCTAAGCCCGCGCAGCCGCCACCGCAACCACATCCGCCAGTGCCCACGCCTCGGCCGCCGGCGCCACCACCACATCCCGTTCAGACCCATCCGCCGGCGCCCCCACCACGACCGCGGGTTGTTGTGAAAACGGCTGTCGTGATGCCAAAGGTGCAGCCCGCGAAGCCAGTGGTGAAGATGGGTAGGGCGACGCCGCCTCCTGCGCCCAAACCTGCTCCCAAGCCTGTGCCCGTAAAGAAAATTCAAACCCCGCCGCCGCATTGGATCGTGGTGCCGCCGCCTCCACCGGCGAGCGACACCATCACCTATCGTGACGAAATCCTGTCAGGACAAAAGATCTCAATCCCAATCGCCCACACGCAGACAGAAACCGATGTCTTCCCTGACCTGCGTTTGCATACGCAGACCGGGTGGGGGCAGGTGCCGGAACATCGAAAGCTCCTTTACCTGGATTCGCCCCGCGCTGACACCTTTTTTTATTTACCGACAACTTTCAAACTGGGTTGTTATTCCGACGTGGCCGCCGGACCGGCTGGCAGCCGCTTACCATTGCAGGTAGAGCTCTACCCTGGACCGGATGGTAACGAAAGGATTAAGGCCACCCTGATAGCCCTGCCATGTGTTGAAGACCAGGAGCGAGAGGACCTGCGGACCCACCTGTGCCAAGACGTGCTGCAACGGCAGCAGCCCTTTGTAAACCTGGAAATGAAAAGCGGACTGCAGGCGAGCTTCATCGCAGACTTCACCGCCGGGACCGCAACCGGTCAACAGAGCCTGCCCTCGAACATCGCATTTCAGGCGGTGGAGGTGGTTGCTGATCAACGGCTGGTGCTGCGCTTCGACATGCCCGCAGAAAGCTACTCAATCTTCTGCGAGATATTGAAATTCGGGATATTCGGCAAGGTTAAGCTGTCTGACCCTGGCAAAAGTATGGAAGCTGAGATTGATGTGCGCCTTCAGTTGCAGGACTTGGTGACCAATCAGCTACAGGTCCAGCAAATCCCGCCCGATGTACCCACCGCCGCTCCGTCGGGGCCAGCGGACGCTCCCGCTCCGGCCGCACCCGCGGGTACGCTGAAGCTGCAAAACCTGCTGGATTTTCCAGTAATTCCCTCCTCGGTGAAGGTCCACTACCTGAACGTGGCCAACACTTCGCACCTTGTGTTCGAAGCCGAAACGGCAACTGTGACTCTCCCCGATGGACAACTGCCCGCGCAGTCGGACCCGAACAGCACCCTGACATTTCCCACCAAGCCCCAGCAGCTTCTGGCATGGGATGCGACGGTCGTCGAAACCGGCCAACTCAAGGTGCAAGGAGGAACGCCTCAGGATTGGCTCGACCGGGTGAATCGCGACCCTTCCCTGCAACCTCGTGAGATACAGCTGCAGTTGGAGCCGGTGATATCGTCCGCGATCCGCGACCGCGTGCAGTTGATGCGCTTGCATCTGTTCAAGGATGGCGACCCCAAAGTCCGCAACTCGCTGGAATTGACCCCGAGCTCGCCTGCACCGAAACTCAAGATTCCCGTGTCGATGGCGGAACTGGCGGTTGAAGGAGGCCAGCGAAATTTCTCGGTGGAATATGAGACAGTGGCTTCCGATGGGAGCATCAGCCTGCCGCAGCGCGTCGCCATTGATCCCGATGCCACCAATCTCCCCATCCAGGCCATCGTTGAAACTCCTAAGAGTATTTTCACCGTGGAGTATGACGGAGACGCTGGCGTCACTCGCAAAGAGTTGGACCGTAAGGCCGCTGCTGACCTGATGGATGACCTGCGCAGCAAGGGTGGACACTGGCGTTTCTCGGTAAAGGAACCTGAGGCCACGACCACACCGACGAGCACGACAACAGGCACTACGACGAGCGCTACGACGACTACCACCCCGACGACAGGCAGCAGTGACTCTTCAGCCCCTACAACCACTACTAACACGCCGGCAACGACACCTGCCAAGCCCTCTGGCCCGGACGTGACGGTCGTGACCGACCTGGCGGCCATTGCACTTCAGGATGGGACCCTGCTGCGCATCTTTGTGGTACTGAAACCGCCTACCGACGACGTCGGACAGCAAAGCAGCTTTGTGCTGGATGCCAAGAACTTTGCAACCTTTAATTGGCATCCCGAAGGGTTTGTGGTTCCACCCTTCCGCTACGAGATCAGCTATTTCTACAAAGGGAACCAGGTCAAGAAGAGCTCAGGGACAAGTTCGAACCTGGCGCTGATCCTTGATCCGCCGCCTTTGTCGTAGATGATGGGGGACTGGTTAAGTGCTGGGAGACGGCGGCACATAGACTTAGTTGGTCGGGGCGAGAGGATTTGAACCTCCGACCCCCTGCGCCCAAGGCAGGTGCGCTACCAGGCTGCGCTACGCCCCGACTGGCTAAGTCCTCATTCTACCGCAAGTGTTTGGAAGCCCGTTGCGCAGCGTGGAAGACCGCACACAATTCATAATCACTGTCCGCCAACCGCTTGATGGATCGCCGGCTCTCCGGCGATCGACGCCACAGTGTCGCCGCCCTCGCTGAAGCTGGCGATATAGGCGCTGCGCTTCCCATGCATGCTCCACTGTGACCCCAGGCCGTCGCCGCGAAATTCGTCGGTCAGCGCAACCGCCGAGGTCGCATGCTGCACATTCGTCAGCGGCGGATAGAAGTCCGACTCATTGCCGCAGATATGATCGTTGTGGTTGAGCGGGCGGGTTGCGATGGTCGCCAGATGCCCGGCACGCAGCACCGCATGGCCTTCGTGAGGATTTTGCGGCACATCCAGGACCACTGGCACGTACTCGACACGCGCCACATTCTCCAACAACCTGCCGCCTTCGTGCTGCGCCAACGCGATCAGCGCCTGCCGTTGCTGCGCATTGGCCGCATCGTCCACCATCAGCACCGCCTCAGCGGGGTAAGGATCTCCATAGGGATCGCCCAACGTGGCCCGCGCGCGTACCGCGGCCGCCACCGTCAGGCCGTCAAGCTTGACGCCGTTCCATGAGCCTTCCTGCACATGCCAGGCCATGAGTGCGAAGTTGCCGGTGAGCCCAACCTCGCCGTTGGCGAAACATTGCGCCACGTACACGTCGGTCGAGCGCGACTCAATGTAGTCCCCGCGAATTTGTTGCGCCTGCAGCGAAACGGAAAAGAACAGAAGGGCGACAGCGAACAATGCAGCTTTACGCATGGTGGAACTCCTCATCCCGGACTTATGGTTATTTTAGATGAGATGGCTCGGGCGAAGCACCATGCGACGTGACAAACCGCAGCTTCCTCAGCTCGGACGGCGAGGTCCCGCACTTCTAACGCGGTTCCCGGATATTCCAAAACTGCAGGCGCTCTAGCCCCCAATCACTGCTTGATGCAGAACCGGGGCGAGTACCAGCGTCAGCGCCAGCATCAGCACCGCCAGCAAGGCAAGCCAGCGCCGGGCGGTTCCCAGCTCGGGCCATGCAGGCACCAGCGGATGCCTCATGCCGGTGAATCCGAGGATGAGCGCCCACACCAGCCAGCCGCTCCAGAAGAAGAGTCCAAGCGGTATCAGGACGAGAATGCTGGTTCGCGTGACCCACTTATGGATTTGCGGCGCAACCGCGTACAGAATATGTCCGCCGTCGAATTGTCCGCCGGGTAACAGGTTCAACGCGGTCGCGAACATTCCCACCCACGCCGCAACTCCCACCGGATGCAGATACAGATTACCGAGCGGCGCGACATGCGGCGTGAACGGCGCCAGCAGATGATGCCCGATCCTGAAGATCAGCGGGTAGCCAAACTCTATTGCCGAATGCGGAATGTTCGCGGGCATCGGCTTGGACAGCGCTAATCCCCAGAGCAGAACCGGCACGGCTACCAGGAAGCCGGCAATCGGTCCGGCGATGCCGATATCGAACAGCGCCTGCCGTGATCGAATCGGCGACTTGATACGGATGAGCGCGCCGAACGTCCCAATGAACGTGGGAGCAGGAATGAAGTATGGCAGCGTTGCGTACACGCGGTTCTTTTCGGCCAGGAAGAAGTGCCCGAACTCATGCGCCAGAAGAATGCCAATCAGTGTGAACGAGAAGGGAATGCCTAGCGCGAGTCGCGCCGGTTTCTGCCAGATCCACATCACCGGGAACAGGTCTGAGAAGGTGTCCAGCGTGAACGCCGGCAAGTCGTGGGTGAAGTTGTATTGCAGACGCGCTCCGACGACCAGCGTGGTGACAAAAGTCAGCAGCAATAGCAACAAGTGCAGCCAGTAACGTCGATGCCGGCGAGGGGCCGCGACAAAAAATTGCGTAGACGCAGGAACTTCGAAGGCGTAGGAGATCGGCGGCCTTGGGTCAGACATCGTCTGCTGAAATGATAAATGAAACCAGCGCTCCGCAGTGGCACGGCTCTCCGTCGAAGCACAGACGGAGCGTTCCGCCGCGCGAACGAGTCCGCCGAACGGCGCTAGCTACTCGATGGACTGCAGTTCCTTGCCGGGCTTGAAGCGGACCGCCTTGCCGGGCGGAATGTTGACTTCCGCGCCGGTGCGCGGGTTGCGTCCGATGCCGGTCTTGCGCGGCCGCACAGTGAAGACGCCGAAGCCGCGCAGCTCAATGCGATCGCCGTGCGACAGCGCTTTCTTCATGCTCTCGAAAACGGTTTCGACCGCCATTTCGGCCTTGGTTTTAGTGACGCCGGTCTTGTTGACCACTTCGTTGATCAGGTCTAGTTTGATCACAAGTGTCTCCGCTCTGTTCGCTCGCCACCCGGACGGCCCGGCCGCGAGGTTTGCAACGATTGTATCCGAACCGCTCGCTTGGGCGTAACTCTCAGCTCAACTTTGAGTTACAAGCTGATTCGCGCATCCTAGTGAAGCCCGCGCCCATTGTCAACCAGCAATCCATTCCGTAAGATGACCTATTTCGGGTAGAGCAGGCCTTCAGGCCTGCGTCCAGTTGCTAATAGACGAGGGCTTTAGCCCCAAGGAGTTCCATGTCCATCAAGAGTGACCGTTGGATCCGCAAAATGGCCACTGAGCACGATATGATCAACCCCTTCTCGGAGAAGCAGGTCCGCGAGGGCGTCATCTCCTACGGCCTCTCCTCGTATGGCTACGACCTTCGCGTCGCCGACGAGTTCCGCATCTTCACCAACGTCAACAGCACCGTCGTCGATCCTAAAAAGTTCGACGAGCGCTCGCTGGTGAAGGTGGACGCCGAGGTCTGCATCGTGCCCCCCAACTCCTTCGCCCTGGCGCGCTCGGTGGAGTACTTCAAGATTCCGCGCGATGTGTTGACCATCTGCGTCGGCAAGTCCACTTATGCGCGTTGCGGCATCATCGTCAACGTCACCCCGTTCGAACCGGAGTGGGAAGGCTTCGTCACCCTCGAGATCTCCAACACAACGCCGCTGCCGGCGCGCATCTACGCCAACGAAGGTCTGTGCCAGATCCTTTTCTTCCAGTCCGACGAACAGTGCGAAACCAGCTACAAGGACAAGAAGGGCAAGTACCAGGGGCAGAAAGGCATCGTGCTGCCCAAGCTGTGAAGGGCGCGGAACGCTCTTCGCCCCTTTTCGCGTTCGCCCTCAAGGTTTGTCATCCCGACCGAGGGCTCGGTAGTCCGAAGCTTCAGCTCCGGACGGCGAAGCCGCCCGAGCGGAGGGACCTGCTTTTCAATCTTGTGCGAAGCCCTGATTCGATCAGCAATGCTCTGTCAGATACCCGCCGGTTTGCGAACGAGTTCCACCGAACACTTGGCATGACGAGCGACAAATTCCGCCACGCTACCAAGCAAGAAACGCTGGAAGCCGCTCCGACCATGCGAACCAACGACAATCAGATCGGCGCGCCACTCTGCTGCGGAATCGATGATCGTCTCTCTGACGTCGCCTACCTCGACGGCAGTGTTTACTTTGAACCCGGTGCTACGCAACTGCGTTGCAATTCGCTCTACCAATTCATGGGCCGGTTTCTTCTGATCTTCCAACTCCGGAGCGTAGCCTGACGCCATTTGCGGGGGAGCCGGCGCGATCGGCTGCAACACATGCAAGACCCGGACCTCTGTATTCTCCGTCCGAAACTGCGTGATAACAGCCCTTACCACTTCCTCGGAGAACTGCGAATCGTCAATCCCGACTAAGATTTTCATTAAGTCCTCCTCCTCAAGAACTGAGGTATCCAGGACAATAATAAAGGCTTGTTCGATGATCCGAGTGCCTCGTTACGGACCGGAGTCTTGTAGCGTGGGCCTGCGCGGCCAATCCAAACTCCCAACCCATCCGTTATATGATTGAGGCGCCGCGACCAACCGCTTACCATGCAGAGTACGCAAACGTGAATTCATCCCCTCCAGAGAAACCGTCGTCCACGCCGTCTCGCTGGCTGCTGGCGTGGGGCTCGCTCGCCTTGGCAGCCGCGGAGAGCATCTGCGTCGCCGCCGTCGGGCTTAGCGGATTGCGCGTCGCCCTGGGCTTCACGTCTTTGCTGGCCGCTGGCGCCGGCGGGCCTGCGCGAGGGTTCCATCAGGAAGCCATTCGCATACCGCTGCTGACTCTTGGCGTCGTCGGCGCCCTGATCAGCTTGCTGCTGCTGTGGAACGAAGAGCGGCTGCGCCGCAATCCGGCCGCGGCCTGGCGGATACGTCCGCTGACTCCGGCGCAACGCCGGCGGCGCTGGTTTCAACTGGGAGCCGCGCTCCTTACCCTCGTCCTGGTCGCGCTTGAGCTCGTGACCCATGGCTGGTTTCATCGGGAGTTCTAGCAGGCTGCTGAAAGAGTCGATTTGCAGGGGTTTTGAAAGGGCGCACCTTTAGGTGCGCCGTACAAGTCCCTTATTTTTTGTCATCACGAGCGGACTTTAGTCCGCGAGGGATCTGCTGTTACGACTTTTTCAGCAGCCTGCTAGGAAGCTTTCCCAATTGCTAAAGAAAGCTCCGTGTCATGCTGAGCGAGCGCGGCGGCAGTTGGCCGCGCGAGTCGAAGCACCCCTATGGAACCCAGGAACTCCGGGGCGGGAATAGGGGCCCTTCGACTCGCGGCAAAGGCGGCCGCTCGCTCAGGGTGACACATCGGCTACTGCCGTACCTTCCACACGACCTGGCGCAACATGCCCAACAAAACCTCAGCGTCGGCAGCCTCTAAGCTCAGACGCCGCACCAACCGCCGCACTTTGTCCTCGGTCGCGGCGGCCGCATCCGGTTGAACGTACCCGCTGGCTCGCAGCGCATCCAGCAGGACCGCGGTTATGCGCTCTGCTTCACGCATCGTGGCGCGCTGTATTTTCTCCGGACGCTGTACCGCTTTCACATCACGCACCAGCTCGTACAAGCTCACCGCGACCGCCTGGCCAAGGTTCATCGAGATGTGCTCTTCGCGCGTGGGAATGCGCAGCAACCAATGACAATGGCTGAGGTCGCGGCTGGCGAGGCCCACCTTCTCCGAACCGAACAGCAGCGCCACACGGTCCGCAACCAGCCGCTTGCGGATGAGGCGCGCCCCGTATTCCAGCCGGCGTAGCGGATGCTGCAACTCGCGATGACGCACGGCTGTGGTTCCCACCACGAGCGTGCAGTCGGCAACCGCATCGGCCACTGTCGTGTACTCCTCCGCGTTCGCCAGGATTGCCGATGCGCCAACCGCAGACCGCGCCTCGCGAAACGCCACCTCATAAGGATTTACGACCCGCAGATGCGCAAAGCCGAAGTTGCTCATGGCGCGTGCCGCCGCTCCAAGGTTGAGCGGGTTGCGCGTCGCCACCAGAACAACGCGCAGATTGTCAGAGGTGTCCGGCATGACAGATCAGTCTACAATTTGCCCACGTGTCATCCTGAGCGAGGAGCGAAGCGACGAGTCGAAGGACCCCTATCGGGTGAAAGTGCTTAATAGGGGTCCTTCGACTCGTCCGCGCAAAAGCGGCGCGGACTCGCTCAGGATGACATGTACAAGAGAGTTTTGGGTTGGTCGTTCAGATTACAGGCAAGGATGGAAATCAGAGATCGTTTTGACAGCGTCCTTACGCTGTCTGCAAAACCCGCGAGAGGCAATCTTCGCAGAAGCCGCTGTCTTTGATGTCGATCCACTCCACCGCGTGCGAGGGCGCCATAACGCAGCGATAGTCGTGGCAATGAGTCAGGCGCAAGGTGTGTCCCAACTCGTGCACGGCCTCGACGAGCAGACGATTGGCCAACAGGTCCAAATCTTCTGGCAAGCCATAGAAATCCTGCCGCAAGCGATGATAGGAGACGATCGCTCCACTTCCGCCGAGCTGCGCCTCGCCGAAGACGAAGGTAAGAATCGGAATGTACAGGTCGAGCCCGGTCACTCCCAGCAGCCGCCAGGTGTTGCTGCCGATGTGCCGTTGCATGGCGGCGAGAATTTCCGAGGAATGATACTGCTGCCGCTCGGCGTGCAGGGCAAACGCGGGATCGAGCGCCGGGGAGAGAATCTCGGCAGGCACGCGAAATTTCTCATAGAGCGCCTGCTGGAGCCATTCCACGAGCCGCGCATCCACCGTTCCCACCGGCAGTAGTTGTAGCTTCTTCATAGCAAAGAGCGACTAGCAATTAGCGACTGGCAATTAGCAATTTTCTTGGCAATGAGCGACTACGACTTATCTCACAAATCGTCTTGTATCAGGGCACGGCTTTTAACGGTGCCGTCATCCTGAGCGGCTGTGCTTCCAGCGCCAACGACCCAGCTGCGAAGCAGCGGCTTCGCTTTGAGCCCGGGGTGCAAACCCCGGGTTATCGGACCCTCCCAAAGTCACGGAGCCGCGTAGCGGCGACTACCTAATCTAAAACGTACTCCGGATCGTATTGCACTCCGGCGCGCTCCAACATGGCAATATATTCCTTCTCGAATGGCCGGTGCGCATGATGTTCCTTCTGATGCTGAATGTATTGCATAACCGCCTTGATCGCGGTGGGACTCACGCTCATCGCGCCGTAACCATCCTGCCATGCGAATTTCGGCCACTTCTGACGCATGCGCTGGGACGAGTTCGCCTTGAGTTCGCGCATTACATCGCCGAGGGTTCGGGTTGCCGGCATCGCCAGAAGCAAATGCATATGGTTCGTCGTCCCGCCGACCGCGAGCACGTTAATCTGTGCGCGGGATGCGACGGTGCGCATCATCGTCCAAAGTTTATCCGGCTCGGGAATGAGCGGCTGGCGTCGCTTGGTGCTGAAGACGCAATGCACGAAAATGACCGAGTACGTATGTGCCATGGGTCGCCGCTACGCGGCTCCTGTCCGAAATCTGTCTCTCACCCCCGGGGCTCGCGCCCCGGGCTCAAATCGCCGCCGCCGCTGCGCGGCTGTTTCCTCGGCGCTCCCGTCGCTAGCTGCTAATTGCTAGTTGCTCTTTTCTCCACCCATACTTTTTCAACTTGTGATGCAATGTCACCCGATCAATCCCTAGCACCTCGGCGGCGTGGGTCTGGTTGCCGGCGCACTCCTCCAGCACGCGCAGAATGTGTGCCCGCTCCACATCTTCCAGGCTGCGGACATCGCCCGCCAGAGTGCCATTCTTTGCCTTCAGCGTGAAGTCGGCGGCATGTAGTTCGGGTTCCTGCGCCACCACCATCCCGCGCTCCACCGCGTTCTCCAGTTCACGCACATTGCCTGGCCAGGGATACTGTTGCAACGCGTTCATTGCATCGGGCGAAACTCGTGTGATCTTCTTGTTCATTTCGCGCGAGAACTTGCGCACGAAGTGGTCCACCAGTAGCGGAATGTCTTCGCGGCGCTCCCGCAGCGGCGGAATCTCGATGTGAAACACATTCAGCCGATAGAAAAGATCGGGCCGGAACTTGCCTTCCTCGATTAGTTTTTCCAGGTCCTTGTTGGTGGCGGCGACGATGCGAAAATCCACCTTGATGGCCTGATTTCCGCCCACGCGCGTGATCTCCCGCTCCTGCAACACGCGCAGCAGGTCGGTCTGGGTCTTCAGGCTGATGTCGCCAATCTCATCCAGGAACACCGTGCCACCCTCGGCGATTTCAAATTTGCCCTTCTTGCGATACTGCGCGCCGGTGAATGCGCCCTTCTCGTGACCGAAGAGCTCGCTCTCCAGCAGGGTCTCAGTGAGCGCGCCGCAGTGAATGACAACCAGCGGATGAAAGCGGCGCGGACTGCCGGCATGAACGGCGCGCGCGACCAGCTCTTTGCCTGTGCCGCTCTCGCCTGTGACCAGCACCGTGGCATCCGTCGGCGCCACCGTCTCGATGGCGTCGAAGAGACGCTTCATGGCCGCGCTCTGTCCCACAATGTCAGACGGGTGTGCGATCTCGGCGACCGTCTCCTTCAGCCGGACATTTTCCTGCTGGGTGCGCCGGTGCGATATCGCCTTGGCGACCAGGTGCGCAATCTCATCGGGGTCGAGCGGCTTGTTGACGTAGTCGTACGCGCCGTTTTTCAGCGCCGCAATCGCCGTTTCCACCGAGGCGTAGCCGGTCATGATGATAACCAGCATGTCGGGATAGATCTCGTGCAGACGGCGCTGCAGTTCGATGCCATCGGTGCCGCGCATCTTGATGTCCACCAGCGCGACGTCGAATGCCTGCTCGGCCACGCGAGTGAGCGCCTCGTTGGCGTTCTCCGCCGTGGCGACATCGTAGCCTTCCTCGGCGAACCATTTGGCCAGCGAGTCTCGCACGCTGAGTTCATCGTCGACGATCAGCAATTTTCCTTGCGTCATTTTTCTACCTCA
>Ga0209039_10001026_pt1 | contig 27228 bp, 26 predicted proteins | sample BogFormECP12_OM1_FD_188238 | JGI IMG/M metagenome (GOLD analysis project Ga0209039, IMG submission 188238) | Bog forest soil microbial communities from Calvert Island, British Columbia, Canada - ECP12_OM1 (SPAdes) (version 2) | ecosystem: Environmental > Aquatic > Freshwater > Wetlands > Bog ... | reverse complement strand
GCCACCGACAGCGATATCGCGCCGGTGATCAAGCTGGTGGATACCACCATCTTCAACGCGCTGGAGCGGCGGGCGAGCGATATCCACATCGAATCGCGCGACCAGGAAGTGGCCATCAAGTACCGCATCGACGGCGTGCTGCACTACGCCATGCCGCCCATCGCCAAGGACTGGCAATCGACCATCATCTCGCGCATCAAGGTGATGTCGGAGCTGGATATCGCGGAGAAGCGCGTGCCGCAGGACGGGCGATTCCGGGTGCGGTACAAGAACCGGCTGATCGATTTCCGCGTGTCCATCATGCCCACCATCCACGGCGAGGACGCCGTGCTCAGGGTGCTGGACAAGGAATCCATGAGCGAGAAGTTCGCCAAGCTGTCGCTGGACGTGGTGGGGTTCATGGATACCGACCTGGCGAAGTTCCGGCGCTACATCCTGGAGCCGTACGGGATGGTGCTGGTGACCGGGCCGACCGGGTCGGGCAAGACCACTACGCTGTACGCGGCGCTGAGCGAGATCAAGAACGACGAAGACAAAATCATCACCATCGAAGACCCGGTGGAGTACCAGATCAAAGGGATCACGCAGATTCCGGTGAACGAGAAGAAGGGGCTGACTTTCGCGCGCGGGCTGAGGTCGATTCTGCGCCACGATCCGGACAAGATCATGGTGGGCGAAATCCGCGACCAGGAGACGGCTCAAATCGCCATCAATTCGGCGCTGACCGGGCACCTGGTGTTCACCACCGTGCACGCCAACAACGTGCTGGACGTGCTGGGACGCTTCCTGAACATGGGGGTGGAGCCGTACAACTTCGTGTCGGCGCTGAACTGCATTCTGGCGCAGCGGCTGGTGAGGGTGATCTGCGAGCACTGCAAACGGCGGGTGCAATACGCGGATTCGGCGCTGGTGGAAAGCGGCCTCAACCCCAACGAGTGGCGGGACGTGCCGCTGTATGAAGGCCCGGGATGTTTCGAGTGCGGCGGCACAGGGTTCCGGGGGCGAACGGCGATCCATGAACTGCTGGATTTGACGGACCGGATTCGGGAGATGATTCTGGACAAGCGGTCGACGTCGGAGATCAAGCGCATGGCGCGGGAAGAGGGGATGACGTTCCTGCGGGAATCGGCGGTGGCGAAAATGAAGGCGGGGGTGACCACCCTGCGCGAGATCAACAAGGTGACATTTATCGAGACGTAGGGGGGACATGCTGCTAGACAGGCTGAAATCGTTGTTGCAGGACCCGCCGCCGGGGATGGCGTTCGAGATTTCGGAGGCGGGGATCGCCGCGGCGCGCATCGGGGTCAGGGCGGAGCTGGAGTTTCAGCCGTTCAAGAGCGGGACGCTTGCGGTTTCGCCGCTGAAAGAGAACGTAGTGGATCCGGACGATTTTGCGATGGCGGTCCGCACGCTGGCGGGCGGCCCAAAGGGCACCCCGGCGGCGCGGAAACGGAAGGACGTGGCGCTGATCCTGCCGGACTTCAGCGCGCGGATTTCGGTGCTGGATTTCGACAGTTTTCCTTCGGATGCCAAGGAGCAGGGGGCGCTCATCCGGTTCCGGCTGAAGAGGAGCGTGCCGTTCGACGTGGAGTCGGCGGCCATGAGCTACTGGGTGCAGCCGGCGGTGGACAAGAAAGTGGATGTGGTGGTGGTGATGGCGCCGCTGGAGATCGTGGCGCGGTACGAGGCGCCGTTTCGCGCGGCGGGGATGAATCCCGGCCTGGTGACGACGTCTTCCATCGCGGCCCTGGAATTGGCCGAGGAGAGCGGGTTGAGCCTGATGGCGAAGATCAGCGGGCGAGTGCTGACGGTGCTGGTGCGGGACAAAGGCGCGCTCAAGCTGACGCGCTGCCTGGAGCTGCCGTCGAACGAACTGGAGGATATGGAGGCGGTGCTGGTGCCCACGTTCGTGTACGTGGAGGACAACCTGGGAGGGCGGCCGGAGAAGCTGATGCTGTGCGGGTTTGGCGCGCGCACCGACGAGGCCGAGCGGCGGTTCCAGGAGGAGTTGGGCGTGACGACGGAGCCATTGCGCTCGCCGCTGGCGGCGCCGGGAGAGAATAACGCGGGGCTGCTGGGGTATCTGCGGTCCATCGCCAGGAACAATTGAGATGAAGATTCCAATCAATTTAGCCAGCCAGCCGTTCCGGCGCGACCGCGCCGTGCTGGCGGCGTCCATCGTGGCGAGCCTGGTGCTGGTGGCAACGCTGGGCGCGTTGACGGCGACGATTATGAGGGACCGCGCGCAACTGGCCGATGTCAGGGGCGATGTGGATGGCCTCAACCGGCAGATCCGCGCGGCGACCGCCGAACAGGGGCGGCTGGATGCCGTGCTGAGGAAGCCGGAGAACGCCGAAGTGCTGGAGCGCAGCGTTTTTCTGAATGCGGTGCTCTACCGCAAGGGGATCAGTTGGACGCGGATCTTCGCCGACCTGGAGAAGACCGTTCCATGGAACGTGAAGGTGCTGGCCATACGGCCCTCGGTGAACTCGCAGAACGAGGTGCTGCTGGATATGACGGTGGGCGCGGACTCGGCGGAGCCGGTGATCCAGCTTTACAAGGCGCTGGAGGAGTCCCCGCTGTTCGGCTCGGTGGTGGAGCACAGCTCCATGCCGCCCACGCAATCGGACCCGCTCTATCGCTATCGGATAACGGTGATCTATGCCCAGAAACTTTAAGCTGGCGGAAAAACTGAAGTGGAAGGGCTTGGCCATCAAGGAGCCGCGCATGGTGTTGCGCGCCATCATCGGGACGCTGCTGGCGGCCAACCTGGTGGCGGCGGTGATGGCGTTCAAGCCGTTCGGCGGGTCGGCCGCCGATCTGCGGCGGGAGCAGCAGGCGCTGCGCGTCCAGTTAGGGCGATTGCAGGCGCGCGTGGCCACCAGCAAGCGGCTGGTGGAGAAGGTGGAGACGGCGCGGAGGGAAGGCGACCAGTTCCTGGCGAAGTACGTGACCGACCGGCACACCATGTCCTCCAGCATCCGGGACGAGCTCAACCGGATAGCCAAGGAAGCCGGCATCAAGGCGCTTCCCGCCACGCTCGACCTGGAGCCGATCGAGGGCAGCGATACGCTGGAGATGATGAGCATCTCGGCGGGGTACGAGGGCACGTACGCGGACCTGACGAAGTTCGTGAACCTGTTGGACAAATCTCCGCGGTTTCTGATCATCGAGAACATGCAGACGGCGCCGCAACAGGGCGGGCAGGCGCTCAACGTGACGCTGAAGCTGGACACTTTCGTCCGGGAAACGGCGGGGCCGTCGTTATGAAAATAGGGGCGGAAAACCGGACGAAAGTGGGGTTTCTGACAGTGCTGGGCGTGGTGGCGGTGTACCTGTTGTATACCAACGTATTCTCGCCGTCAGACACAGGAGGCCCGCCGGCTTCGGAATCCGCGCGGACGGGCCCCGGGGGCGCCCCGCCGGCGCTGCCGGGCCTAGATGGCGCCCCCGGGCAAAACACGGCGCGGCCGGAGGCTCCGCGGGCGCCGGATTCCAACCGCAACGCCTCGCGAACGCGCAACGAAGAGTTTCACCCGGTGCTGCACTCGAAGCGGCCGGAAGACCGCGTCGATCCCATGACCATCGACCCCATTCTGCGGCTGGACCTGCTGGCGAAAGTGCAGGCAGTGGTGTTGGCGGGCGGGAGCCGCAACCTGTTCCAGTACGGGCCGCCGCCGGTGAAGGAGGCGCTGAAGGGGCCGGAGCCGAAGGTGGTTCCGCAGCCGGTGGCGCCGGTTGCCAAGGCGGACGAAGCGGCCAAGCCGGTGCCGCCGCCTCCGCCCATTAATCTCAAGTATTACGGGTTTTCGACGGGGCGTGTGAACGGGAAAAAGACGGCGTTTTTTCTGGATACCGACGAGCAGATCTCGGTGGCCGCCGAGGGCGAAACGGTGAAGAAGCGCTACCGGGTGGTGCGCATCGGAGCGAACTCCGTGCTGATTGAGGATACGGAATCGAAGCGGCAGCAATCGCTGCCGTTGACGGAGGAGCAGCCCAGTTGATGCGCCAGCGGCAAGCCCGGATGAGGCACGGGCGAAACGCCCGGATGAAGCACGGGCAGGACTCCGGATTCGCGTTGCTGCTGGTGTTCCTGATGGCGGCGATGATCGCGCTCTCGCTGTACATGGAGATTCCACGCGTGGCGTTCGAGACGCAGCGGCAGAAGGAGCAGTTGGTGGTGGAGCGCGGCGAGCAATACAAGCGCGCGATCAAACTTTTCGTCTCGCCCAGGGGCGGGATGGGCCACTGGCCAGCCAAGATCGAAGACCTGGAGAACACGAATAACCGGCGCTTTCTGCGGCACCGGTACCTGGACCCGTTCACCGGGAAAGACGATTGGCGCCTGATCCACGTTCAGAATGGCGTGCTGACGGATTCGGCGATAAACAAACTGAAGAACCCGGCGGACCCGAATGCGACGTCGGGGACGTTATCGGGGGCGGTGCAGTCGTCGGTGGGCACGCTGTCGGGCGTGAGCGGCGTGCCGGACGGCTCGGGGTCGAATTCGGGGCAACTGAACGCGAACCCGGCGCTGCGCAGGCGAACCAGCGAGGGTGGCGCAAACCCCGGGGCCATCGGTCCGGACGGGCTACCGGTTCCGGGGGGCGCCCCGGCGATCGGACCGGATGGCCAGCCGTACCCGAACGCGCAGCAACCGTACCCTGGCTCGCAGGCCTACCCCGGCTCGCAGCCCTACCCTGGTTCGCAGCCCTCCGGCATGCAGCAGACGTACCCCGGTTCGCAGCCTATGCAGCAGTTTCCGACGGGCGGGCAGGTGCAGCCTTATGTCCCAGGAGGGGCTCAGCCAGGGCAGTTTCCGGGGCAATTGACCCAGTATCCGGGAATGCCAGGGCCTCCAGTGAACTCGCAGACGGGCGGCGTCTCGCCCACGCCGTATCCCACGCAGCCCGGGGCTCAGGGCCAGTCACCCTATTTTGGGCAGCCGGGCATGCAGGGGACGAACCCGGGGCAACAGGCCGCCGCCGCGGCGATCATCAACCAGATCCTGATGACTCCCAACCCGCGAGGATTGGCGGGGGTTCAGGGAGCGATGGGCGGCGCCCTGATGGGTTCGGGCATTGCCGGCGTGGGCCTGGCGAGCACCATGGATGACGAGTCGATCATGATTTACAACCAGCGCTCGAAGTACAAGGAGTGGGAGTTTGTGTACGACCCGACCAAGGATAGGCCGCTTCCCAACCCGAACGGAAGCGGGGTGATGGCCGGGCCCGGGCTACAGATGGGGAATACGTTCGCCCCCGGTCCCGGGCCGGGAAGCGCGGGGGCGACGATGCAGCCGCCAGTATCGACAACGGGGACGGGAACGGCGCCGGCGCCCAGACAATAATAACAGGTAGGCCGAGTACCACTCGGCCGCAGGATACCATCCTGCCCCACAAAAGCAAATCGTCGCGGCTGCGAAGACAGACTGCGTCAGAAGCTGAAACGCGACTGGAGCTCGATGCGCCGGTTGTTGGCGGAATTGCCACCGCCGAAGCCGCCTATACCACCACCGCCGCCACCGCCGCCGAAACCGCTGTTGAGCGAGGTGGCCTGGCCAAACTGAGGCGAGGTGAGGATGCCTTGATACCCGCCCGGGTTCACGTGGTTCAGGACGTTGTTGAACATCACCGAGAGAGTCACCGTATAGCGATGCTCGGAGGTAGCACCTCCCATGCCGCCGCGGCCGCCACGGCCGCCGCCGCCCATGCGCATACCACCACCCCCGCGTCCGCCGCCACCACCACCCCCGCGTCCGCCACCGCCACCAAAGCCGCCACGGCCGCCGCCACCCCCGCGTCCGCCACCGCCGCCCATGGCATCGGCAGCGGCATTAGCGGCGTTCGGGCTGCGAGGCGGACCGAAGCCGAACGTGCGGCCCACGCGAATATTGAATGAGACCAGGCCCGCGGCCGTCAGGTAGTTCCGCGGAACCAAGTCGAGGGCGGAGCCCGGAACCGGATTGGTATTGAAATAACCGAACGGGGTCGACACAATGTTCGCCCCAGGACCGGTGGCCAGGTCGGGACGCGCATTCCGCAGCGTGTCGCCGTAGAGATCGCGGCCGAGCGTGACGTCGTACGGCCGGCCGGAATTCAAAGTCAGGAACGGGCTGAGCTGAATCGCTTTCGGCGCCATCACCGAGCCCACCAACTGGAACCGGTGCCGGGTATCGAGCGAGGACCGCCCCCAGTCCTGGAGGAAATTGTAGGGATTCGACGGCGACCCGGGCAGGTCGTTGGCATAGTTGAGTGAGTAGTTCCCGTACAGCGAAACGTTCTTGGTGAAACGCGTGTTGAAGTTGGCCATGATGATGTTCTGTTTCATCAGGCCGCCCGATTCATACTCGAACAGGTTTCCGGCGGCGGCGCCATAGGGCCGCACACCGAGGCTGGGCTGACCAGTGGGGTAGGTGCCCGGCATGGGAGTATTGATGGGCACGGTCTGCAGCATGTGCAGCGCGCGGGTGTTGGTGTAGGTGACCGCCATGGTTGTGTTGCGGGGCAACTGCCGCTCCACGCCGATGGCGCTCTGGGCGCTGTAGCTCCCCCGAAGATTGGGGTCCAGCTTGTAGATGCTGTTCTGCTGCGGGGTGAGCGTGGAAAGGGGCGGCACATTGGGGAAGAAGTCCGGGTTCTGCACCAGGTAGGAGAGTTGGTTGATGCCGTTCAGGCGCCAGGCCTGCATGGTGAGGCTTTCGCTAATGCGGTCGTAGAACATACCGAAGCCGCCGCGGATCACGGTTTTCTGGCGTCCGTTCTTGGCGGTTCCGGGGGCCCAGGCGAAGCCCACGCGCGGCGCCCAATCCTTATGGTCGGAGATGTTGGTCTGGATTTCGTAGCGCAAGCCCACGCTAACCGTGAAATTCGGGCGCATGCGCCAGTCGTCCTGGACAAACGGGCCGGCATCGATTTGCGTGACGCTGGCATACGGGTTGCCGGCGGAGATGGTGAACTGAGAGGCTCCGCCGCCCAGGGCGCGGATCTGCGCCGGCGTATCCCCCAGTTGCTGGAACAACAGGGTGCGGCGGTATTGCTCGATGGAGGTGATCTGGGTGGTCGCGGGCTGCCCGGTGGTGGGATCGATCACCACCTGGTTGTTGGCATTCAGGACCGGCGCGATTCCGCCCAAGAATGAGAACGTGCCGCCGTAACCCGACGGGGACTCGGACTGGCTGCTCTCGCGGCGCAGGCGCACGCCGTACCGGATGGTGTGGGTGCCGCGCATAAGCGAGGTGTAGTTTTGCAGTTCGAAGTGTTTTGAGGTGCTGTAGGAATGCCCATTCTGATTGCCGCCGCCGGTAAATGCGCCGACCACGCTGAGCTGCGGAATGGAATTGTTGCCGAGAGAATTACTGTAGTTGCGCGTCCATTGGAAGCGGGTCTCATTCACCGCCCGGGAGTTGAGTATGGCGGTCTCGGTGAGCATCAGGTTCTGGTTATTGCTGGTGGTGTTGTAGCCCAGCGCCGGCAGCGTAGTGCCCCCAATGCCGGTGTTGTTCCGATAGCCCGTTCCGTACTCGAAGCGGGCTACCAAGGTGTTGTTCTTGCTCAACTGGTAGTCCACCCGCGGGCCGAGGGTGGTGCGCACGTTAGGCGTCACCACGGCGGTATTGATGTTGCTTTGAAGCAGGGTGGTGGGATCGAGGAAAATCGCGTGAATGATGGAGTTGTCCTGGATATCCCGGCGGTTGAAGTCCATATAAAACGAAGAGCGATGATTGATGGGGCCGCCGAAGTTGCCACCATACATTTGGTTCGAATAGTCCGGTTTGTTGGTGGAGAACGGATTGCGCGAATTGAAGACGCCGTTGCTTTCATTGAAGAACACGCTGCCGCGGAAGGTGTCGCTGCCCGGCTTGGTGAGGATTTCGATGCGGCCGAAGCCCAGCCGGTCGTACTCCGCCGAGAAGGGGTTTTGGTTGATTCGAATTTCGCGAATGGATTCCTTGGGAGGCAGATTGCCGCCGCTGAAACCATCGATGTAGATCTGGCCGCCGTTGGGACCGGCGCCTGGGCCGGCCAGCGCCTGGAGGGCGTCCGCGAGGTCGTCGGGATCGTCGGGCAAGGCGGCGAGGTCCTCGCCCTTCAGTACCAGGGCGGTAGCGTTGTTGTCCGGCTCGACGCTCAGGCTGGGGCCCGCTTCACCCTGGACCGTGACTTCCTGCTTCTCGGCGGCGCTAACCTTCATCTGAATGGGAAGCTGGAGGGTGCTTCCAGCCGAGATGACGACCACCCGTTCAAAAGGCGAGAAGCCGGGGAACGTCACCCGCACGGTGTATTGACCCGACAGGAGGCCGGCGAACATGTAGCTGCCATCACCTTGCGTGGGAACCGATTTCTGCACGCCGCTACCGGCGATGGAAACCGTGGCCGAGGGAATGATGGCGCCCGAGTCGTCCGTCAGGACGCCGCGGAGCGTCCCGGTTGTCTGTTGGGCCGGCGCGCTGAACACCGTCAGAGCGACTGCCAAAAGCAAAAAGCCGATGATTCTTGGTTTGAACATGTTACCCTGCTAAACTGATTACCCTACTGACCTTCACCGCCGCCGCCGCCCAGGTTCCAGCCGCTCATGATGTCGCGAGTGGCGTTGGGGGAAGCCGTCAGAAGCGGCTCGACTCCCGCCAGGAGCATCACGGCGGTGCTTCCCTGGGTAGTCGAGACCATGATGGCATCGCCCTTTTTCAGTTCCGAGAGAGGCATGGCCGGCAAGCGGTCGAGCATCTGACCAATGTCACCGCCACCGGGCCCAGAGGGCACCCCACCGCGCCGGCCGCCGGGACCGCCTGAACCGGCCTGTACATCGACTGTCCCACCGCCCGGGCCATACCGCCTGGCCAGCATTGCGGCAGTCGCTTCCGGAAGCTTCTTCATGGTGGTATCGGGAACCACGCGGATGGTCAGGGACTTCTTGGAGGCCAAGTCCTTGATTACGATTTCACCCGCTGCGGCATCGATGGAGTTGATGGTTGCGGCAAACTGCCGCCAGGCGCCCGAGAGCGCCTTCTCAGCCTTGATGGTAGCGGCGTCCGCGGTCCTGTCGCCCAGCACGCGGACTTGGTCTCCGACTTTGATTTCGGCGAAGGGACCAGGCTTGGCGTCGCTGAACTTTGCGGAATCCGGAGCATAGCGGAGAAACTCGGTCTTTTCCGAGGTTGCGACCGCCAGGGACCTCTGTCCGGCCTTGATGGTGAGAGTCTTGGCGGTGGGGTCAACGGCGGTGACCGTTCCGCTGGTGCCGCGCCTCTGCCAATCCTCCTGCTCTTTCTGCGCAATCAAGGCCAGATCCGCCTTGGTGCGGACAACCAGAGAGGTGGCCTGGATGGCCTTCTGATCGGCGGGTCCACGGTAGAATGCCACCACACGGTCGCCGACACCAAGACTTGAAAGAGCGACTTTATTCCCCTTGGTCACGTCGCTTTCACCGGGCGGCAGGTGCAGGACCAGGGTCTTCTCGGTGGTGGTCACAGCGATGGCGTCGCCCTTATCGCTCTTCAAAGAGAGCTGATTGGCCTGGGCGTCGACGGCGGTAACGAAGCCGGCCACCTGGCTGTGGGGGGCGGCGGCACTCGAGGCGGGTTGCGTTTGAGCCAAAACCCCGCCGGACAGGGCGGTTAGAAAAGCCAGTACGGCGCCCCCAATAAACCTCATACGTCTCCCTCAAAGCGTGTCGATAGTGGACACAGGAGGGGCGCTAGGCCAATCTGGAAGGTTACACGGCGGGGGTAGCGCCGTTCTTCCCAGTCCGGACAACCCCACCGGCGGCATAGACCGCCGGCGCTACCAGCCGCGGCCCCTACATGTCACAATGGCTAGTGCCGGATTTGCCTTCATTTGTGGACGCCAAAACCGATCGCAGAGGTTCCTACCTGTGGCTTGGCGGCATACTGTCGCTGTATGCCGTTGTGTTCCTGGTCTATGCCGAGATGTGGGCCTTTACCTGGGATGAAAGCTATCATCTGGTGGCTGCGCAGTTGATGGGCGCGGGCAGAAGGCCCTACATCGATTTCTGTTTTCCACAGACGCCTCTGAACACCTACTGGAACGCGGCGTGGATGCGCGTGTTGGGGCAGAGCTGGCGGGTGCCGCACGCTTGGGCGGCGTTATTCGCGATCGGGGCGGTGCTGCTGACGGCCGATTTTGTGTATGCGCGGTTCCCGGTGGGAAGTTGGCGGCTGGCGGCGGCGGTGGCGGCGGGGCTGGCCACCGGGCTGAACGCCATGGTGTTCGAGTACGGGCCGCTGGCGCAGGCTTACGGCATTTGTCTCTTCGGGCTGGCCGCGGCGTTCCGGGTGACGGTACGCGCGGTGGATCGAAGGGGACCGCGGCTGGCCGGGCTGGGCGGCTTGTTCGCGGGTGTGGCAGCCGGTTCGTCGCTGTTGTCGGCTGCCGCCGCCCCGGTGTTGCTGGGCTGGATGCTGTACTACAATCGCGCGGGCCGGCGATGGACGAAGCTGATCGCTTTCGGCGTAGGAGCCGCGGTTCCGTTTGCGCCCGTGTGCTGGCTGTTTTGGTTAGGGCCGCGACAGACGTGGTTCAACGTGGTTCAGTATCACGCCTTCTTTCGCGAGCTGTATTGGTCCGAGACGACGCGCCACGATCTGGAGATTCTGACATCCTGGATCGATTCGGGACAGGGCCTGATGCTCGGCCTGCTGGCGGTGTTCGGGCTGCTTTACGTGGCGCGCAGAAGCGATTGGCCGCGCGCTTTGAAGGCGGAGTTCTACCTATGCGCGTGGCTGGCGGCGGCGCTTTCCGCCTGGGTTGGGCGCGCGCACCCCACCTTCTCGCGATATTTCGTGCTGACCGTGCCGTTTCTAGCGATTCTAGCGGCAGCGGGGCTGTACGCAGTCGCCTCCCGCGTGCTCGGAGCGGACCGCCCGCGGTGGCCGGTGCTGCTGGTGTCGGTGCTGTTCGCGATGGGATTGGGCAAATCGCTATATGAGCGACGGGACCTGAAGTGGAGCGCCTACGAACGATTGGCGAACAAGGTCGAGCAGGTGACGCCGCGCCAGGCACAAGTGTTCGCGAATGAGCCGATCTATTTTTTGACGAAGCGTACGCCGCCGCCGGGCATGGAATTGTACTATACCCATTCGCTCAACCTGCCGGCCGGGGAGGCGGCCCTCATGCACATCATTAACGAAGCCGAGATGAAGCGCCTGGTGCAGTCGGGAATGTTCGCGACGGCCTATAGCTGCGATGCCGACGAGATCGACGACTACGGTTTGGAGGAACGGTATCAGCAGCACGTGGACATGGAAGACTGCTCGATTTACTGGGGTTGGAGGAAATGAGGCAAACTGGAGGGTCGTACTACTGTCACTGGACGGCCGCGCAGGCTGCGAGGCGCTACGCGGCTTCCCAGCGACTCATTACCGAAAGCAGGCCTGACGTTACTTCTTTTCTTCTGTCTTTTCGGCCTTCTTTTTCTTGGGGGCCTTCTTCTTTGCGGTGTCTTCCTTCTTGGCGGTGTCCTGGGCGAAAACCACGGCCACGCTGCCGAGAACGAACGACAGGGCGAGCATCAGCGTCATCAGTCTCTTCATTGCGAATCTCCTTTGGGATGGGGCGAACTTATTCACCTGTGGGCTATGATAGCGAACGGCACATGAAGAGTCTCTTAAGCCGCAATTAAAATCAGTTCATATGGCGACCCTATGTTCGATAGGGAGAAAACGTGTTGAATCAATGGGTTAGCTGCTGATAGCGGTCCCATGCCGACAGGCAGTCCGCGGTTCCGTGTATTTGCGGCCTGACATTGACCTTCTCGCTTTCGGACGATTAAGATCATGGTAGGGGACTTGTAGTTAAGGGTCTATGGGAAGCAACGTGCCGCTCAACACGAGGCATCGGGAGATCCTGAGCTCGATTGTCCGCGAGTACATCGAGACGGGCGAGCCCATCGGGTCGCGCACCATCTCCAAGCGCCGGAGGGATGCGCTGAGCCCGGCTTCCATCCGGAACGCGATGGCGGACCTGGCCGACGAGGGCTACCTTTCGCAGCCGCACACGTCGGCGGGACGGGTTCCCACGGAGAAGGCATTCCGGTACTATGTCCGCTCTCTGAGCGCGGAACGGGTGGCTGTGGCGGAATCCGAGCGGCTGCGCAACGAGTTCAGCTCGCTGGATACGGTGGGGGCCTGCGTGGAACGGTCGAGCCATATCCTGGTGGAGCTGACGAGCAACGTGGGAATCGCGGCGGCGATACCGGCGCTGGCGCAGGAACTCGACCAGATCGAACTGGTGCCGCTGGCGGATCGCCGCGTCCTGATGATCCTGGTGACGCGCGATCACATGGTGCGCAACCGGGTGGTGGCGCTCGATGAGCCGGCCTCGCCGGAGGATCTGGCCTCCATTCGGAATTACGTGAACCAGAGTTTTAGCGGCTGGCAGTTGGGAGAGGCGCGGCGTGAGCTGCTGCGCCGCATGGCGGAAGAACGCGCGCTCTATGACGCGCTGATGCGCAAGCTTCAGTGGTTGTGCCAGAAGGGATTGCTGGAGGTGGACACCCTTCCCGAGGTCCATATGGAAGGCGCTTCCAACCTGCTGGGCCTGGATCTGCACCTGACGCGCGAGAAGATGCGCGAGTTGCTGTGCGCGCTGGAGGAAAAGAAGCGGCTGATCGAGATGCTGGACCGGTTTCTGGAGCAGCCGCCGGGCGAACTGGAAGTGCACGTTGGCCTGGAGAAAGCGCATCCGGCCATGAAGGACCTGGCGCTGATCGGCATGACGGTGCGGATGTTGAACGGGCTGCCCGCGAAGGTGGCGGTGCTGGGCCCCATGCGGATGCGCTACGAGCGGGTGATGGCGGCCGTGTTGCAGACCAGCCGGGCGCTCGGAAGCGCGCAATTGTAGGGCCGGCAAGACCGCCGGCGCTACGGTAAGCTAGTAATAGTGGACACCCAGAAGCCCGACCCAGATCTTTCCGACGTGTCTTCCGACGACATCGTTCCGGCCCTCACCGTGGAGGGACAGCTTGCGGCCGTGACCGCCGAGCGCGATCGGCTGGCGGCGGAAAGGGCCGATCTCGACGACCGGCTGCTGCGAGTCCGCGCGGAATTCGACAACGCGCGGCGCCGGGGCGAGCGGGAGCGCTCGGATTTCCTGCAATTCGCCGCGATGGACCTGGTGCGGGAGATGCTTCCGGTGCTGGACGATTTCGAACGCGCGCTGAAGGTGGAAACGGCCGATCGCAACTACGCCAAAGGCGTCGAGTTGATCTATCAGAGACTCTACGAGACCCTGAAGAGACTGGGGCTGGAGCCCATCGAGACGGAGGGCAAGCAGTTCGACCCCAACCAGCACGAGGCGGTGCAACGGGTGCAGACCGAAGAGGCGGAAGACCAGGCGATTCTAGGCGAGTTGCAGAGAGGCTATAATTTCAGAGGAAAGCTTCTCCGGCCCGCATGGGTCAGGGTAGCGGTCAGGCCGTAACGCAGTGAATCCCTTGTCAAAGAGAGATTATTACGAGGTTCTTGGTGTCGGTAGGGACGCCGGCGAGCAGGAGATCAAGGGCGCTTACCGCAGGCTGGCGCTGCAGCACCATCCCGACCGGAATCCGGAGGACCCGTCGGCGGAGGAGAGGTTCAAGGAGGCTTCGGAAGCTTATAGCGTGCTGAGCGACCCGCAAAAGCGCGCGGCGTACGACCGGTATGGCCACGCGGGTTTGCAGGGAGTGGCGGCGGGCGGCGGCGGTCCGGACGTGTTCGCCGATTTCGGCGACATCCTCGGCGATTTCTTTGGCTTCGGAGATCTTTTCGGCGGTGGCGGACGGCGGCGCAGCCGCGGGCAACGCGGTGAGGACATCCGCTTCGACCTGGAACTGGGCTTTGAAGAAGCCGTGTTCGGCATGAGCGCGGAAATCCAGATGCCGCGGATGGAGGTTTGCGACCGGTGCGACGGTGCGGGATCGGAGCCCGGCAGCTCACCGACCGCGTGCCCCACGTGTCATGGGCGCGGGGAGATTCTGTACCAGCAGAGCTTTCTTACGATCCGGCGCGCGTGCAGCACGTGCGGGGGATCGGGGAAGGTAATCCGCCACCCGTGCGGGCAGTGCGGCGGCAACGGCTACCGCCAGGTGCAGCGGAGGCTCAAGGTCAACATCCCCGCCGGAGTGGACGACGGCACGCGCGTGCGGCTTTCGAACGAAGGGCAGCCGGGCGTCAATGGCGGGCCTCCGGGCGATCTGTACGTGTATCTGAAGGTGAAGCAGCACGCCTTTTTCGAGCGCCACGAGCACGACCTGCACTGCACCATCCCGATCAGCATGGCGCAGGCCGCGTTGGGGGCGGAAATCGAAGTGCCGACGCTGGAACAGCCGCACACGCTCAGGATTCCGGAGGGCACGCAGAGCGGAGCGCGATTCCGGCTGCGCGGTAAAGGCGTGCCGATTTTGAACGGCAGCGGCCGCGGGGATCTCTACATTCACGTCGATGTGAAGGTGCCCACGCGGCTGACGCGCGAACAGCGGAAATTGCTGGAGCAGTTGCGCGACACGCTGCCGGTGGATAACGCGCCGGCGGAAAAAGGGCTGTTCGAGAAGGTGAAGGACTACTTCGGGTAGGGGCCGGGCATGCCCGGCCCCTACAGGCGATCGTCTGTCCTGCATCACTTGATAGCATATATGCTATCATCGGATCTTGGATCGGGTCGTCATCGATACCAATGTTTTCGCCGGTGCGCTGCTCAGGCACGCAGGCTACAATAGGCGGGTGATTCGGGCATGCCTGTCGGAGCGATTGAAGCCCATGATGGGTCAGGCGCTGTTCTTGGAGTACGAGGATGTGCTGAACCGAAGGGACCTATTCCGAACCTCGCCACTCTCGCGACAGGAACGGCAGGAGTTGTTCGCGGCTTTCCTGAGTGTTTGTGAGTGGGTCCAAATCTACTTTTCCTGGCGGCCCAACCTGCCGGACGAGGCGGACAATCACATTGTGGAACTGGCGGTTGCAGGAGGCGCGGCGATGATCGTAACCAACAATGTCCGCGATTTCCAGGGTGCCGATCTTCGATTTCCGGACCTGCGGATTGTGGCGCCGCGGGAACTGGTAAAGGAGCTTCCATGAGTACGCTGACCATTCGCATTCCCGAAACAAAGCATGCTCGCCTCCGCCTCCTGGCCCAGAATCGGGGCCTCAGCATGAACAAGCTGATGGATGAGCTGGCAACGGTTGCTCTGACCCAACATGATGCCGAAACACGGTTCCGCGCGTTGGCGGCCAGGGGTTCGGTGAAGCGGGGGTTGGAGTTGCTGGACAAACTCGACGAGCGATTCCGCCGGCGAAAGACCGGGGCGTTTCCGCGATAGGGGCTACTCTTCCTCAAAGCGGGGCTTGTGCTTGGGCCTCTTGCGGGAAGACTTGGGTTGGATGGTTTTCGCGGCGGGGACGCGGCCCACCCGCTCGCGGGCGATGGCTCTCACTTCCTTGGCCAGATCAAAGATTTTCTTCTTGCGCGGCAAGCATCCTCCGCAGCGCGGCCGCCAGCATCTCGGGAGCGAACGGCTTTTGCAGAACGGCTACGCGTCCCGGCGCGGCGGCTTCGATCGCGGTGGTGTCCATGGGATACCCGCTGGCGGCCACCACGCACAGCGACGGGTTGGCGCGCAGCATTCTGAGCGCGAGTTCTTCCGTGCTCAGCCCGGGCATGCTTCCGTCCAATACGGCAATGTCGTAGCCGGAAGGGGCGGCCTCGACCTCCGCCCACGCCTTCTCGGTGGTGTTCGCCAGCGTCACGGAGTATCCCAGGCGGCCCAGGTAGACGCCCATCATCTTCAGCAAGGAAGGGTCGTCGTCGACCAGCAGGATTCGTGCGGTGGCGTGCATAGTGACCCAGCAGTTGTATGATCGCCGTATGAGGTTCTATACGGAGTATCTCACCTTCAAGACGGCGAAACACCGAGAGTATATTAACATGACCTCGCAGGTGGAAAGCGCCTTACACAAGAGCGGCATCCAGGAGGGCATGATTCTGGTATCCGCCATGCATATCACAGCGGGCGTGTATGTCAACGACGCGGAAGACGGGCTGATCGCCGATATCGACGAGTGGCTCGAACAACTGGCGCCATTCCGCCAGGACTACCGCCATCACCGCACCGGCGAGAGCAACGGCGATTCTCACCTGAAGAGCCTGCTGGTGCACCATGAGGTGGTGGTCCCGGTGACCAAAGGCAAGCTCGATTTCGGCCCGTGGCAGCAGGTTTATTACGCCGAATTCGACGGACGTCGGTCCAAACGCGTCATCATTAAGGTGATGGGCGAGTGAGCGCGGAGAGATCATGAAACGCATATCCGTTTTGCTGCTTTCGATCGCGGCTTTGGCGGCGGCCGCGGAACTTCCGGTTAAACAGGTGGTGTTATACAAGCACGGCGTGGGGTTCTTCGAGCGCTCGGGAAAGCTGGGGCCGGGCGAATCGGCGCGTCTGGATTTCAACGCGTCGGAGATGAACGACGTTCTGAAATCGCTGACCATCGAAGAACGCGGCGGCGGAAAGATTTCCGGCCTGCGCTACGACTCCATGGATCCGCTGGGCCATAAGCTGGCGGAGTTTCCATTTCAGATCGGCGCGGCGCAGCCGCTGGGCGTCATGCTGGACCAACTCAAGGGCGCGCGCCTGGAATTGAAATTCGGGAACGAGACGGTGGCCGGCGCCATCGTCAACGGCCGCCTGGTGGCAGGCAGCGACAAGCAGCCGGAGCGCGAGCAGCTCACCCTCATGCTGGGTGGCGGCGAGCTGCGGACCCTGGATCTGAGTGCGGCCACCGGCATTCACTTCACCGACCCGCAACTGCAACAGCAGTTCCACGATTACCTGGCGGCGGTGGCCGCGGCGCGCTCCAAAGAGAAGCGCAGCGTGTATATCGATTCCACCGACGCCAAAGAGCGGGAGGTGGTGGCCAGCTACATGATCCCGGCGCCGGTGTGGAAATCGAGCTACCGCCTGATTTTCGGCGCCAGCGGGCAGCCGGTGCTGGAGGGCTGGGCGATTGTGGACAACACCACCGGCGAGGATTGGACCAAGGTGCAGCTCTCGCTGGTCTCGGGGCGGCCGATTTCCTTCGTGAGCCAGCTCTATGCGCCCAAGTATGTAGAGAGGCCGACGGCGGAGTTGGCGGACGACCGCGCGGCGAGGCCGGTGGTGCATGAAGGCGGGTTCGATGCCAACGGCATTGGGCGCGGCGAGGGCGGAGGCGCTGGTGGAGGCGTGGGTGGGTTTGCCGCGCGTTCGCAAATGCGGGCTGCGGCCGCACCGGCGCCGATGGCGGCTATGGCTGGCAGGGCAATGGCCGAGACCATGCAAGTTGCGCCGAGTTCCATCGTGGCGAGTGCAACCGCGGGCGAACTGGGCGAGCTGTTCGAATACCGCATTGCCCAGCCGGTGACCATCCGCAAGGATGAATCCGCCATGTTGCCGTTCCTGCAGCAGCCGATCGAAGCCCGCAAGCTGCTGATCTATTCGGACCACAGCTCGCAGCATCCCACCAACGCCGCCGAGCTGACGAATTCCAGCGGCAAGACGCTCGACGGCGGCCCCATCACGGTCTACGATGGCGGCGCGTACGGCGGCGAAGCGCTCATGGAGACGCTAAAGGCCGCGGACAAACGGCTGATCAGCTACGCCGTCGATATTGGCACCCGCATCACCGAGGCCTTCGGCAGCAAGCAGGCGGTGGTTCGCGAGATTCACGCCGCGCGCGGCATCCTGACCACCAAAGTAGCGGCGGAAGAGACCCGAACCTATACCGTCCGCAACGTGGACAAGAAGACCAAGACTCTCATCATCGAGCACCCGCTGCGATACGGCTACACGCTGCTGAATCAGAAAGCGGCGGAGAAGACGGCCAGCGCCTACCGGTTCGAGATCCAGCTTGCGGCCGGCGGCACACAGGAGTTTCCGGTTTCCGAAGAGCGCGTGTACGACCAGACCTACCAGGTGACCAGCCTGACACCGGATACAATCCTGAGTTACGTAAGCAACCGAACCCTGAGTGACGCGGGCCGCAAGGAGTTGCAGCGCATCGCGGAGCAGAAGCGGCAGCTTGCCGATAACAACGGGGCGCTGCAGGAAGCCGAGGGGCAGACGCGCGACCTGACTGCCGACGAAGAGCGCATCCGGCAGAACATCGGCAGCCTCAACAACGTGAGCGGCCAGCAGCAGCAGGTGCAGAACTACGCGCGGCAGCTCGACGCGCACGAGCAGCAGCTTGCCGCTCTGCGCGACCGCCAGGCGGAGTTGCAGAAGAAGAAATCGGCGCTCGAAACCGAGCTGAACAAGCTGATTGAGGCGCTGGCATTTTGAAGCTCGCGCTGATCGGATACGGCAACGCGGGCCGTGCGCTGGCGCGGTTGCTCCGGCAGAAGCGGGAAGAGTTTCCGTTTGTAGTAACCGGCATCCACACGCTGCGGCACGGCACGGCGGTGGCGCCCGAAGGCCTGCCGGACGATCCGCCGTTCGGGCCGCGCGCGGCCTCCATCGAGGAGTTTCTGGATGCCGCGCGGGCGGATATCGCGGTGGAACTGACCACGCTCGAACCCTCGACGGGCGAGCCGGCGATTTCGCATATTCGTGCGGCCTTTGCCCGACGCATGCACGTGGCGACCGCCAACAAAGGGCCGATCGCGCATGCGTACGCCGCATTGCGCGACGAAGCCGCGCGCGCGGGCGTGGGATTCCGCTTCGAATCGGCCGCCATGGATGGCGCACCGGTGTTCAACCTATGGCATTACAACCTGCCGGGCGTGAAGGTGCTGGGGTTCACCGGCGCGCTGAATTCGACGTCGAAAGTGGTGGTGGAAGCCATGGAGCGCGGCGGCTCGTTCGAGGACGGTTTGAAAGCCGCGCGCGCCATGGGCATCACGGAAGCCGATGGCGCGTACGACGTGGAAGGCTGGGACTCCGCCGCCAAGACCGCCGCGCTGGCCAACGTGCTGATGGACGCGCGCGCCACGCCGCAGCAGGTCTCGACGCGCGGAATATCGAGGCTGACGCCGGAGCGCGTGGCGGAAATCGCGCGCCGGGGCAAGACCGTGCGCCTGATCAGCCGCGCGCGGCGGACCGGAAGGCGCGTCTCGCTGCGCGTGCGCGCGGAAGTGCTGGACCGCTGCGACATACTGGCCGCGACGCCGGGGACATCGAACCTGATCCTCTTTCACACCGACCTGATGGGCACCTTCGGCACGGTCTCGATCGAGCCGACGGTGGAGCAGACGGCCTACGGCGTCTTCAGCGATTTGGTCAACTTGACCAGGCTCAGCGGATAGGGCGCATTCCGGCGCGGGTTTTCGGGATCGTAGAGCACGCAAATTTGAGTGCCGATTGCGGGAGGACGCCGGGTCTGGCCGCGGCCCTTGGCGGTGGCTCCGTTCAGCAGTTGGAACTCGTACCGAATGATGGTTCCGTCCTTGGTCCTGCGGTGGCCGGTCACGATGCCCGGGGCGGGGCGGCCTTCCGTCAGAAGCTGCATCTGTTTGCGAAGGAGCATGGCGAGGACCGAAGCGACCGCAACCATTGCCGCGAAAACCAGGTACGGGGCCCAGGAGGGCATGGGAGTATCGTTCCACCCGGTTGGGTGGTTGACCTTCGGGTTGGAAGGAAGAAAGCGCACGGGCAGGCTCGAACCGGCCCTCAGCGTTTGCCAAATCCGCGGCGGGACCCCTTTGCGCGCTGTATACGCGCGGTCCTGGACGGTGAACCGGTAAGACACCAAGTGCTGCTGGTCCTTGCCTGTGCTGCGCCAGAGTCGCGTGATTTGGGCATCCGTATTCACGCCTCGTTCGCTCAGCAGACGGTACTCTTGCGCCTGCCGGCTGGCCGTTGATCTGAGGCCGATGCCCGCGGCGACGGCCCCCAGCAACATCGCGCCTGCCAGTACCAGCAGGGCGATCCCCGCGCCGGTCAACTGAACCGGGCGCAGGCTGGAATAGCCGAGGCCGTCCGGAGGTGTCCAGTTTTCGATCATGACTCACTCTTCTCCTTCCGCAAACGACCCGCGTCCTGTAGGGCGCGGCGCAACAGAAACTCGATCTCCGCGTTGAGGCTGCGCAGTTCGGCATCGGCCCAGCGCTCGAGGGCTTCGTGCGTCGCCGGGTCCAACCGAAGCAGGAATGCTTTCCGTTGCGCCATGGTCCCTTACTGATAGAGCGTGCCCGCGTTGACGATGGGCTGCGCGTCGCGGTCGCTGCACAACACCACGAGCAGGTTGCTCACCATACTAGCCTTTCGCTCTTCGTCGAGTTCGACAACGTGCTTCAGGCTCAACTGTTCGAGCGCCATCTCGACCATGCCCACCGCGCCCTCGACTATTTTCTGCCGGGCGGCGATGATGGCGCTGGCCTGCTGCCGCCGCAGCATGGTGCTCGCTATTTCGGGAGCGTACGCCAGGTGCGTGATGCGGGCCTCGATGACCTCTATGCCGGCTTTGGACAGGCGATCCTGAATCTCATCGCGCATACGGTGGGCGATATCCATCACCGACATGCGCAGCGACATCTGCCCTTCCACGTGCGCGTCGTAGGGATAAGTGGTGGCCAGGCTGCGCACGGCGGACTCGCTCTGCACGTGAAGGAAATGCTCGTAATCGTCCACTTGGAAGACGGCTTCGGCGGTCTCCACCACCTTCCATACAACTACCGCGGCGATCTCGATGGGGTTGCCGTCCTGGTCATTGACCTTCAACTTGCTGCTCTCGAAATTGCGTATGCGAAGGGAAACCCGGCGGCGGCGCGTCAGCGGGTTCACCCACCAGAGGCCCTGCTGCTTGATGGTCCCCTTGTACACGCCGAACAACTGGATCACCTTGGCCTCATTGGGATTGATGACCGTGAATCCGCACAGGCAGGCGATATCGACGATTAGAACCACGATCCATGGCAGGATCTGGTACGCATCCTCGGCTTGGATGGCCGAGACCAGCATCGAGATGGACAGGATCAGCAGCGCTGAGAGCAGGACGAGCATGAGCCAGCCCGAGAGGCCTCTGATTTCCTTTTCGCGCATGATTGAGTACTCCTTCTTGTTTGACATCATTATGATATCATAATGATTGCAGATGTCAAGGGGGTAAGGAAAAATGCTCCGCGCAGACCCATGCCGACCCTCGCCTGGCTCCTATCCGTCATTGGCGTATACTACAGGGTGAAGATACGGAAATGAGGAAAGCCAGCCGACGGAAGCGACCGGAAGACACTTCGTTTGGAGACAAGCTTCTGCGAAGCGCACAGCAGGCACGCGACTGGGTACAGGGCAAGCCGGTTCGCGTGCGAGTCACCTACGTCCCGGCGCCGCAGGTGGACGTGCGAAAACTGCGTGCCAGGATGGGACTGAGCCAAACGCAGTTTGCCGCGAAATTTGGTTTCTCGCTGGATTCGCTCCAAAACTGGGAACAGGGTCACCGGCAGCCGGAAGGGCCTGCGCGCACCCTCCTTGTCGTCATTTCAAAGAACCCAAAGGCGGTCGAGGAGGCCCTTGGCTCAGCATGAAAGTAGCATCGGCCCGGCACTCGGTTCGGTTCCGGCTATCGGGCGGCGTCGATGGTGCGGATATCGTAGTCCCCGATTCTGGGATCGGAGGTGACCAGGGTCAGGTCTTCGCACTGAGCCTGGGCAATCAGCATGCGGTCGAAGGGGTCGGCATGGTGGAGCGGCAGATTGCGAACCGCAAGCGCGTGCTGAAAAGTGATTGGCAGCGGGCGGATTCCTTGGCGTTCAAGTTCGCGGGGTAAGGCTTCGGCGAAGGGTTCCCGAAGTTCCAAACGGCCCAATGCGGCCTTGATGCTGATTTCCCATATTGAGGCGGCGCTTACCCAGACTGAGGTTCCCGGCTAGCGAATCAATCGACTGGTCTCGGGGCCAAGGCGCCGGGTGTCCTTCAACCACCACAACAGGACGTGGGTATCGAGCAGGACGTTCATTGGTCCATTCCGAAGGCCCGGGCGATCTCCGGAGGCAGAGGATCGTCGAAATTGCGGTGGATTTCGATCAGGTGTTTCAACCTGCCGGGCTTGCGGTCGAAGGTTGCCTTTTCCAGTGCCATCAAGCGGGCGACAGGCTTGCCGGCTTTAGCAATGATTACCTCCTCGCCCTTGGCGACCTCTTCCACGAGACGGGAAAGGTGGGTTTTCGCGGCGTGGATGTTGACGATTTTCACGACTAAACTAAGTTTAGTTTAGTACACCGCCGGGTCGTGCCGCGCCCCCACTCGTGGGGACGCATGTTTCGCCGCCGGCCAAAACGTGCCGGCACGAGTGCCGACACGGCACGCTGAAGAGCGTGCGCCACGGGAGGTGTTAAAATAGGGCTCTGCCGCGTTCGCTGGCCTACGGGGGCCTCTTTTATGCAACGGACTTGGCTTTTTCTCCTTCTTGCGCCGGCACTGTACGCGACTCCCCACGTGTCGATACCGGTGTGGATCGAACCTGCGGACGGTGGTGGCTTTGCGGTTCGCGCCGGCAGGGGGGCTTACTATCTCACGGCTGGCGGCGACCTCCGCCTGTCTTCACAGCTCGAAATGCGCCTGGCCGGGCGAGATCCCGGTAGTGGGTCGTCTCTTTCGAACCGTCTTCCCGGCTATACCAACGATCTCCGCGGCAACGATCCGGCCCGATGGCGGACTGGCGTGCCGCAGTACGGGCGGGTGCGATTCGCGCGGGTCTACCCGGGCATCGATCTGGTGTTCCACGGCGGGCAAACCGAAGTGGAATACGATTTCGAAGTGGCGCCGGGCGGGTCGCCGGATCGGATTGTGCTCGAGTTTGACGGCGCGGGAAGCGTGCTCCTCGGCTCTTCCGGCGAGTTGATCGTCGATGATTTCCGCTTCCTTCGGCCCCGTGTCTTTCAAGAAGGTAAGCGCATTCGCGGCGCGTATCGGCTGCTCGGAGGGAATCGCGTGGGGTTTCGCGTGGGCCGATATGACCGGACGCGCGCGCTGGTGATCGACCCGGTGCTGGGGTATGCCGCCCGGTTCGGGAGCCAGGGCGGGGATCCGATTCAGGCGCTGGCGGTAGATCCTGCCGGGAACGTCTATATCGCTGGAACCACCACCGGCACAGTTCCGCTGCTTAATGCACTTAACCCGAAGCCGGGCGCCGGCAACTGTTCCCCGGAACCCTACAAGACGTTTATGCAGTGCGAAGACGTCTTTGTAGCCAAGTTCGATGCCACCGGAGCGAATCTGCTCTATTCCACCTACCTGGGCGGCGACACGCGCAACTACGCCGCTGGAATGGCCGTCGATCGCGATGGTAATGCCTATGTTGCGGGAACCACGCGAGCCGTGGACTATACTACGCCGCGGGCATGGGTGATGAAGTTGAACCCCAGCGGGTCCGCGATCCTCTATAACCGCAGCATCGCGGGCGATACCACGGCTAGCGCGGTCGCCATCGATGCGCAGGGCAACGCCTACCTGGCCGGGACCAGCCTGGCGCTCGATTTTCCGGCGGTCAATGCCCTCGAAGCGCAGGCGCCGGTGAAATCGCTGCTGGTCACCAACGATGGCGGTGTCACGTGGCGCGCACTGAACAACAACCTGGCGGCGCTCATCGTAAACTCGCTGGCCATCGACCCCACCCGGCCAGCTACGCTGTACGCCGCGACCTCGATCGGTCTTTACAAATCGCTGGATGCGGGCGCAAACTGGACGCAACTTCTCACGGCCCAGAACGCTTACCAGGTGGTCCTCGATCCGAACACCCCATCCACTTTGTACGCCCTGTACGCGGACTCCGCCGGCAACAACCAGATCGCGAAGAGTGTGGATGCCGGCACTACGTGGCAAGTCCTCACCGGCGTACTGCCACCGCCCAGTTTTCCAGGGCCGGGCAGGCAATTCGGAGCTCTGGCTCTCGATCCTGCGCAGCCTTCGGTCGTGTGGCTGACCAGCTTCGCGAACGAGATTCCCTCCATCTACAAAAGCGTGGATGGCGGGGCACACTGGAGCGACGTTCATGATTTTCCGGTATTCTTTATCGGCGGGCAGGGAGATTCTCTTTCCGGCGGCGCCATACTTGTAGACCCGACGAACTCCTCGCGCGTTTATACCTGCTGTGCTTATGGACTCGTACCGGTGGTACCCGCCGTGTTCCGCACCGATGATGGCGGAAAGACCTGGGTGGAAGGCGGGCGCGCCAACATCTCGGCTCCCGTGGTGGATCCGCGCAATGGCGCGACTCTATACGCGTCGTCGGGGACCGGCCTGCTGCGCAGCATCGACGCCGGCCAGACCTGGACGGACGTCTCCCTCCCGCCCATCGCGCCCCCAGGCCCCTACTACCGCGGCCTGGCGATCGATCATTCAGGTGCGCTTTACCTGCTCAACGACGCCGGCATTCTGCTGCGCAGCACGGATGATGGCGTCACGTGGACGGTCCGGTACGGGCCGTGGACGAATAGTTCCGCGAACGCGCAGGGAGCGCACATTCTGGCGCTCGATCCCGTCAGCCCGTCTTCCACCATCTATGTGGGATTTACGGGCACGGGAAGCTTCGAGCATGCCTTCGCCGCGAAGCTTGACCCGGCGGGCTCGATTCTCTGGGCTACGCTGATTGCCGGTTCGATACAGGATCAAGCGCTCGCCGTCGCCGTGGATTCCACGGGCAACGCCTACGTCGCGGGCACCACGAATTCCCTGGATTTCCCGCTGGCGAACCCGGTTCAGGCCGTCAGGGGTAAGGCTGTCGGGTACGGGTTCGATGCCTTCCTCGCCAAAATCTCCAGCGACGGAAGCAAGCTTTTGTATTCCACCTATCTGGGCGGGAGCGGTGACGATGCCGCCAACGCCGTCGCGGTGGATTCCGCCGGGGAAGCGTACATTACGGGCTCCACGGACTGGACCGACTTCCCCACGGTCAACGCCATCCAAGCGGCGCCGGGCAGCAGCGCGGGCGGCTCGTTCGTCGCCAAGGTCGATTCGACAGGTGGGAAACTGCTGTACTCCACCTACCTCAGCGGGGCCGCCGGCTGGCCGTTCACGGATGCCGCTTCGAGTATTGTGTTGGACGCCGAGGGAAGCGCCTGGGTGGCGGGTCGGACCGGGGCCATCGGGTTCCCGCTGGTGCTTCCCATTCAGTCGAGCCTGCCCCCGGGAGTTGCGGCATATATCGCGAAGCTGGTTCCTTCGGGCGCAGGGGTCGTCCTGGGTTTTTCCACTTATCTGGGCGGCAATTTTGACAGTATCGCCGCGCTGGCGATCAGCCCAACCGGCAGCATCTGGATGGCAGGAACGGCCGCCTCACAGGATTTTATCGGCAGCACTGTGCCCTCATATTCCGACAGCGGTTTTCTGGCGCGGCTGGACCTGGAGCCTCTGGCCCCAGCGACCCCGGGTATACCTCTGGTGCGCGCCGTCTACAACGCCGCCAGCATGCGATTGGGAGATGTGGTCTCTCCCGGCCAGATCGTGAGTCTTTTCGGGGCGGAACTGGCGCCGGCGGGGGGTTCGGCGACTGGCTTTCCGCTGCCCCAGAGTTTACAGGGCGTCACGGTGACGGTCGGAGGAATTGCCGCGCCGCTGTTCTACGTCTCTGCCGGCCAGATCAATTTTCAGGTTCCGTTCGACGTCGCCCAGGGCGCCACGTCGATTGTGGTGAAGCGCGGCAATCAGTCTGTGACGCGGTCCGTCTTTGCGATTCCGGCCACCCCCGGCATCTTCACGGCGGCGGGTGACGGCTACAACTCGCCGGTAGTGGTACATAATTCCGATTACAGCCAGGTGACGCCGCAGAACCCGGCCCATGCGGGCGAGTACCTGGCGATTTTCTGTACTGGTCTGGGAACCACGGGCTCGAGCGTTCGAGCCGGAGACGCAGCCCCAGCGGCGACCGTTCAGCCGCCCTTTGACGTGGTCGTTGATTCGGCGCTCGTAGGTTCGGCGCCATACGCAGGCCTGGCGCCGGGCTTCGCCGGCTTGTACCAGGTGAATTTCCAGGTGAATGCCGGCGAGACGCCCGGCGTCAAACTTTTGTACATAGATATTCGGGGCGTGGCATCGAACCAGGTGCCGCTGTACGTGAAGTAGGGGAGATCAGCCCGGCGAAAGAAGTTAGCCCATGGCGCCAGCCATGGGAGACAATCCGAGCGACCGAGCCCCGGTAGGGGCGGAAGAACGGCTTCGAGAGCGCCCCTACCGGGGCTGGCAGGCTGGGAACTGCATCCCAGCACTCACGCGCTGGGCTATTGGCTGGCGCCCCTATGGGGCTTTTGTAATATCACCGGTGATATACTGCGTTCGGGTAAGCGTTGAGGAGTCTCATGAGAAGAAGCGATGTTGCGTTGCGCACCGACGACTACTTTCGGGAGATGGCAGCTCATGGCGACGTGAAAAGGGCGCTGAAGGTTCTCTCGCGCGCAGGCGCCGGGAATCCGCCGATGCCCGGGGACGAATTGCCGCAGCCTTCAATGAAAGTTGTGCGAAGACGGCGCCGCGCCCGCGCGTAGCGGTGCGATGCGGCCGGCTTTCACCGAGATCACGCCGTCCAGGTTTTGCAGCATGCCGTCGATGATGAGGTAGCGCTCGGCCAGCACCACGAACTTGTAGCGATCGAAGGTGGCGGGCGTGACGATGGCGTTCATGATGCCGGTTTCGTCTTCCATGCTCATGAAGACGAAACCGTTGGCTGTGCCGGGGCGCTGGCGCACGATGACCGCTCCGGCGATGCGCACCAGGCGGCCGTTTGGGACCTTCGCCAGGTCGGTGGCGCGCGTCACGCCGAGCGCGCTCATTTCGGCGCGGCGGTAAGCCATGGGATGCTTGCCGATGGTCACGCCGGTGCCGTGGTAATCGGCATAGAGGCGCTCTTCGGTGTTCATGGGGAGGAGCGGGGAAGGCTCGTCCGCGGCGCTCTCTTCCAGCGGCGCCAGCAGCGGGCCCACCGGCAGCGTGGCGCGCTGAGCCTGCCAGAGGGCATCGCGGCGATGGGCCTGGTGGAGAGAATTCAATGCGCCGATTTCCGCCAGGCGGTTGAACTCGTCTTTGCGCAACTCGCGGACGCGAAACGCCAGGTCGTCGATGCTGCTGAACGGGCGCGCCCGCAGGAGGGCGCGGGCGGCTTCCTCGCGGAGACCGCGGGCGTAGCGCAATCCCAGGCGGAGGCAGCCATTTTCGAGCGCGCAATCCCACTCCGATTTCGTCACGTCCACCGGCAGCACGCGCAGGCCGTGACGCTGCGCGTCTTTGATCAGGATGGCGGGCGAATAAAAACCCATGGGCTGGTTGTTGAGCATGGCG
>Ga0209039_10001025_pt1 | contig 27233 bp, 19 predicted proteins | sample BogFormECP12_OM1_FD_188238 | JGI IMG/M metagenome (GOLD analysis project Ga0209039, IMG submission 188238) | Bog forest soil microbial communities from Calvert Island, British Columbia, Canada - ECP12_OM1 (SPAdes) (version 2) | ecosystem: Environmental > Aquatic > Freshwater > Wetlands > Bog ... | reverse complement strand
TCAAATTCAGTACGAGGTGCCCGAGCGCAACGAAGTATATGTTTGATGCTTATGGAGCCTATGGAAAGATGAGGATAGGTCTGGCTCTAGAGGAGGGGAGATTGGAGTATGACGACAAAGTCCTTGAGATCCTCTATGCAGATCCTCTGTGCGGTGCCTGCGACGTGGGTTGCAAAAGAAATCTCGACTTAGAGATAGGATTAACACTCGAATCATTGAGAATTAAGGCCGTTAAAGATGGTGCCGGCCCCATGCCTGCCCACAAGAAGGTAGCCCGGAATATCGCAACGCAGCACAATCAATTTGGGGCGCCTCACCAGAATAGGAAGAAATGGCTTGGGGACAACATTGACATTGCCGAAAAAGCAGACGTACTGTATTTTACAGGTTGTGCTGCCTCTTACGTGAATCCCGAGATTGCCAAAGCTACAGTGAAGATTTTGAGTGCTTCCAGTACGCCTTTTGCGCTCATGGCGGATGAATGGTGCTGTGGAAATACGCTCTACTCCGTTGGCATGATCGATGAAGCAAGGCAACTCGCCCACCGCAACATTGAAGCAGTTAAACAAACAGGGGCCACCACTGTTGTAACTAGTTGTGCGGAGTGCTATCGGATGTGGAAGGTAGATTATCCGAAGATGCTCGGTATCTCCACTGCAGATTTAGGGTTTAGAGTGGCGCATCTTGTAGAATTTGTGGATGAATCGATGAAAAAAGGGCAACTCAAGATGACAAATCGAATCGATTTGCGTCTGGCGTATCATGATTCATGCAGTTTGAGCAGGCTAAGCGAGCCATGGATTCCTTGGCAAGGGGAACGAGGATTATGGGGGGTGGCCAATCCTCCGATCGAGAGGCGGCGAGGAACCAATGGAGTGTATCAGCAGCCCAGAGAGATTCTGAATTCCATTCCCGGAATAGAATTGGTGGAGATGCCCAGGACGAGGGAAAATGCCTTCTGCTGTGGGGCGGGACGCGGAACGAAGAACGCTTTCCCAGACTTCGCTCTGTGGGGAGCTCAACAACGTTTAGAAGAGGTGAAAGAGGTCGAGGCTGAAGCAATTGTTTCCGCCTGCCCTTGGTGTAAAAGGAATTTTTCTGAGGCTATTAAGGTCAATCGCGAGAAAATAAATCACTATGACATTTCTGAAATAATTGCGAAGGCAATCCAGGAATAAGAAAATTCCGCACAAGCATCTCCGCTTGTGAGGGTCAGCCCGCACAACCTTAAGGAGGATACTCATGGAATATTTCCCTTGGTGGACCGAGGAACAGAAGCGATTCGCCGATGAAGTGGAGGCATGTGCCGAAGGGCTGGTGCCGAGAGACGCTGAAACGCGCTGGACGAGGGAATTCCCCTTTGATCTCTTTCGGGAAATTTCAGCTAGGGGCTATTCAGGCGCCGGTGTCCCCAAAGAGTATGGCGGACTGGGCTTGGGCGCAACGGGCGCCTGCATCGCCTGCGAAGCTTTCAACAGGATGCCTGGACCGGGGCGTACAGTCGTGGGCAACATGTTGGGGGGTTTGAGACAGATCATCGAATACGGCACAGAAGAGCAGAAACAGCGGCTTCTTCCGCGCATTGCCAAGGGAGAGCCGGGGGCGATCGTGATCACCGAGCCGTTCGCCGGGACAGACGCTGCCGCCATAGAGACAAAGGGCCGGCGTGAGGGCGATGTCTATCTTCTGAACGGGAAGAAACGGTTCATTGTCGCGGCGGGCGTTGCGGATCGCCATATGGTCTATGCCCGCACCAGCGACAACCCTGACGATATTAAAGCCTACAAGCACCTGACTGCCTTCATCGTGGAGAAAGGCACGCCGGGCCTCTCGGTCGAGAAGATCAACGAGATCATTGGCTTCTCCAACATCCAGAACGGGGTGCTGAATTTCGACAACGTGCCTGTGCCTTCGGCGAACAGGATCGGCAATGAGGGCGAAGGCTGGCGGGTCATGACCGCGGGCCTTAATTTTGAGCGCACGTTGATCTGTGCCCAGGCGACGGGCTGGGCCACTGAGGCCTTGAGAAACGCCGTGCCCTTCGCGCAGAGGAGGGTGCAGTTCGGCAGACCCACCATCGACATACCGGAGAACCAATTCAAAATCGCAAACCTCGTCTCCAAAGTAAAGATAGCCCGGCTCCTGACCTATTATACAGCGCATCTTTGGGACCTGGGATGGGACATTACCCTTGAATCGAACGTGGCGAAGGTATACATCTGCGAAGCGGCATTGCAGGGGAGCCTGGATGCCATGCAGGTGATGGGCGGCGACGCACTTACGCCCTTTTACCCCGTGGAAGAGGTGATGAAGGTAGCGAAGATTGAAAATATAGCCGGTGGCACCATGGAGGCTTGCAGGCTTGTCATCTTCCGCACGGCTGTCAGGCAGTGGGCAGATGAGTTCAGGATGCGAAGGAGAGTGATCCACGAAAGGTTAGGGGTTCCCGTCCCGGCAAACAGTCCCCCGGAGAAGCAGGGGCAGGTCGATGAAGAGAAGGCCCTGTCGTTGCTGGCAGAAGACTACAGGGTGAATCCTGGCCTGCACATGGCCGTGGACGACATGCGAATCTACTTCGACAGCGAGCGCAGCCGGGTAGAAGAAGTGCTTCTTGGGTTGGAGCAGAAAGGACTGGCCAAAGTGTACCGTACCAAGAAAGGGATAGAGCTGGCAAAGGCGACGTACGAGGGTCTCAGTAAGGCACATCCGGCCGAATATTATCGCTGGTATCCTTCCTGGGTCACAAACGAAAGGATTTTTTGATCGAGGGAGTTGCCGCTCCCGACAGTAGTCTCGATCCGCTTCAGAAGGCCTTTGTCGAGTACGGGGCCGTACAGTGCGGCTTCTGCACGCCCGGCATGGTCATGTCTGCAAAGGCGCTCCTGAATGAGAACAGGTAGCCGACAGACGACGAGGCAAGGACTGCCATAGAAGGGAATTTCTGCAGGTGTACGGGCTATGTGAAGATTATAGACGCCATCAAATCCGTCGCAGGGGGTAGCCATGGAAAGGGAGCTGACTGCAGTCGGAAAAAGGATAGCGAAGAAGGATGCACCGGAGAAGGTGACAGGCGCCGCGGTTTACATCCAGGACCTCAAGATCCCGGGCATGCTCCACGGGAAGATACTCTACAGCAAATACCCGCACGCGAAGCTTTTGAGGGTGGACACGTCGAAAGCGGAGAAGCTTCCCGGCGTGAGAGCGGTGCTGACGGGGGCGACCATCCCGCCCTTCCGTTTCGGTGTCTACAGGGACAACCCTCCTCTAAAGACCGGTAAGGTCCGAAGCATGCGGGACGAGATAGCTGCTGTCGCGGCAATCAGCCCGGAAATAGCCGAGGAGGCCCTGGGCCTGATGGAGGTGGAGTACAGGGAACTGCCGGCCGTATTCGACCCGCTGGAGGCGATGAAGGAGGGTGCACCCCTGATCCATGAGGAACACGTGGAGAGTAAGGAGAAGAAGCCCACAAACGTGCTCAACATGCCTTGGAAGTTCGTGGCCGGGGACGTGGAGGCGGCCAAGAAGGAGGCGGCCTTTGTTGCGGAGGGCACCTACAGCACCCAGTGGGTTACTCACTGCTGCCTGAGTACGAGCGGCTGTGTCGCGAGCTTCGACAACAAGAACAACCTCACCCTTTACAGCAACACGCAGATCCCGTACCTTGCCCAAAAAGACTTCATCGAGGCCTTGGGGGCCTTCGGGTACAAGAATAGGAGAGTCCGGATTGTCCAGAGCGTGATCGGTGGAGGCTTCGGCAGCAAACTCGATACGTATGCGTATGAATATATTGCTATCCTCCTGGCCCTGAAAGCGAGAAAGCCGGTGAAGATCATCTTCTCCAGGGAAGAGGAGTTTCTTGCCACCTCACCGAGACAGTGCACCATTACGAATATCTTGCAGGGCTGCGACAAGGACGGTAAGCTGATCTTCCGGGAAATCGAAATGGTTCTCGACAACGGGGCCTACACGTCCTGGGGCTCCACAACTCCGTCGGTCATGATGATGCCCATCTCGTCCCTTTACAGGGTGCCGAACATCAAATACACGGCAAAATGCGTATATACGAATAACACCTATAGCCAGGCCATGCGGGGTTACGGGAATCCTCAGGCTACCTTCGCCATTGAATCGTGCCTCGATCAGCTTGCCGAGAAGGCGGGTATCGACCCCGTCGAGATCCGTCGTATAAACGCGAGCGAACCGGGCGATGTGACACCCCAGGACTTCAAGATCACGTCCTGCGGCATGAAAGAGTGTATCGACGAGGTCGCAAAAAGGCTTGACTGGAAGAACCGGAGAGGCAAACAGACGGGCCGGGGGGTCGGCATGGCGGCTATGGTCCACAATGCGGGCGCTGCAAGGGTCTACAAATCGGACGGCTGCGGCACCATTATCAAGGTGGATGATTTCGGGAAGGTGGACGTGATGACCGGATCATCCGAGATAGGACAGGGTTCGGAGACCGTAATCTCGCAGATTATCTCGGAGGTCCTTGGGGTGCCGATCGATGATATCAGCATCATCAACAACGATACCGATGTCTGCCCGTGGGACGTAGGTGTTCACGCGAGCCGTACGACTTTTGTGGCAGGCAACTCGGCTCTCGGGGCGGCCCTGAAGATCAGGGATCAGATCCTCGACATCGCGGCGGCTCAGTTGAACGAGGACCCCAAGGGCCTGGATATAAAGAACGGTGTCGTATTTTCGGTCAGAGACAAGGAGAAGAGCATCGCCTTGGGCAAGATCTTGAGAGCCGCCCATTATTCACCGGGAGGTAGAATGTTGACGGCTGAGCATTTCTACGATCCCCCCAATGAGAATTTTGACCGGAACTTCAGGGGCAACATTTCCGTGGCCTATGCCTACGGGGCCCACGGAGTTGAGGTCGAAGTGGACAGGGAGACGGGAAAGGTGAAGATCCTCAACTACATCGCTGCCCACGACGTGGGAAAGGCCATCAACCCAATGCTTCTCGAGGGTCAGATACAGGGCGCCGGACTTCAGGGTATCGGCTACGCCCTGGGTGAGAAGATGATAGTCGAAAAGGGTGTCCTCAGGAACGGCAACTTCCTCGACTACAAGATGCCGACCGCAAAAGACGTGCCGCCCATCGACGTCGTGGTCGTTGAAACGGATGAAAAGGCGGGCCCCTTTGGAGCGAAGGGTGTGGGTGAGCCGGGACTCGTTCCTACCGCCCCGGCAATAGCGAATGCCATTTATGATGCCGTGGGGGTGCGGATTACGGACCTGCCTATTACACCTGAGAAAGTCTTGGCTGCGCTTAAGGCCAAGGTCGGCCAATGACCCCGAGCGGAGAGTAGAAGGCCCGATACGGCATTGGGCTGCGGGCTCCGGGACCCCGACGTACTGCATGGTCATGGTTCGTCCCATCCCCTACCTGTTATGGGCAGAGGGCCTGGTTGTCTTAATAAGACCTGGAAAACAAAAAGGTGAAGGGCTACTTTTTGGACCCGCGTTAGCGCTCACCATTACGGCCAGACTTATCAACCATTACAGGAAAAAGCCTGCCCTTTCGAATAGGGTCTTTTCGGCGGATAACGACTATTCTCCGCATTAAATGCGGAGAATAAAGCCGGCAATCGTCGCAACGTGTCCTGAGTGGGCTAGCATGGAAGACGATCATTCTGCAAAAGGTTGTACGGAAAAAGCAGAATCTAAAAAAGCCTTCCGGGAAGAAAGAAATTTGTGACCCCAAAGCTACCATTATTGGCAAAACAATCAATTAATAGATAATGCTCTGAAGAATATGTTTCACGATACTATAATTTACGTTATAACATATCTGGCAACATGACGTTTTCATTTAATTAGGAAGGCATAGATACTCACCGTATTAATGAGGCGCAAAATCGAGCCTCAACGGAAGCGGAGAACGGTCGCATACCTCCGAGTCAGTATCGAAGGGCAGGAATCCCGGCACGGGCGCCGCGATCAAGATACCGGCTCGTAAGACGGTGAAGTTCTCCACCTCCAGCGTCCTGAAGCAGGGCCTCAACAAGTCGAAGAAGTAGTAGCCTCCGGAAAGGGGCCTTCTGGGATCTCCGGGAAGGCCCCCTCGTCGTACCAACCATCGCAATAAAAGAGGAAGCACTGAGCTCGCCTAGCATTGCGATTATATTTGGTAATAGGGACGCTACACCACCCTTATTTCAATAATCAGATATCATCTGGATGGATTATATTAGGAACTCCAAGAGGGTCTGAGTTTTCTTTTCATCTCACGAACATATTCGGCAGAAAAAGGCAAATCTGCGGGAATATGAAGAGCAGTGCCATGCAAAAAATGATGCTGATCAAAAATGGCGTGACACCCAAATAAATCACGCCCATTGGCTCTTTGGTGATATTCTTCACTATGAAGACGCTTGAAGCTACAGGAGGGATAACGATTCCGATCATTACCGTCATGGAAATCATTATACAGAACCATATGGGATCGAAACCTAACTTGGCGGCTGCCGGGAAGAAGATAGGCATGGCAAGTATCATGAAGGCTAAGTCGTCAATAAAAGAGCCGCCCAATTCGAAGATCAGGATAATGAAGACCATTATCAACCAGGGGGGCAAAGGCAGATTGGCAATCCAATCTGCTGCTATGATAGGTATTTTCGTGGTCGCAAGAAAGTGGCCCATTACGGTTGAGCCTGCGATCAGAACAAAAACCATACACGCTGTACGCAACGCGTCTGCAACCGATGCTACATAAGCTCTAAAATTGAGGTCTCGCTTAGCAACCGACAAAAGAAGCACAGCAAACGTTCCCACACTACCCGCTTCCGTGGGTGTAAAAAAACCTTTCAGGATCCCTCCTATTACCACCACAAAAATGAGTATAGGCCAAATGACCTCAGGCAGCGAACGCATTTTCTCGTTCCACGTGAAGTGACCCCCTTTAGGCCCCAGCGAGGGAGTGATCTTGCACCAGCCGACAATGACGATCACAAAAAAGATGGCAATCAGAAGACCTGGAACGAGGCCTGCCAGAAATAATCTTCCTATCGATTGCTCCGTGATGAGACCGAGGATGATGAGTATCACACTTGGCGGGATAAGGTTGCCGAGCGTTCCTACAATGGTCACGACTCCTGTCGAGAGTTTTCGATCATAATGATACGCATCCATTTCAGGGACAGCAACACTCGCAAACGTCGCGGTCGTGGCGGGTGTGGATCCGCAAATGGCCTTGAAGGCGGTCGCCCCCGCCACCGTAGCTATGGCAAGCCCTCCAGGGATATTGCCGATGAATTTGTGTGCCATGCCGTAAAGCCTCTTTGCAATGCCCGCGTTGAATGAGATCTGGCCCATGAGGATAAAGAGGGGAATAACGAATAACCCGTAGGATGAAAAGACCTCGAACACGTCCGTTGCCAAAAAGTTCAAGGCAGTATCGACTGATTTCAGGTAGGCGAGGCCGAAAAAACCGATGATAGCCATGGCAAAACCGAGCTCGATACCGGTGAGAAACAGGGCTAGCAGGATAAAGAGGCCTACAATCCCGACTATAACCTCATTCATATTCCCCTCCTGCAATCTTCACGATATCACAGACCAGGACCAGAGACTGTATGAAGCAACAGACGGCGACGCCCCAGGCAACAGGATAGAAGGGCACCTGCAGCGTCATGGAGACCTGACCTGTCATGCGCATGTACAGGCCTTTCTTGATAAGATATGCACCTATGACCGCAAAAAGGGCTATACCCATTATTCGGGTGAAGATCAGCACGACTCCCCTTCTCCATTTCGGCAGTTCGAGGAGTAAAAAATCAACGCCGATGTGGCCTCTTACCCACGAGGTGTAAGGAAGCGAGAAGCCTATGACCACCGCTGCCCCAAGGGAGACCAGCTCGTAACAGCCCAGAATTGGCCTGCCTAGATATCTGAGCACGACGTCAGCCACGGTAAGAAGCATCATGGCGGTGAGCGCCATTCCGGCGACTACGTTTATCATTTTACTCAGGCGCGAAACTGCCGTAAGAAACCGTTTCATTGCTTCACCTCGTTTTGGGTTGCTCAGTCAACCTTCAACGGAAGGTACATTTTGCTATATTTCTCAATGAGCTGTTGTCTATACTGCAGAGCTTCTTCGCCGGGTAATCCCTTTGCCTTCATGTTCTTCTTATAGTCATCGAACAGAGGCTGTATTGCCTTATCCCAGCGTGCCCCCTCCTGGGACGAAAGCGAAATGAAACGGTTCTGGCCAACTTTCTTGCCAAGCTGAATGCCTTCCGTTTCCGCCTCATTCCACACTTTGCCGCTGTATTCGGACCACGTGTCGCTCACCTCCGTAAATACTTTCTGGATATCAGGAGGCAGCGCGTTCCACTTATCCTTATTCATGGCGGTCAGAAAAGCTGAAACGTAGCCGACTGGGGGATAGAGCGTGCAATACTTTGATACCTCAGCGAGTTTGTATGCCGGGAGGTCGCTTATCCCGGCGAACGTTCCATCGACGAGTCCCCTCTGCATGGCATCGTACTGTTCAAGTTTCGGCATTGCTACCGGCGTCGCTCCCAGCGCTTGAACGATCTTGGCGGCTAAACCAGTGCACCGTATCCGGACACCTTTCATCTCTTCGAGTGTCCGGATCTGTTTCGTACGAGTATGAATGCCTCCGGGAAGATGAGCATTAAGGTAGAGCACGTGTGTTTCATCAAGTTCCTTGGGCTTAAACTTTTTGTAGAAGTCATTAGCCACCCGGGAAGTGACCGCTCCGTTGAAGCTATAGCCGGGCAGGTCCGTGGCCTCCATCAAGGGGAAACGGCCACGGGTTATAGAGAGCACCGCCTCTCCAATGTCGGAGGAGTCCCTAACCACGCCTTCATAGCACGCTTCCGTCGATGTCAGCGTGGCGCTATAGTAGAGAGTGATCTTAACCCTGCCGTTCGTCCTTTTCTCTATCTCCTGCGCCCAGAGGGCTTGCGCTTTTCCCAAGGGATGATTCGCGGGAAACTGACTGCTGTGCGAAAGCTCGATCACCTTACCCTGAGACCAGGCGAATTCCGGGAAACAGAAAACTACGGCTGCAATAAGAACTACAAACACTAAAGACGAAAAATTATTCCTCCTCATAAATACCCCCTTTACTAGAGATTTAAGCAAACAAACCCGATCCGGCCTAAATAGCGTAAGGCCTCGCGCACTAACGAAGAACCATCCCGCCATCTACGACGATCGTCTGCCCGGTGATGAAATCACTCTCCGCTGATGATAGGAAGAGAACCGCCGACGCAATGTCACTTGGTTTTGCTGTCGTTTTGAGGATAGTTTGCGATGCAATTTCAGCAAAACGTGCGGTGCCCGTGTTCCGGAGCGATCCCTTTGTATCCGTCAGGCCTGGTGCAATTGCGTTCACACGAATGCCATAGCTGCCGACCTCCCTGGCCAGCGCCTTGGTCAAGCCCAGAATTGCCGCCTTGGAAGTTACGTAGTGAAGTAAAAGTGGCGGGCCAAAGAACGCGGTTGAGGAACTGATGTTGATGATCTTCCCATAACCCCGGGTGCGCATGATTGGGAACACGGCCCTGCTTGCCAGAACGGCACCCCGGACGTTTACAGCCATCACCCGATCCCACTCCGCCATCGGTATTTGGTCAAACGTTCTTCGAGTCAGATCACCCCACAGGCCTGCATTATTGACTAGAATATCGATCCGTCCGTATCGGTCCACGGCCAGCTGCGCCATACGTACGGTGTCCGGCTCGCTGCTCACGTCTGCAACGGCTGCTATGGCTTCTGCACCGAGCTTTTCGATCTCTCTCGCAGTCTGTTCGGCGCCGGCTAGGTTTATGTCGACAGCCGCTAGTTTTGCTCCTTCCCTGGCCAGCGCCTCGCAGCACTCCTTTCCTATGCCTGTCGCAGCGCCGGTCACTATGGCCACTTTGTCGGCTAAGCGCATCTCGATACCCCCTTGTCCATTCTCTTTTAGTTCTATTTTTTTGTCAATATAATTCATCGCTGCCATGGCCAAGGCGTCAAAACACTTTGGAAAAACCTGGAGCTGGTAGCCGCCACTGCAGGTCTCGGATACCTCATACTTACCGCTGAACAGGTTTACAGAACCGAGGAGATGTTCGTCGGCATTTTGTGCATTTCGACGCTGGGTTTTGGATTGGACCGGCTTATCAAGTATATCAGGGGAAAGATCACGTGGTACGCTGAAACGATCTCAATTTGATTCAAAATCTCTGCGTAAAATTTTATTCAGCACTCTATTAATTGATTCGTTTGTTACAGAAAACCCCTACCCTTCGCCGTTTCGGTGTAAGGAAAAAACGCAGGATACTCGTCGTTATTCTCTCAACTATTGTTACCCACCCGTCAGAGAGTAACGGGCTCTACTAAGAAAAGCAATAGGAAAACCGTTCATTTTTTGTGGGTCAAGGGGACTAAAATCTTACCAGTCCGCACCCTCGATCTTACACTCGCCCAGTTCTGTGGACTTTTTAATGAAGTTTCTGGGATCATCACGCATGGTGCCCCACTTGCCCTTCCCTTAATACGATTTTATATAGGAAGGCGCATTAGCTTCCTTGCATTCTCCTCAAATATTTTCTTTTTGTCGGAGTCCGGAATATTCATCTTCTCTATCGCCTCTATTACCCGCCCGACACCGCGATCTCCGAGTGTAGGGTCATAGGGCATATCCGTCCCAAAAAGCAGATGGTCTCCACCAAAAAAGTCATAGGCGCACATGAGTGCAGGGGTGTTTCCGTTGAGCGCGGTATCATTGTAAAACATCCGGAAATATTCAATAGGATGCTTCGTGAGGCCCTGGGTATAATTTGCTTTGTGTAACATCTCGTTTGAGTTGGTAGAATTTACAATTCTTTCCGCAAAAAAAGGGACCATGGCGCCAGAATGATGGGTTATTATTTTGAGGTTTGGATACTTTTCCAATACACCACCAAAAACTAAACGGGTCATCGAGACCGTGGTTTCGAAAGGCAAGCCCCACATGTGGGCTATGCCGTATTTCGATCCACTCTCATTTTCATAGTTGGGCACGTCACTCCTGCTCGACGGATGCCACCAGATGGGCAAATTGTACTTGCATATCTGATCGTATAGAGGAAGGAACTCGGGGCTATCTACTGGCTTTCCATTAATAGGTATCCGCACTTGCAAGCCTCTCAACTTTAGCTGGTTTATAGATCTATCCAATTCCTTCAAGGCGACATCCATATTGCTCATTGACAACGAGGCCACTCCTGCGGCAAATCGGTCTGGATATTTCGATACCAGTTCTGCCATTTCATCGTTAACCCTCTGGGCCAGTTGGGCAGCCTCTTTAGGCGGCGCTATATCGTCTACAGAAACTGCAGTAAGGGTCAATAATTGGACGACATCGGGGTATTTGTCCATGAGTCGGAATCGATGGTCTAAATCAAATAAGGTAGGGGTATGCTCTACCCAATGTCTCAAAGCAAAGCCCTTCTTAGAATTCTCAAATAGAAACTTCTTAAACTTTGGTGGAGCGATGTGAGTATAACAGTCGATCTTCATACCTGCCTCCTATCATTATTGGATTGAGGTCCTCAACGCACCCGCCACATCACCTTATCAAACTCCTTACGTCTGTATTCATGTGTTTTTCATCCGCTGTCCATTTCCTCTGAGGCACCCAAGGGTCCGAGGAGTATTGACGAGTACAATGTGGAGGCGCGTGTGCTGGCGGAACAGGCCCCTGCTACGTACCCGATGGAAGCCTATGCTCCGGCAGCCGATATCCTGCCTGCCAGCTTGCCCGTCACGGTTTCCACGCTGTCGCCCCTTACGTTGACGCGGAATAAGAGGACCAGCACTGCGTTTATAAAACAGGGCAGTGCGAATATGTAAAAAAACTGGTTGAAGGTGAAGCCGCCCATTTGAAGCCATCCGCCCAAGAGCCCGGCGATAATGGCGCCGCTCCTCCCTACGGTGTTTGACCAGGCGACCGCCCCTGCCCGGAACTGAGTGGGGTATGTCTCGCCGGCCACCACAACCAGCCCCATCATGGTGGATCCGCCTGTTAAGCCCCAGAAGGCGGCGACGAGGTAGATTTCTGTATTGCTATGGACGAGGCTAAAGAGGCAGGTCGCGATCCCTCCCAGAATGAAGTTCGTTACAAGCCCAGGCTTTCTCCCGAAGCGGTCCATTATCCTACCAAGTAGGATTGCTCCGACTATAGCGCCAATCATCGTCACCATGGCATAACTGATACTCCTGGTTCCACTGTAACCCTGCTTTACAAACAGGGCGGGCAGCCACGTCCCCATGCCAAAAAAGTTAATCATGTTAAAAATGTGAGCAAACCAGATCAGGATGGTCATGACGGCATACCTTGACGAGAAGAGCTGCTTTAGCCCAACCTTCGCCTCGGCAGGAAGAGCAAAACTTTCCGCTGTCCAGTTGAGAGGGGCAATGCCTGCGATCCTCTCCAGTCTTCTCAACTCACGAGTCGCCCGCTCGTACCGTTGTTTTTGAGAAAGGAAACGGATCGATTCGGGCATGTACGCGATCATAAAGGGAATCAAAAGGAAAATCAGGAATTCAAAAAGAAAGGGGGAACGCCAGCCGAAATGGGGAAGGATCGTCATCGAACAGATGGCGGCAACGATCGCACCACTGTTGATTCCTGTAAATGCGGTCATTAGCGCCCTCGCTCGGACCCTGGCCGGAACATATTCGGAGATGAATGCACCCGATACAGGCAGAGTCCCGCCGATTCCCAAGCCCGCCACAAAGCGCATAATGCAGAGGGTCCGGAAGTCGGGCACCCAGTAGCTAAAGCCACTAAAGATCGAGCACGTGAGAATACCGAGGAGCATGGCTTTCTTCCTGCCAATGAAATCCGCCAGCGTACCAAAAGTTAATGAGCCAAGCATAAGACCCGCAAAGGTATAGGACGCGAGCGCACCTGCCGCCAGCGGGGTCAAGTGCCACTCCTTCATAATCGACGGAATGAGGTAGCCGAGGACAAGGGCGGCGTACCCGTCGAAGATAAGAGTCAAGTAGACCATTAATACGAACATGACATGAAGACGGTTGAACTTCAGTTCATCGAGCCACTTTGTTGCTGTCAGCGTCACATTCTGCTGCATGGTTCCCCCTCCTGGCGTAGAGTAGTGTGATTCCTGGTGGGTTATCGGCAGATACGACCTACGCAACCCCTGATTAAGTTGTTCTTGATGTTATGCAATGAGGTGTGCCAATAGAAATCCGAAGGCATGGCGTAGATAAGGGAGGCCCGCAGGACTCTCGTGATGTGTTAAGATAAGATGACGATCTCGTATTTCGTTTCATAATACCCCCATTTGTTACTGAGTTATTGTTGAACCTTGTAGATGAGTGATTCTGCAGTCCAATGTTGTTCTTCATCAATACACGACTATGCACGAACGCGCAACCTAGCCCGTGACCGTGCCCAGCTTTAGGTGGTAAGCCGTCACGAACACGGTGACACTACGCTCAGAAAAAATACTCTGAGATAAGATCGTGTCTTATCATATGGTCACTTCTTGCTAAACCCCAGTTTTTGAACGATCTCGCCACTCTTCGTTTTCTCGCTCGCCAGAAAAGCCTCCAGCTCCTTGCCCGATATATGCTTGTTGCTGTACATCACGTTCTTGATTGCCACGTTCTTGAAGGTAGCCGACGTGGATGCCTTTTCGAACGCTTCTTGCAATTTTCTGACTATGGGTTCGGGCACGCCCTTGGGGCCATGGATGAAAACAAGGATGGGCATGGGATAGGGAAACCCCATCTCGACTACGGTGGGACAGTCGGGGTAGCCCTCAATCCGCTCCTCCTCGACGGCCGCGATGAGCCTCAGCGCCCCGGCATCTACTTGGGGGACCCAGCCGCCTGGGGAGCAGCCGGCAGCCATGACATGGCCCCCGAGCACGGCGGTCACCGCGGGGATGTCGCCCGGGAAAGGTATCAGATTGATCTTGACGTGCTCCCGGTCCGCAATGGCCGCAATTGCCAGGCTGGCCTTCGAGCCCGTCCCCGGGGTCCCGAAGTTCGCACCGGAGTTCCGCCTGGCGTATTCCAAGAAGTCCTTGAGCGTCTTGAAGGGGCTATTCGCTTTCACAAAATAAGCCACATTGAACTTCGCAATGGAAAGAATGAGCGTGCTCTCCTTCAGGAGGTCGACCTGGACGTCCTGGAGGAAGGGAGTAATCGTGAAGACATTGCTGGGAGAACATCCCAGTATATAGCCGTCGGGTTTGGCCGTGGTAACCTGGATGGCCGCCACGGTGCCGGCTGCTCCCGGCTTGTTGACAACCACTACCTCCTGCCCCAGGTATTTCTTTGCATCCTCGGCCAGGACGCGGGTGAGAAGATCGATGCCACCTCCCGGCGGGTAGCCGATCCATATCTGGATGGGCTTGGCGGGAAAAGCCGCTTCAGCGCACAACAGGCAAGGGGCAGCCAGGACGACAAGAACTGAGAACCATACGACGATCATCCTTTTTTTCATCGTGTGCCTCCTTCGTGAAGCATTTTTTCGGCCTTGCCGGTTCCCCGCGCCTACGTAACAGACCATCATGGGAAGCGGGATCCTTAGAGTGACGGTCTGCACGGGACATTCCCGTGACGCACGCGGCCGGTTTATACTTCCTTACCCAGGATCCTTCGACACCTATTTTCTGAGACTTATCGAAATTCCATCTTTTTCCAAGTGAGCATAACAGACGCCCTTCCGCTTGATTAGGTCTTCAATAACACCCATTATCGGTTTTCGCGCTGATGGATAAGAAGTTTTAGCTGGACCGGCTGCATTCATAGCTTCAACGTCCTTCTGCTCCTGGCACAAGATGCGCAATAATAGTTCATCATCACTCGCATTCAAGCCGTACTGTTCACGAAGCGTCCCGATTGATGGACGAGGAATTTCCCAATGTATATACTGTTTTGCTTCTGGTAGGCTCATAATTTTGTCTAATACGTTCTGGTCTACTTCGCCTGCCTGGGGGCCGTAGCATCCCATGGCAAGCTTCATCACCTCCTCCGGCACTGCTTTGTACCGTTCACCCAACGCAATATTGAGCGTTGCCTGAGTGACCACATATTGTGAAAAGGGCGTTATCATGATAGGGTAACCCAGTTCTTTTCTAACCGTTGTCACCTCATTAATTACTTCGTCAGTTCTATGCTCCTGACGAATCTCAGATAACTGGCGCTTAAGATTAGAAATCACCCCACCCGGTATCTGGTGTTGATATTGGCTGACATCATATTCAACCGGTCTTCCCACGGGCAACTTTTCACGCTTTGCGACAAAAGTGAAATGCTCCGATATTTCTTCCAAAGCTTGCTTGTCGAGATTTGTTTCATATCCTAAGATTTCAAGGTTCTTCACCATATTCTCGGCGGATGGCAGGCTGGAGCCATTTGCGAGGGGACCGATAGCGGTATGAATAGTTTTCACCCCCAATTTCACCGCTTCTAAGTAGCAAATTGGAGCAAGACCGGTGGCACAGTGAGAATGGATCTCCAATGGCAATCCGTTGATGCTCTCCTGAATGGTTGGAATTAACGTCTTAATACGCTCTGGTGTTAAAAGGCCACCTTGGTCTTTCAAATAGACAACATCCGGTTTTAGACGGGCAATATCCCGGGCCTTTTGCCCAAAGTATTCATCAGTATGGGCCGGGCTCAGGGAAAAAGAAAGCGCGATGACAACCTCCATGCCGACGTCCCGGGCATATTTTATCGCCTCAGTTATGTTCTCGAAGTTATTCGAGGCTTCCATTGCCTGAATACGTTTAATCCCATTTGCATAGCTCCGTTCCAACCAAAGACCGATAATAGGCCCCAGCATAGGTCTGAAGGTGGTGAACGTATTTCCCAGAATCATCAGGTTCAAAGGGGTGCTATCAATTTTACTCGCAAGATATCTTATTCTATCCCATGGATTTTCATGGAAATTCCTTATTAAGAAAACAAAATGCTGAGCCCCCGCCACATCCACCGCTTTAAATCCGGCTCGGTTAAAGCTTGAGGCTGCGTGGCAGGCCATTGCAGTATTCATTCGCAGGCCCCACAGGCTCTGAGGAGCATCCCTTAGCGTGCTGTCGACAAAATCAATTTGACTCATTCTTCCCTCTAAACTGAAGCATGAAGACTTGTTCAAGCCACGTTGTATTTATGTTTGCTTTCAAGAAATCAGGATGTTCAAAAAGAGCTATATGAAACGGTACAGTCGAATTGATTCCTTGAACGACAAAATCCTTCAGTGCTGTGTGCATCAAATCGATAGCTTCGTTCCTGTTGTTTGACTTGACGATTAATTTTGCTAAAAGGGAGTCATAAAAAGGTGGAACCTTATATTTCGAAAAGCAATGTGTCTCCAATCTGATCCCTTTTCCCTGAGGCGGACGCCAATGCTCAATAAGACCGGGGCAAGGAGCAAAATCTTTATAGCAGGACTCTGCATTGATTCTGCACTCAATAGCATGCCCATCCATATGAATATCTTCCTGGGAGTATCCAATCGGATAATCATCAGCGATCCGAATTTGTTCCTTCACGATATCGATGCCGGTGATCTCCTCAGTGACCGGATGTTCGACCTGTAACCTTGTATTCATCTCCAAAAAATAAAACTTGTCGGTGTCTTGATCGAATATAAACTCGACGGTTCCACACGATTCGTATCCAATTGACTTTGCTAATTCTACAGCCGCCCTGGTTATATTTGTTCTTTGCTCGGCCGACAAAACAGGGCACGGAGCTTCCTCGACAAGTTTCTGGTGCCTTCTTTGCACGGTGCAATCCCTTTCAAATAGATGAATCACACGGCCGAATCGGTCACCTATAATCTGCACCTCTATATGACGTGCATTCGGAAAGTAGCGTTCAAGGAAAAGGCTGCCATCGCCAAAAGCGGAATGTACCTCGAAGGAAAGAGCATCAAAGACGCTTTGCAGCTGAGCCATGGTTTCAATTATGGCCATTCCCCTGCCGCCCCCGCCCGCTGCAGCCTTTACAATCACCGGTAGACCCATTTCTTCTGTCGCATCAATGGCATCTTTAAGTCTCTCAACTCGTTGAGAGCCTGGAATGGTAGGAAGGCCGCATTCCCTCGCTATCTCTCGTGCGGTAAGCTTATTCCCCATCTTTCTGATATTCTCAGAGGAAGGGCCCACAAAAATCAGGTCATTCTTTTCACAGGCGTCTACCAACTCCGGCCTCTCCGATAAGAACCCATAGCCGGGGTGAATCGCATCACAATGGGTACCGCTTGCTGCGGTTATTAAATAGTCTACGTTCAAATAGCTGTCTTTAGGCGGTGCCGGGCCTACACATATAGTCCTGTCTGCCAGCTGGGCCGGCAAACTTTCTTTGTCGGCTTGCGATACTGAGAGGATTGTAGATATGCCCATATCCCTGCATGCTCTAATGATGCGGGCGGCGATCTCCCCGCGATTGGCAATAAGTATCCGCGATATTCTATTCATGGCTCGACTAAAAAAAGCGGCTGATCATATTCGATTAATTCTCCATTTTTGACTAATACTTCCGTAATGTGTCCCTTTACCCTCGCCTTGATGGAAGTCATAACTTTCATGACCTCCACTATACCTACAGTCATATCTTCATTGACCATATCCCCTATTTCTACAAAAGGCGGAGCCCCAGGACTCGGTGCTCTATAAAAAGTTCCAATTAAAGGAGACCTGACATATACTTTTCCTTCGTCAGACACGTCTTTAACCGTAATTTTAGCCTGCGCCTGGTGTTCCTCAGGCGCCTCTCTTGATCCGGACTGAATGTCGTAGCTACTCTTTTGCGGCGGGGTTTCCTTTTCAGGAGAGTGGATGGAAGATGGACTCGAACCTTGAAAGGGTGTCTTGCTAACCACGAGTTTCACGCCGTTTGCTGTTAATTCGAGATAGTTAAAATCTGATTTTTCAACTAAATTCAGTATTCGTTCGAGATCTTCTTCATCCAATATAAATTCACCTTTTCCGTTCATTTAGTCCCCTCAATTATTTTGAGACGATTACCACGCCACGCGAAGCGCGGCAGATTCGAATGATGAAAGCGATTCATGGTGTACGCTTTTTCATGAGTCCGGGTACGAAGTCGATTTTCATCGATGCTGTCGAAGCCCGGAAAAATAGGACCTGAATGTCGCGCCACCAATCCTGACCCATCGATGTATCCTTTTACGCAGGCTCATGTTTTGGTTTCATATAACATTATATTTAATGGCCAAATACTGTCAAGGTTTTTTTGCCCTTGATTAGGAAGTGGCACGCACCTGCCGGGCCGAGCGAGCAACAGTAGCTCTAGCGGCGTGTGTATGTGGTAGCGCGGCCGGCCGCAGAGCAAAGAACCCAAAGCTGATAAGAAATTAACTTGACAATATATGGTGAGAGCGATAACTATAATGTTATAGTAAACATAAAACTAACATAGCAATAAACACCAAAAAGGTGGTGGACGGATCCAGATCACAGCAAAAGTGACTGGCCGGGAGATCCGAGGCATAAAAGAGGGAACGGTACTGGCATCATAGACAGAAAGGTTGTTGCAAGGAGTTACTATGGGGGCAGTTCAGCAAAAACGGATACATGAAGATATTTGGATAGATACGCTCTGTGGAAGGTGCTATGCCTCGTGCGGTATCCGTGTGCGCCGGATCAACGGAGTAGCAGTTAAGATAGAGGGACAACCCAACTCTCCCCACGGTAGCCGCGGGGGGACTTGTGCCAAAGGCCTGGCCGGTCTCCAGGTTCTGTATGATCCCAATCGTCTCAAAGTTCCGCTAAAAAGAACAAATCCCGAGAAAGGTCTATTTGTCGACCCTCAATGGAAAGAGATTAGTTGGGACGAGGCCCTTGATGAGATAGCGCAGAAGTTGAAGAAGGTTGTGGAGAAAGATCCCAGAAGGCTTCTCTGGCAAGGAACCACCGTGCGGCCATGTTACAGCATGGGCAACATGGTTCCCATCCTAGAGACCCTCGGAGACCCGCTTCGCTATCAGGGCGGCGGCGGCCTGCACTGTGGCCAGGGAGCCCACAAAATTGCCGGCTTGATACACGGATCGTGGTCCGTAGTTCCCGACTTTCGCTATTGCAACTATGCAATCTACTTCGGTGCGAACAAGGGAGGCGGATCCGGACACTCGGCTGCAACGTGTATCAGGCTTGCGGCAGAGGCACGGGCGCGGGGAATGAAACTTGTCGCCTTCGATCCGCTCCGCAACTTTGCAAGCAGCAAGGCCTCAGAGTGGATCCCTATAGTTCCGGGCACCGACGGCGCGGTCATGTTAGCGATGTCCAACATCATAGTGAACGAGCTCAAAATGTACGACGAAAAGTATTTGGAGTTAAAAACGAACGCTCCTTACCTCGTGGGCGATGACGGCCGGTACCTGCGGGACGAAAAAAGCGGGGAACCGTTGGTATGGGATTCGATGACAGGGACCGCGAAGGTATATGATGATCCGAGCATCGGCGACTTTGCTATGCAGGGGGAATTCGAGATCGATGGAAAGAGATGTCACCCTGCCTTTGAAATGGTAAGAGAGCATCTCAAGAAGTATACCCCTGAGATGGCATCCCGGGTAAGCAGCGTTCCCGCATCGACGATCCGGCGCATCGCTACCGAATTTGCAGAGGCAGCTTCTATCGGAAGCACAATCGTAGTGGACGGGCACGAGCTCCCCTTCAGACCTGCTTCGGCAGTTCTCTTCAGAGGGGGCGAGGGCCATGAAAATTCCTACCATACCTGCGCCGCGCTTGCTTTGCTCAATCAGGTAGTTGGTTCAGCGGACGTGCCGGGAGGAACGCTCGGGTGGACACCGGTGTCGTTCGGCTTCCCGGAGACCGGCAAGCCTGCCATGCATGTGTGGAAGAGCAAAGACGGCATGCTCGCCGTTGACCGGTTCGGGTCCACGTTCGGGTTGAAACGGCCAGGCCCTTGGCCTTCACGGGCACCGGAGTTTCACGGCGACCCGTCATTCCATGACATTTTTTCACTCATGCTTCATTCACCCTTCGTAGCTTCCGGGGACCAGGCAGAAATGTGGCAGAAGATCGGATTCCAAGGGGGAATCGAGATGATGATCGCCTGGGGCGCCAATACCATAATGAGCGTCGCGAACAGGGAGGTGGTTGCCGAGACGCTCATGAAGATACCGTTTATTGTGGTATCGGAACTCTATTCAACAGAGCTTGCAGAAGGCTTCGCCGACATTCTCCTGCCGGACACCTGCTATCTGGAAGAGTATGACTGGCTGCAAGGTTCCGGCATGGCGTTCAACTACCCCTTTGGCAAGGATGACTGGTCTTACCATATCCTCCAGCCGGTTGTCGAACCTCAATACCAGCGAAGAAATTTTCACGATGTCATGTGGGAACTGATGGATAGGATAGGCAGGCGAGATCAGCTTATGGAAACTTTCAACAAGATGTACGATTTCGCCGAGGAATATAAGATCAAGCCGGACGAAAGAATAACCCGGTCAGACCTCTGCAACAGGATGGTAAAAAGTATCTTCGGACCCGAACATGACTGGAATTGGTTTAAGGAGCATGGATTCATCACATGGCCCAAGAAGGTGGAGGAAGCCTACTGGAGGTGGTTTACTGACTGCAGGGTACCGATTTATCTCGAGCATTTAATCGATATAGGTAAAAAAACAGAAGAGATCACCGCAAAGCTGGGCATTGACATCGACACCAGCCAATATACTCCTCTCATTTCATGGACACCGTGTACAATCCATCGAGTTGATGATGAGGCATACGACCTGTACTGCTTCTCGTACCGTGATATCCTCCATACAGGGTCGCATACGATGGAGCAACCATGGTTGGATGAGGTAAGCAGTATCAATCCCTTTACGTACAATATCGCGATGCATGCAGCAACAGCCAAGGAGAAGAACTTAAGGGATGGCGATACGGTAGAATTGGAATCCGTAACCGGACGCAAGGTGACTGGAACCCTTAAGCTGCTCACAGGGATACATCCGAAGGCAGTGGGCATTGCGGCATGCTCCGGCCACTGGGCCAAAGGCATGCCTATCGCCAGAGGTAAGGGCACAAATTTTGACATACTGCTGGAGATAGACCTTAAACACTGTGATCCTATCTGCCTCAATTTAGAAACCGCAGTGAGGATCAAGATTCGAAAGACCGATTAGAGGGAGTTGACAATGGCCCGTTGGGGGATGGTCATAGACCTGCAGAAATGCGTTGGCTGCTATGCGTGTGTGTTGGCTTGCAAACAAGAGCACTTCTTGCCGCCGGGTATTTTCTGGGGCAGATTGGTGGTGACTGAAACCGGCCGCCATGCCGCCGTGACAAAGGCAGCGTATCCTGTGTTGTGCAATCATTGCGAAGACGCCATCTGTGTGAAGGCGTGCCCGACCGGTGCCACTGTCCGAAGGGATGATGGAATAGTGACCATTAACTATGATGAGTGCGCTGGGTGCAGGTATTGTGTCATGGCCTGTCCCTATCAACAAAGAACCTATTACGCTGACGACAAAAAAGAGTACTTTCCCGGTCAGGGTCTCACTGAACTGGAGCTGATCGGAAGAGAGTTGTACCCCCTCCAGAAAGGGAGCGTGCTCAAGTGCAACTTTTGCCTGGAAAGGATTGACCGGGGACTGGAAAAGGGATTGAAGCCGGGTATTGATCGCGAGGCGAGTCCGGCCTGTGTCATTGCCTGTCCCGCAAAGGCCCGGTACTTCGGCGATCTTAGTGACCAAGAGAGCGAGGTCTCGTGCCTCATAAGAGAGAAAAAGGCGCTTCAATTTCACGCGGAATTTGGCACTAACCCCTCCGTATATTATATTGCCCGATAGGGAACAAAGAGGAGAAAGCGGTGAAACCCTACGAGTGGATGGTGAGACATACACCACAAACTGAATGGATACAAGGACGCGGTATCCTTTTTTGGATTGCCTTCTTTTGTATCGAACTTGGGGCCGCAACTTTCTTGATTGCCTCGTTGTTTCACAATCTGTTAGCCGAATTCATCGGCTGGCTCATCTGTGCGCTCTTGGGCGGGGGATTTCACTTTATCTACTTAGGGCATCCCTTCAGGTTTTACCGGATGCTGCTAAAACCACAGACATCGTGGATATCTCGCGGCTTATTGTTCGTATCAGGCTTTCTTCTGTTAAGTGCCATTCACATGGTGTTGTCCTTGTCGGGGATGTCTTTCCTTGGCTTATTGATAGTGACCGATATCTTGGCTTTTCTGACGATCATTTACGGCGGCTTTGCAATGAGTTACGTCAACGGAATTCCCCTCTGGAATTCGGCTTTGCTCCCCGTGTTATATACGGTTGCCGGACTCTGGGGCGGTGCCGAACTCTCTATAATTATACAGCTGCAGGATGGGTCCGAGCACGTAGCTTCGCTGGAACAAATCGTTAGGGTCCTGCTTATTATTTTCGTTGTTATCTTTCCAACATACCTCGTAAGCGCGCGGTATGGCACGTCCGCTGGACGGGTTTCCGTCGCCGAAATAGTAAAGGGAAGATTGTGGCCCCTGTTCTGGGCTGGAGTTATCTTATTTGGCACGGCATTGCCAATTGGCGTGGTCGTCGCCAGTCTTGTTATTGGATTTGACGGGATTCCCATCGCTCTATTCTATTTTTCCGTAGCGTTCGAACTTATCGGCGACCTTACGCTGAGGTACCTTATACTCAAGTATGGTTTTTATAACCCCCTCGTACCCGCGGCTGATTCTCTTTCGAACGAACAATGATATTGCCGTTGACTGAATTCCTGTGTCTTCAGATTGGCGGGAAAAAGTTGCTATTTAGGCCAAAAGGGATCAGGAATATTTCTTTCTTTGATACCCTATGATTGTTTCTAAATGAGATGTCAGTTTTTTCTCGGCGCCTGCCACATCGCGCGCCTTGATATTCTTTAGAATACCCCGGTGTTCTTTCGTCGACTGGATAAGAAGTGGGACATCATACGCATCGTCTGCTTTTCTGTAGGTAAAAATAAAATCAATGACGTATTCGAGCGTGAATATCAAAATAGGATTCCGAGTGGGCCCAGCTAACAGCTTGTGGAAATCTATGTTTTTTTGTTTCAGCTCATCAGTTTTGCCGTCAGAAAGCCCCTTCTTTATCCCTTTTATTATCTCTTCACAGGCCTTAACGTTATCAGAAAGAGCTTCAAGGTCATGCTCTGTTATCTGCGGCATTGTAGATCGAATAATAGCGGGTTCGATGATTTTCCGTATCTCGAATATGTGCTCATGATTAATATTTTTGGCATTCAGATAGCTATACAATGGAACCTTCAGTAAGTCGATGTTCACTTCGCTTACAAATACCCCACCTCGGTTCCCCTTTTTTTTCTTGATCATCCCGATTGTTTCTAAAGCTCTGAGCGCTTCTCTCACGGTCACCGGGCTCACCGACAGTTGCACGCCAATTTCTTTCTCGGTCGGTAAGCGCTCGCCCGGTCTAAGCTTCTTCAAAAGTATCATGTCTTTTATATGATTTTCGACCGTCTCGGACAGCCTTCTCGACTTGATGGGCTCAAAAACGATTCTTGAAGTCATTTTTTCCTCAATAATCTGTTTATGATCACACAGCTTATTTTGCGAGAAAATTTAAATAAAATAATAATATTAGTTTATATTTTTGTCAAAATGTTTCGTGCAAGGTGGCACGTGCTTCAGCTTGCCCAACCGCATGCCAGTCAGCTGAACTACTGCATTGTCCCGCAGACCTAACGTTGCGCGGATGGTTAATGGGATATTCTCACCCACCACGTTTCAGCGTTTCTCGAAAAACTCCCTGATAGCCCTTTTCAGGATTTTCCCCTGCGGACTCTTAGGCAGTTCCTTCCAGAACTCGACCGACCTGGGCTTCTTGTATCCGGCCAAATGCTCTCCGCAGAACCGTATGATTTCATCGGCGCTTGCAGAGGCTGATTTTTTCAGGACAACAACGGCCTTGACCGCCTCACCCCAGTGATCATCAGGTACGCCGATCACCGCCACCTCGAGGACGGCCTGATGCCTGTAAAGCACCTCTTCAACCTCGCGCGGATATATATTGACGCCCCCGCTTATAATCATGTCGTTTTTCCGCTCAACTATGTAGATGTAGCCATCTTCATCGAACCTACCGAGGTCCCCGGTGTAAAGCCACCCGTCTTTGAGTTTTTTTTTCGTTTCTTCCGGCATCTGCCAGTAACTTCTCATGATCGCTTCACTCTTACAGATGATCTCACCGACTTCACCTTTCTTCACATCCTCTCCGTTGTCACTGACTATCCGTATCTGGTAATTGAGCACAGCCTTCCCTGAAGATGCAAGCCTCTGCAACTGCCTGGGCAAGCCCTCCAGCGCGTGGTCTTCTGGTCTCAGCAGCGTGATAAGGGGGCCGGCCTCTGTCTGTCCGTACAATTGTGCGAACCTGCAGGGGAAAGTCTGCAATGCAGCCTTCAGCAGCGCCACAGGCATAGGAGCGCCTGTATAGATTATGAGCCGTAGACTGCTCAAGTCGAACCGGTTTACATCGGGCAGTTGGAGGAGGGTGTGGATCATCGTGGGCACCATCTGGCACACGGTTACGCGGTTCTTCTCGATAAACTCCAACACCTCTAGAGAGTTGAATCCGCCTTCACGCCGGATAAAGATCGTGTTGGGCATGAAAGAATGCCTCATGATATTATCCTCACCCGCCACGTGGTAAAGCGGGAACGTGACCATGACTCTGTCATCATAATCGGCCTTCAACTCGATCACGCCTGTTATTGCGTTCGCTATCACGTGTCTGTGGGTGTGTAGCGCGCCCTTTGGCCGCCCCGTTGTTCCCGCCGTAAAGAACATGCTCATCACGTCGTCTTCGCCCACGTCAATTACCGGCTCTTTTTCCTCACCGCCTGACAGTAACACCTCATAGCTCTCTCTTGAAGATGCCCGGGACTCCTGAATGCAGATAAAGCAATCGACAGAGGTTAGTTCGGATTTAAGGGATATGACGCTCTCCTCGAAATCCTTGTCAAAAAATAAGAATCTCGACGCAGAATAGTTTATGATCTCTTTCAGTTCTGATGGCTTCAGGTGATTGTTGTAAGGACAGAAGATAGCGCCTGTCTTGGCCGCGGCGAAGTATATTTCGATGAACTGATGACCGTTGTGAACCAGCGTACCTATGCGGTCGCCCTTCCCCAGTCCTTTGGCAAGAAGAATGCTTGCGAGGCGGTTCACTCTCGCGTTCAGTGTTTTATAATCCTGCGAAAGGCCTTCGGAGACCAACGCCGTCTTCTCTGGGAATTTGCTGGCGTTTCTCGTCAGTACGTCTCCAACCCTCATAATACCCGACCTCCTTCTTTCCTGTGCTTGCCACTACGCTTCCCGATTCAACCCGCTCGCCGACCGTATTATTCAATAATAATGACATCTTTTTTCATTTTGTGGAGGCAGTCGCTTACCCCTGCCTTGGTGACTAGGTAGTTATCCGTGACACAGGCCCAGGCTGAAGCGTTGGCGGCAACGGGGTGAACGGTGAGGTTCATCCCGGCCTGGATCTTCATTGGCTCGTCATACCGGATGGCCGGCCGCTCCACGAGGTCGTAGCCCTGACCGTGGGCATAGAGGCGTCGCTCAGGGTTATAGCCCCTCTTTTCAAGGAACTCGTTATTGGCGTCCCATATATCCTTCGGACTTGCCCCCTCCTTCAAAAAGCTGAGTGACAGCGATTGTGCCTCTATGGCAGTCGCCATCGCGTCCTGAAGGGCCTGCGACGGTTTTCCGAGGGAAAATGTCCTTCCGAGCTCCGTATAGAAGCCCCCTGGGCCGTTTGTCTCAATCAGGACGGCGACTTGGTCCCCTTCGCCGATCACCCTGTTTTGGAAGCGACGGTATTGAGGCTTGATGGCTGCATCGCGGGGGGCCGAACCCACCAGGATCAGCTGGCTCTCGCTCCCCTGCTTCACTGTGGAATACTGGGCCTCGGCAAAGATCTCGAAATCCTTGAGGCCAGGCCTGATCGATTTTCTCACCTGTTCCATCGCCGCATCCTGGAGCCGGGCCGTTGCTTTGATGAGCTCTATCTCCTCCGGGCTCTTGATCACCTTGATGCGATCGATCTGGTCGGTCATATCGATGAACTTGTGCCCCGGCAGATCCTTTTTCATATGATCATAGAACGGAACAGGCATATACGATGTGCCCACCAGCCCGACGGCGGCCTGTTTCTTCTCCTTCAAGACACCGACAACCAGTGCGGCGTCCATGGTGCTCGTATAATGGATGGAGGGGAAATAAGGGGCGGCCAGTCGCTGCTTCACGCCCCGCACCGCCCACTGGGGAGGAAACGGATCGCCGGGGGGAGTAGGTCCGGAGGCTATTAGGGTCATCCCGTCATCAACGGGGAAGATAACCGTGAAGGGATAGCTGTAGCGAGCGGGAAAATCGCTGAACCACCTCACGTATCCGCCCAGATACTCTTCATCGTTTCGCATCACCAGGAAGTCGATCTTGTGCTCGCGCATAACGTCTCGTGCCGCAGCCCATCGCCGCTCAAGTTCAGCAGTCGACACACTCGTTGTCAGTCGTTCTCTCGGGTCCATGCCTTTCCTCCTTTGGTAGAGATCATTCCTTCCTATGCTGGGTTTGCCTATCGGGCCATATGGTGACCGCAATGCGCAACAATAGTCTGGCCCGTTATGACCTTTGATTCATCCGATGCCAGAAACACTGCCACAGAAGCCACTTCCGATTCCTCTGCCATCCGGCGAAGAGAGCAGTTCTCAACAACTTTGGCAATAAGATCCTCGATCGGAATACCGGTTGTGGCTGCTCTATCCTTAAACACACCAAGGACACGTTCGCCGCGAACCGCGCCTGGACTTATCGCATTGACACGTATATTATATTCGCCTACTTCCTGTGAGAGTGTCTCCGTCAGGCCGATAAGGCCCATCTTGGCGCAACAGTAAGGGCTTCTCATGGGGTAGCCTCCTCTGCCGTCGCCCGCTCGCCCGCCCTCGGAGACAATGCTGATGATGTTACCGGTCTTCTGCTGGACCATATACTTTAGAACATGCTTGCAGCAGAGCATGCTGCCGGTGAGGTCAACGGCAATAACTTCATTCCATTCGGCGACATCTAAGTCCATGACTCTGGCGGAAGGCCCTGCGATACCACTATTGTTGACCAGTATATCGATCTTACCGAACACGTTGGCGGTCTCGGCCATCAATCGCGCAACCTGTTTTTCGTCG